>WNFW01000519.1_pt1 | contig 42734 bp, 35 predicted proteins | sample 5400131 | NCBI WGS metagenome assembly WNFW01 (sample SAMN13153362, study PRJNA577476) | soil metagenome | isolation source: 20 cm soil or saprolite under grassland replicate 1 | place: USA:California | collected 2016-06-15
GCCTCGACGAGCTGCACGCGCTGCTCGCGCGTGAGCTGGCCGCCGTTGCGCGCCTTCAGGTGCGGCACGGCCCCGAGGATCGGCAACCCCAGGTCCTGGGAAACCTGCTCGGGATAGCGCACGCGCGGGTCGAAGCGATCCAGCAGCACGACCCCCGCCACCGCCAACCCCAGGCCGCCGAGGAACCCCAGGAGGAGGAGCCGCGGCGCCGTGTTCTTCACCGGCTGCAGCGGCACGACGGCCTTGTCGAAGATGCGGATGTCCGGAATGCTGCTCGCCTCCGCCAGTCGCGCGCCTTCGTAGTTCTGCTGCAGAGTGGTGTAGAGGTTGTCGGCGATCGTCACCGAACGGCGCAGACGCGCTTCTTCGACCGAACGCGCCGGAATCCGGCGGAGCTCCTGTGACGCGGTTCCGATGCGGCGATCCAGCTCCGCGATCCGCGACCCCAGCTCGTCGATGAGCGACCGCACCAGGGTGGGGATGGTCTGTTGCTCCAGGGTCGCCACCTCGGCGGCTTTGCGGGCCAGCGGCGGGTACGCCTCCGTGTAGCGGTAGCGGAGGGAGCGCAGGTCCGCCTGCTTGGTCGTCAGCTCCTGGAGGGCGTCCTTCAACTCAGAGGAGTGCTGCACGGCGCCGATGACTTCGAGCGCCGCAGCCAGGCCGGAGTCGGGCGGTTGCGCAAGCACGCGCGTCAACGCGTCGCGATCCCGCGCCGCCTGCTGGCGCTCCACCTGCTGCTCGAAAAAGTCGCCGAGCACCGGGTCCCGCGGCGTCTCGCCCCCGGCGGCCAGGGCATCCGGCGGGAGGGTGATGGTGCGCCGCCGGAAGCTCTCGAGGTCGCCCTCCGCGGTGCGGAGGTTCTCCTCCGCTGTGCTAACCTGATCGCCGATGATCCCGGTCAGCTCGGTGAGCCGACTGCGCTTGAGCTCCGCGGCCACCGCGACGTAGCGCTCCGCGACGGCGTTGAGGATCGCCGCGATGCGAACGGGAAACTGACCGCGCAATTCGATCTTGAGAAAGTTGCCGTTGTAATCCATCCGGGCGTCGAGCGCGTCGCTCAAGTGGAGCGCCGCCTCCCGCGCCGTCTCCAGGCGGAACTCGACGGAGTGCTTGGGCGGCAGCGAGTCCGCGGTCGGCGCCCACAGGAGTCCGAGGCCGCGCCCGATGGAGTCGCCCACCGTCCCGCGGTCCAGCACGCCCCCGTCCAGCTTCGCGAGCACGTAGCCGTGCGCGCTGTCGGTCGTGAGACGGTAGTCTCCGGGGCGGAACTGGTCAGCGACGTTCAGGGTGCGGAGGGCGGGGTCGGGCCCCTTCGGCACTTGCAGGTACAGCCGCTGGTCGCGGGCCACGCGATCGAGGACCGCGTATGAGCGCAGCAGATCGATCCAGGACTGCGGATCGAGAACCTGGCCGGAGCGGATCGGCCCACCGCGGTCATTGCCACGGGGGTCGGGCTGGTCGATGAATACGGTCACTTGGGTCGCATAAACCGGCTTCATCACCCTGGTGGCCGCGAACCCGGCGGCCCCACCGGCCAAGGTGATTCCCAGCACCAGCCATTTGAAGCGGGTCACCACCTGGGCGATGCGCCGCCAATCCAATCCAGCATCCGGTGACGTCGTCGCGACTTCTTCCGCCCACGGTCGCGGGGCGCCCAGCATTGCCGGGTCGACCCGCTGGGGAAGCTGTGTTTCCATAACTTTTGGCGTCTCCTTATGTCGCGACTCCTCCACAGCAAGTCCGGTACCGCCGCCGGCCCGCTCGCGCTCACCAGCCCCGCAGCGCGGATGCCGCAATTCGGTGCAGGGAATGCGGGCCTCCGGGCGCAGAACGGTGCATCGCAAGCGCCGGCGATTCCCTGTCCGTCACACTCGCATGTGCCCATCCCATCACGAGATGCCGCGCTGCTGCAGGATCGCGACAGGCATGGCCTGATCCCTGCATTACCGGGCGGAGAGAGTCCCAACTACAAAAGGATTGATCGACCGTGACTCGACCTCCCTCTTCCACTTTCGCAACGCGCGAGGCGACGCAGGGCCTCGCCGCCCTGTTGCCGATCGGTCCGGAAGCGAAGTCCCGGATCCGGGTGCTGGTCGTGGACGACGAGCACACGCTGCGCGAAACCTGCGCCAGCGTGCTGCAACTCGAAGGGTACGACGTGACCGCGGTGGGCCGCGGACAGGAAGCCTTGGAGCTGATCAAGCGGCGTCCCTTCGACGTGGTCCTCTTGGATCGCTACATGTCGCAGGTGGACGGTTTGGAGCTGCTCCGGGCGGCTCTCGCCGCGAACCCCCACGTGCTCGCGGTCGTGATGACGGGCAACCCCAGCGTCGAGTCGAGCGTCGAGGCGCTGCGGGAAGGCGCGTGGGACTATCTCCCCAAGCCGTTCTCCGCGACGCATCTGCAGATCCTCATTGGCCGCGCGGCGCACACGCTCCTGGTCGCGCAGGAGACGGAAGAGCAGCAGGCCGAAGGGGAGCGGCTGCCCACCGGAGGGGACGACGGCGTCGTGCTGCTCGGCGAAGCGCCCGCGTTCCAGCGGGCGATCGATCTGGCCCGCCGCGTGGCCGCCACCGATGCATCGGTGTTCCTGACGGGCGAGAGCGGCAGTGGCAAGGAGATGATCGCCCAGTTCATCCACAGTCACAGCCGTCGCTCGAGCCGGCCCTTCGTCGCCATCAACTGCGCGGCGATGCCGGAGGCGCTGCTGGAGTCCGAGATGTTCGGACACCGGCGTGGCGCGTTCACCGGCGCCGTGCGCGACAAGCCCGGGCTGTTGGAAACGGCCAACGGCGGCACGCTGCTGCTGGACGAGTTGGCTGAGATGCCCAAGGCGATCCAGGCAAAGCTGCTCCGCGTGATCCAGGACGGAGTCGTGCGGCGCGTGGGGAGCGAAACGACCGACGCCGTGGTGAACGTTCGGTTCATCGCCGCGACGAACGGCGACCCCGAGGCGGCGCTGCGCTCCGGGGATCTGCGCGAGGATCTCTATTACCGGCTGCGCGTCGTCCCGATCCAGGTGCCCCCGCTGCGGGAGCGCCTCGAGGACATCCCGCTGCTCGCCGAGCATTTCCTGACGACGTTCTGGAGCCGCCACCGCCGCAAGGGCGAGGCGATGCCCCACCTGACCGAGGAGGCCCTGGCGCTTCTCTGCACGCACCCGTGGCGTGGGAACGTTCGTGAGCTGCAGAACGTCATCGAGCACACGGCGGTGCTGGTGGAGCCGGGCGGCGCGATCCGGCCGGAAGACATCCCGCTGACCGGCGAGGCACGGACGGCCGTGTCGGCCAACCCGGCTTCCCTCGTGGCGACCCTGCGCGAAGAGAGCTATCACGCTGCCCGTGAGCGGGTGATCAAGCAGTTCGAGAAACAATACCTCACATGGCTGGTGTCGCGGGCCGGCGGCAACATGTCCAAGGCCGCCCGGGTCGCCGGCGTGGATCGGACCACCCTGTACCGGCTGATGGAGCGGCACGGTCTGCAGCGCAATCCCGGCGCGGCCTGGCTCGTGGAGCGGGACGCCGAGGCGCCGCCTGTGGAGGTACCGGCCGCCCTGCCGCCGGAGGGCGCGGCGTGAGCACGCTGGCCCAGCCCCTCCCCGTCGACCGCGGCCGCCCACCGCAACCCTCGGGGTCCGGAGAGCTCGAGTGGGTCGTGGAGATGGCCCACGATCTCCGCTCGCCGCTGAGTGCGATCCTGGCCCTCGCCGAAACCCTGCGTGATGGACGCAGTGGCGGGGTGAACGAAGTGCAGAAGCACCAGCTCGGCCTGATCTACAGTGCGGCGCTGTACCTGTGCGCCGAAGCCAGCGATCTGACGGAGTTGATGCGGGGGAGCGACCGCCTGTCGGACCTCGAGCCCGCCCCCTTCTCGCTGGCGGACACGCTGGGCGCGGTGCGCGGCATGGTCCAGCCGATGGTGGAGGAGAAGGGTCTGGAGCTGTCGGTGCGGACGCCGCTGCCGGATCAGCGCCTGGGGTTCCCACGGCCGTTGAGCCGCGTGCTGCTGAATCTGGCGACCAACGCCATCAAGTATACGGAGCGGGGCCGCGTCACCATCGGCGCGCGCGCGCTGGACGCGACGCGCGTGGAATTCTCGGTGCGCGATACCGGGCCGGGGCTCGCGCCCGACGCCCTTCCCGGACGCTTCCAGGCCTTCCCCCAAGCCCCGCTGGAAATGCGGCAACACTTCTCAAGCGCGGGACTGGGCCTGTCGATCTGCCACAAGCTCGTGGCGGCCATGGGCGCGGAGCTGCGCGTCGACACGCTCCGGCGGCGCGGTACGCGGTTCCACTTCGAATTGCCGCTGCCGCCCGCGGCGGGGTGATCGTGGTCGCGCGTCGCAATCTCCCGACACTCGCCGTCGTAGCGCGACGTAGCGCGTGGCCCGCAGCGGCCACGCCGATCGCGGAACCGCTTGGCGCGCGCCGTTTTGCCCCGCGCACGTTCACGGGAAGCTCGCGCACGACCCTTGCCATGCCAGTGGGCATGGCAACGACTCTCCCTTGGCTCGCATACCCGGCGCCGCCGCTCTCGTGGGTCGAGCGCGAAGGACCGCGCCGCTGGCTCAACGTGGCCGCGGCGGCGGTCGGCTTGGTGCTGACCCTGCCGCTGATGGTCGTCATCGCCACGCTGATCAAGCTGACGTCCCGCGGTCCGGTGCTGTACCGGCAATCGCGCGTCGGTGTGGACCGCCGCGCGCTCTCCTACGCGCGGGGCAACACGCGTCGCCACTTCGACCATGGCGGCGTGCTGTTCACGATGATCAAGTTCCGCACCATGCGCACGGATGCCGACCGCGGCCGGCAGGTGTGGGCACGCCCCGACGACGACCGTGTGACGCCGATCGGTCGGGTCCTGCGGCGCCTGCGGCTCGACGAACTCCCGCAGTTGTGGAACGTGCTGAAGGGCGACATGAACATCGTGGGGCCGCGCCCCGAGCAGCCCGACATCTTCGTCTATCTACGCGAGCGCATCGAAGGCTACCAGCGCCGCCAGCGGGTCCGGCCCGGCATCACCGGGTGGGCCCAGGTCAACCTCCCCTACGATCGCAGCGACGACGATGTGCGCCGCAAGCTCGCTTTGGACCTCGAGTACGTCCGGCACCAATCGTTGCTGGCGGATTTCGCGATCATGCTCCGCACGCCGGCGGTGATGCTCGGCATCGGCCGCCGGCCCGGCTGGTGAGCCGCGCTCACCACTCGCCTTCCAACCGACTCAGGAACGCGGTGCCGCTCCGAAGCGCCTCGAGCACTTCGGGCTGCTTGGAGTGCGCCAGCATCCACGGACCCGCCTGCCTGAAATAGCAGTGCCGCAGGGACATTTCGCGGAGCATGCCCGGCTCGAGGCGACCCTCCAGCATGACCGCTCCACAACTCCACGCGTCGGCGAGGAGTTGATCGAACACGGCCCCGGCCGCGCCCTTGCCGGCCAGCAGCTGTACGACGTCGCAGATGCCGCCGGGCTCGAGGAAATAGAGGAACCAGCCGGCGACGGCCCCGCGCGGGTCACGCACCAGCCGTCGCCGCAGCTCACGGTCCGGCTCGTTCTGCTGCGCCACGCTGAGCAACCATGGCAATGACCGCTCGTCGTATTCCGGGCGCAGCGCCCGATCGCGCGACAGCGACGGCAGCTGGGCGATCAGGACCTCCGCGGGGAGATCCTCCGTGGTGTAGCCGGACGTCCCCTGGCGGGAGCGGCCGGCGGCGAGCCGCGCCACGAGCGCGTCGGCGACCGAGCTCAGGGGCCGGAGACCGCCCGTGATGAGCTGGGGGACCCCGTGAACGCGCAGCCAGGAGAGGGAGTGGCGCACCGGCCGCACCGGCCGCTGCCACTGAAAGCTGTAGAGCAGCGCGGTGATGCCCCCCAGGCCCTCCCAGATGCGACGTCCGGCATCATTGCTCAAGTCCGAGAGCAGCACGTCCTGCGGACCCGCGAAGGCACGGCTGAGTAGCCGCACCGCGGCCAGGGGCTCGTCGCCGGTGGAAGACGTCATGAGCTTCGTGGCGACCGCGGCCCGCAGGCGGCGTCCCCCCAGCACCAGCGGCCGCGGCTGGATCCCGACGAAACCGATGATCCGGCCGCCACGATCCAGATGCACGTACGAGGGCAGCGCCTCGTCGTACCACGGGCTCTCGAAGAACACGCGGTCGAAGTACGACTCCAACCGCGCGGGAACGCGCTTCCCGGTCTCCAGAAACGCCGTCCGGAAGAGCCCCAGGACGGGGGGGATGTCCTCCCGGCGGAACGGCCGAATCAGCTCCACAACACCCTCCCCCTCCCGTGAGACCGGCCGTTCAGACCGGCTTTGGCGCTCCGCGCAGGGCGGCGACGTCGTGCTTCCCGCTCGGCAGGCGCGGGAGCGAGTCCCGTAGCTCGTACCTCGCGGGCTGCATGTGCCGCGGCAGCTCCACGCCGCCGTAGGTCCGCAGGCGCTCGAGCGAGCCCCCGCCGGCCAGCACCACGAAGGCGACGATCCGTTCCCCACGCGCCTCGTCCGGCTCGGTCGTGATGATGCACTCCGCGATTTCGCCGGAGGCGTACAGCACCGTGGCGATTTCGTCCGGGCTCACCCGATACCCCAGTGTCTTGATCATCCGATCCCGGCGCCCGACGAAGGACAACCAACCCTCCGCGTCGCTGCGCACCAGGTCCCCGGAGAACACGACGCGCTCGGCGTCGGGGGCGCCGGGGGGACGCAGCGGATGGGGGCGGAAAACTCTCGCAGTGGCCTCCGGATCGTTCCAGTATCCGAGCGTGACCGTCGGCCCCCGATGGACCAGCTCGCCCACCTCGCCGACTGCGCACGGCGTCAAGTCCTCCCGGAGCACGAGGACCTCGGCTCCGGGGATCGCCCGGCCGATCGAATCCGGACGGCGGTCGACTTCCTCGGGCGGGAGAAACGTGCTGCGCAGCACTTCCGTCAACCCGTACATCAGGAACAGGCGGGCCTGCGGCTGGGCCCGGCGCAGCGCCCGGACTACCGACACCGGGAGGTGTCCGCCCGCGTTGGTCGCGATCCGCAGCGAGGGGAGCGGCTCGTCGCGGAACGCCGCGACGTTGAGCACCTGCTGCCACAGGGGGGGCACGGCTGCCAGCACCGTAATCTCCCGCGCGCGCAGGTCGCCGACGAGCTGCGCGGCGAGGGGAGACCGCTCCACGACCAGCGCGGCCCCGCTGCCGACCGCGCACAGCACTTGGCTCATCCCGTACACAAAGCTGAACGGCAGCACGCTCGCGATCCGGTCCGTGGCCATGAGCCCGAGGTACGCGATCACCGTGTGCGCCGCGGCGTGCAGATTCGCGTGACTTACCGTCACGCCCCGGGGCAGCCCCGTGGACCCCGACGTGTAGACGATCTGGACGGGATCCATGCCCACCCGCGGCACGGGCGCAAAGCGCGCGTGCGACGGCACGTCGCTGATCGGGAGGATGCGACTCGGCGTCTCGAGCGGACGGGGTTGCCGGGCGAGCAGGTCCGGGGACGTGATGAGGATGGCGGCACCCGCCCCGTTCAGGATGTGCTCGACCTGGCGCGGCCGCAGCGACTCGTTGATGACCACGGCGATCCCGCCCGCGGCGGCCACGCCGAAGAACGCGGCCACGGCGTCCGGACCGCCATCCAGAAAGATCCCCACCCGGTCGGAGGCGCGGATCCCGGAGTCCGCCAGCGCCGCCGCGATGGCCGCAGCCCGCCTCTGCAGCGACGCATAGTCGGTGGTCCGCGGCTGCTGGATCACTGCGGGTCTCCCCGGGGCAGCTTCGGCCGTTGTCCACAGCAAGGTGGCGATGTTGGGGGTCAGATCCGCCTCCGAGTACGCGGCGAGCGTTGATCTTGCATCACCTGTGCCACATGCCGTGGCGGCCGTGGCCGCTGACTGGTGTGGCGTGTGCGCAGCAGCTGGAGCGTTGCACGCACGCCGACCCCACGGCGCCATCCTTGCAGAGGTGCCGTTGCGGTGGCCGTGGCCCCTCCCGATTCGAGGCCGGACGTGAGCTTGGTGAGCGGACTGCAACTGAATCCGACGGAAGCGGCGGAGCGGATCGCCGCGACGCTGCGCCGGCAAGTCGGCGACGTGTTGCGGCGCCGTGGGCTCGTCGTCGCGATGAGCGGCGGGATCGACAGCTCGGTCTGCGCCGGGCTGGCGGTGCGCGCCGTCGGGCCGGAACACGTCTTCGGCTTGATGCTCCCTGAGCGGGAATCCGACGCCCAGAGTCTCGACCTCGCCAGCCAGTGGGCCGGCATGCTGGGAATCGACTACGCCGTCGAAGACATCTCGTCGATCCTCGACGCGTTCGGCTGTTACCGCCGGCGCAACGCCGCGATCCGCCGTGCCATGCCCGAGTTTCAGGACGACTGGCGGTGCAAGGTCGTGCTGTCCGGCGGCCGCCTCGATTCCGAGCGCCTGAACGTCTCGTATCTGGCGGTGGAAGTCCCGGGGGGGGAACTGCGCCGGGTCCGGTTGCCGGCCGCCGAGTACCGCGAGATCGTCGCGGCGACGAACTTCAAGCAGCGAGCCCGGAAGATGCTGGAGTATTTCCACGCCGACCGGCTGCACTACGCCGTCGTCGGCACGCCGAACCGCCTGGAGTACGACCAGGGGTTCTTCGTCAAAGGCGGCGATGGGCTCGCCGACGTCAAGCCGATCGCGCATTTGTACAAGACCCAGGTCTACGAGCTGGCGGAGTTTCTGGGCGTCCCGGCGGCGATTCGCTCCCGGCCGCCCACCACCGATACCTATTCCCTGCCGCAAACCCAGGAAGAGTTTTACTTCGCCCTCCCGGCGGCGACGCTCGACTTCGTCCTCTTCGCCCACAACCACGGCTGCGGCGCGGCGGCCGTCGCCGCGGAGCTGGAGGGGGGCCGCACGCCGGAGGAAGTGGCTCGCGCGCTCAAGGACATCGAGCAAAAGCGGGCGACGACCCGGTACCTGCATCTTCCCCCGCTACTCGTCGAGCCCGTCCCCGAAGTCGCGACGGCCGTCGAGCAGGAGCCCGACTGATGTGCGGGTTCGCCGGGATCGCCCGTCACGAGCCGAGGGGCGTCGCCGCCGGGACTCTCGACCGCATGGCGGCCGCGTTGCGGCACCGCGGTCCCGACGGCTGCGGGCGGTACGCCGGGGAGCGGGTGGGGCTGGCCCACGTGCGCCTCAGCATCATCGACGTCGCTGGCGGCGCGCAACCGCTGGGCAACGAAGATGGGGCCGTGCTCATCGTGTACAACGGCGAGGTTTACAACTACCTCGAGCTGCGCGCGGAGCTGGTGGCGGCCGGGCATCGCTTTCGCACGCGCAGCGATACCGAGGTGCTGGTACACGCGTACGAGGAGTGGGGCACGGGGATGCTGGGTCGCCTGAACGGGCAGTTCGCGTTCGCGATCTACGACCGCCGCAACGAGACGGTACTGCTCGCCCGGGACCGGTTCGGCGTGCGCCCGCTCTTCTACAGCATCGTGCGCGGGGACCTGGTGTTCGCCTCGGAAGCGAAGGCGCTGTTCGCGAGCGGTGAGGTCGAGGCGGCGCTCGACCCTGTGGGGCTCGACCAGGTGTTCACGTTCTGGGCCGCCCGACCGCCGCGCACCGTCTTCCGCGGCGTCCACTCCCTCGAGCCGGGCGGCTTCGCCGTCTGGCAGGACGGGCGGCTGCGTTGCGGCCGCTACTATGAGCTCGAGTATCCGGAGGCGCGCGACGAACCCGCCGAGGCCCTCCCCACCCTCGACGGGTTGCTCTCGAGCGGCGTGAGTCTGCGCCTGCGCTCCGACGTCCCCGTCGGCGGCTATCTGAGCGGCGGGCTGGATTCCTCGATCAGCTGCGCGCTCGCCGCGCGCGAGTCTCCCTACGCGCTGCGGACGTTCTCGGTCACCTTCGACGATCCCCGGCTCGACGAGCGGGAGTTCCAGCGGCTCGTGGCCCGAGAGCTGCGCAGCCAGCACTTCGTGCAGGCCATCACGCCGGGCGACGTCGCCGCCGTGTTCCCGGACGTGGTGTGGCATGCGGAGTCCCCCCTCGTGCGGACCGCCCCGGCGCCGATGTACCTGTTGGCGCGCCTCACGCGCGAGCACGACATCAAGGTGGTGCTCACCGGCGAGGGCTCCGACGAGCTGTTCCTCGGCTACGACCTGTTCAAGGAAACGGCGCTGCGGCTGTTCTGCCTGCGCCAGCCGCAGTCCCGCTCCCGGCCGCGGCTCTTCGATCGTCTCTATCCCTACCTCGACCCCAAGGGACGCCGCGGCGATTTCTGGCAGCGCTTCTTCCTGGAGGCCGGAACGCCCGATGATCCGCTGTTCTCGCATCTGCCGCGCTTCCGGCTCACGTCGCGGATCAAGGACTTCTACACGGGTGACCTGCGGGCCACGCTCGCCGACTCGGATCCGCTCGACGAGCTGCGGTCAAGTCTACCGTCCCGGTTCCCGGCGTGGTCGCCGCTGAATCGCGCCGCGTACCTCGAGATGGTCACGCTCCTCTCCCCGTACCTCCTCGCCGCCCAGGGCGACCGCATGTCCCTGGCCCATGGCGTCGAGAGCCGCTACCCCTTTCTCGATCACCGCCTGTTCGAGTTCGCGGCGCGCCTGCCGACCGCGAGCAAGCTGCGCGGGCTCCGGGAGAAGGCGATCCTGCGCCGCTGGGCGCGGGGCCAGGTCCCAGCCGCGGTGCAGGAGCGGCCGAAGCAGCCCTACCGGGCGCCCGACATCCCGGCCTTCTTCACCCCGGAGCCGGTCCCGTACGTGCGCGAGCTCCTCGACGAGTCCAGCCTGGCACGGACCGGGCTGTTCGAGCCGCGCGCCGTGGCGGGTCTGGCGCGGCGCTGTGCCGCCGGGCTGGCGACGGGGTTTCGAGAGAACCAGGCGCTGGTGGCGATCGTGTCCGCGGAGCTGTGGCATCGACAGTTCATCAACGACGCCGCGCCGGTGCGGCCCGGCCCGCTGCCGGTGCCCGACGTCGCCCTAGCGGACGGCGTCGGCGTCTCCAGTTGACGTTCTCCATCGGAGCGACGCCTCGTATGGACGAACCCGCCATCCTGACGCGCACGCGCGCCTACGTGCTCGACACCTTCCTGTACATGCGACCCGGCGTCGCGCTGGGGGACCGCGATCGCCTGCTCCAGAAGGGTGTGATCGATTCGATGGGCGTGATGGAGCTGATCGGGTTTCTCCGTAGTGAATTCGGCGTCGTGGTGGCGGATGAGGAGATCACCGAGCAAAACCTGGGGACGCTGGCCGACATCGCGCGCTACGTGGCGGGCAAGCTCCGCAACGGCGGACCGGCGGCGCGCGACTAGCTCGCCGCGCCACGGCGCGTGGGCTCCCACACGGGCGCTGGCCGCCCGGCGAGCACCCGCAGCCAGGCGTGCAGCACCGCCAGGTTCCCCGTCACGACGTAGGCCGGGAACCCCAGGAGCCGCGGCATCGATTTCCCCTCCGGCCACGCCCAGGCGATTCCCGCGAGCGCACCCGCGACTCCCAGCGCCACGAGCAACCCTAGGGCCCACCAGGACGTGAGGGCCAGCGCGCTCAAGGCCGCGAGGAACAACATGGCCGCGCACGGCACGAGCCAGCGGCAGACCTTGTGGCTGAAGAGCATCCACGCAAACACACCGTAGCGGAACGGATTGAGCAGGGCGCGCTTGTGCGCGAGGGTCGCGATGCCGCGGGTGATGGTCCGGACCTTCCGCCGGTACTCCTGGCGCAGCGACGCGCCGCGGGGGACGAGGCACCGCGCGGCGGGCACGGACACCGCCCGAAAAGAGTGCTCGCGGGCGGTGAGCGCCGCGGCGAAGTCACGGCTCAGCTCCTCGGGAACGTGACCCATGTGTAGGCCCGCGCGGATCGCGTAGAGGCACCCCGAGGCGCCCACGATCCCGTACACGGCGGTCTCCTCGTCGCGCGTCCACATCTCGTACCCGACGTACGCTTCCTCCCCGACGTTCACGGGCTCGTCGAGACTCGTGACGCTCACATCGCGGGCCGACGCAACGCCGACCGAGGGGTCGCCGAACGCGGCCACGAGGTGCTTGACGGCCGCGGGGTCGATGCGCACCGAGGCGTCCGTGTTGATGATGATCTCCCCCGTGAGGTGCCGGCGCGCCGCATTCTCGGCCGCGGTCTTGCCCTGTCGCCGCGGCAGCCGCAGCAGCTCGACGCCGCGACCGGCGAAGCGGGAGACGATCTCATCGGTGCCGTCGGTGGACGCATCGGAGACCACGAGGATCTGGCGCAGGGCGCTCGGATAGTCGAGCGCGAGGAGCCGCTCCAGCGTTCCCGCGATCACGCCGGACTCGTTGTAAACGGGAAGCACGATGCTGATGCGGGGGAGGGGTCCCGGCGCGGGGGATGGCCCTGGGCCACGCGGGCGACGCAGCGAGCTCAACAGCATCAGGATTGCAGGGTACCCGATGTACGTGTACAGGCACAGTCCCGCGGCGAGCGCGAGGAGTACGTGGGCGAGCGGGATCACATCCGCACCCGAGCCGGAGCGTCGCGGCGGACGAGCCGGTAGATCGTCTCGTACCGGTCCAGCCACGGCGCGACGCTGAAGTCGCGCTCGAGGCGGGCGCGTGCGGCCGCAGCGCGGGCCCGCGCCGCCGCCGGAATCCGGTACACGGCCCGAATTCCCGCCGCCAGCGCGACCGGATCGTCGCTCGGGACCAGCGCCGCTTCCGCCGACGATACAACATCGGGGACCCCGCCCACGCGCGTCGCCACGATGGGGACGCCGGCAGCCATCGCCTCGAAGAGCACCATCGGCGTGCCCTCGGTCCGCGAGCTCAGCACGCAGACGTCGAAGGCGGCAAACAAGCGGCCCGCCTCCGGAACGGTGCCGTGCCAGCGCAGGCTGCCGTTCAGACCGAGGGCACGGGCCTGCGTCTGCAAGGCGACACGCATGATGCCGCTCCCGATGATCGAGACGACGAGCGGCAAATCGTGGACCTGGAGCAGGGCTTCGAGCAGCAGATCCGGGCCCTTCTCATGGCTCAAGCGGCCTACCCAGCCGACCACGAAGGCGTCAGGCGGCAGCCCCAGGGCCCGGCGCGCGGCCTCCCGGTCGAGAGCCGGCGCCAACGGGCGCCACGCGTTGGGGACCTCGTGAATCCGCGCCGCGGGGACCCCGCCGCGCTCCAGTTCCACCGCGAGCGGTCGGCTCACCGCCACCACCGCGTCGAAGCGGCGGAACGCCCGGCACTGCAGCCATTCGTAGAAGCGGTTCTTCCACCGACCGCCGGTAAAGCCGTGCACGGTCGTGACGGTGGGGATCCCCAGGCGCCGCGCCACGCCGGCATCGAGCACATCCGGCCGATAGCCGTGGGTGTGGACGACGTCGGGCCGAAGCTGCCGGAGCGCCTGGGCGACGGCGGCGCGCTCCCGCAGATACGCCCGGCCCGGCACGGCGAGCGTGCGAGTGGAGACCCCGGCCTCCGCCAGGGGCGCGAGGAACGCGTCGGCCGTTTCTCCGCCCGCGACGACGGCCAGCACGTGCACGTCGTGTCCCAGCCCGCGCAATCCCCGCCCCAGTACTTGCACGACGGTCTCGAGACCCCCGAACGCCGCGGGGGCGACCAGGTGCACGATCACCATGTGCCGTTCAGGAGCGTCTCCAGCGTCCACGCCCCGGCGTCGCGCCGGCGCGCGGGTCGCGCCGCCCGAGTCCTCGTCCCCTCAAGGAGGACCACGGCGGCGGCGAATCCCGGCTCATGCGTCAGGCTGACGTGGGCGTGGCGCACGCCGCGCCGGCGCGCGCGCTCGGCGAGGGCGCCTGTGAGCCGGAGGTGTGGAGCGCCGCGCGCCGCGGACACGACCTCCACCTGTTGGAGCCCGCCCTCGAGGATCCCAGCGCCGAGCGCCTTGAGACACGCTTCCTTGGCCGCGAAGCGCGCGGCCAGCGCCTGAATCCGGTCGCCGCGGTCCGCGCACGCGGCCAGCTCCCCCGCGGTAAACACGCGATCCTGGAACTGACCGGCGGCCGCCAACGCGCGCGCCAGCCGTTCCGTCTCGACGATGTCAATCCCGATGCCGATGATCACGCCGTGCTCCTCCGCACGTTGGATGCCTGCCGGAAGCGACCACGGGACTCGAGATCAGGGGCTCAACCGCAGCGTCGCCGCAACACCGCGTGGCCGGTGTACTGCGAACTGGGCCGAGGGCCCCCACGCCCGAGGCGGAATGTGATTTGCGGGTGGTGTGGTTTGGAAGCACCTCGTTGTCCTCAGCCGACCCCGTGTGGAGACCGTGATCCCCCATGCGCAACGACCAGGCCGAGGTCGTACTCGAAATCTTTTCCACCTGCCCGCAAGCCGCCGACTTCGATCGGCACGCCTACGCCCAGCGGGTCATCGACGTCGCGCGCTGGAGCGAGCGGCACGGGTGCCGGGGGATCTTGGTGTACAGCGACAACCGGCAGCTCGATCCGTGGCTGGTCGCGCACCTGATCCTCCAGCACACGCAGACCCTCTGCCCGCTCGTCGCCGTCCAGCCCGTTTACACGCACCCCTACGCCGTGGCGAAGATGGTGGCGACGTTGGCGCACCTCTACGGGCGGCGGGTCTACCTGAACATGGTCGCGGGTGGATTCAAGAACGACCTGACGGCGCTGCACGATGGCACGCCGCACGACCGCCGCTACGACCGGCTAATCGAGTACACGCTCATCATACGGCAGCTTCTCGAGGGGACGGGGCCTGTGAGCTTCGATGGCGACTGCTACACGGTGAAGGGGCTGCATCTCACGCCGGCGGTGCCGCCGGAGCTCTTCCCCGGTCTGTTCGTTTCGGGGTCCTCTGACGCGGGCCGGCGGGCGGCCCAGGCGATCGGGGCCACGGCGGTGAAGTATCCCAAGGCGCCGCACGAGGAAGCTGAGCCCGACGAGGGCGTCGGGGCGGGCGTGCGTGTCGGCGTCATCACGCGTGAGGACGGGGAGGAGGCCTGGGCGGTCGCGCGCGCGCGCTTCCCGGAGGACCGCCGCGGTCAGTTGACGCACCAGCTGGCGATGAAGGTCTCGGACTCCATCTGGCACCGGCAGCTCGCCGAGCTGGCCAAGACCGCCGCGTCGGCCGAGCACCCGTACTGGCTTGTGCCGTTCGAGAACTACAAGACGATGTGCCCCTACCTCGTCGGCAGCTACGAGCGCGTGGGCGAGGAGCTGGCTCGCTACCTGGCGCTCGGCTACCGCTCTGTGATCCTGGACATTCCGCCGGCGGAGGAGGAACTGCGGCACACGCGCGCCGCGTTCCAGCTGGCGCTGGAGCGGGCGGCGCCGTGACGCGACTGCTGCAAGAGTGGGTGACCCGGGCGGCGCTGGGCCGGCCCGAGGCGACTGCCATGGTGATGGGCGGCCAGCGGCACACCTACGAGCAGCTCGAAGCGACGAGCAACCGGCTCGCGCACGCGCTACGCGGAGCTGGGTGCGGGCGCGGCGACCGGGTGGCGCTTCTGTTGCCGAAATCGCCGACCGCTGTCGTGAGCCTCCTGGGCACGCTGAAGGCCGATGCCTGCTACGTCCCGTTGGATATCGCGAGCCCCGCCGCCCGTATCGCAAAGATCGTGGCATCTGCCGAGCCGCGGGTCATTCTGGCTGGTGCGCGCGCCGCAGGCACTCTGCGGACGTTGCTCGAGGACCCGCGGCTGATGGCCTCCGTCCGGCTCGGATGGCTGGAAAGGGACGGCGGCGCGGGCGCCCCCTGTCCGCCGGCGTTCACGCTCGTCGATGTGGACGCGATGCCCACCCACCCGCCAGCGTACCGGAACTCCGACGACGATCGTGCTCACATCCTGTACACCTCGGGATCGACCGGCACTCCCAAGGGCGTGATGATCACCCACGCGAGCGTGATGCACTTCGTGGAGTGGGCGCGAGACTACTTCGGCCTGGCGGCAACCGACCGGATGTCCGGACACTCCCCCTTGCACTTCGACCTCTCGACCTTCGACCTCTTCGGAACGTTCGCCGCGGGCGCCCAGCTCCACCTCGTGCCCCCGGAGCTGAACGTCGTGCCGCATCAACTCGTCCACTTCATCCGCGAAGCCGGGCTCACGCAGTGGTTCTCCGTGCCCTCAGTGTTGGCGCTGATGGCGCAGCTCGACGTCGTTCCCCGAGACGCCTTCCCGACCCTCAAGCGCGTGTTGTGGTGCGGCGAGGTGTTCCCCACGCGCGCGCTGCGGTACTGGATGACGCGTCTCCCGCACGTGACGTTCACGAACCTCTACGGGCCAACGGAATCCACCATCGCGAGCAGCTATTACACGGTGCCCCGCTGCCCCGCGAGCGACGCCGACCCGGTGCCCATCGGCCGGCCCTGCGCCGGCGAGCAGCTTCTGGTTCTCGACACCGCGCTACGCCCGGTCGCGCCGGGAGAGATCGGCGATCTCTACATCCGGGGAGTGGGGCTGAGCCCCGGCTACTGGCGCGACCCCGAGAAGACCCGCGGAGCCTTCCTCCCCTACCCCGCCGACGCGCGCGAGCGCATCTACCGGACCGGCGACCTCGCCCGCCTCGCGGCGGACGGCCTCATCTACTTCGTCGGGCGTGCCGATTCCCAGATCAAGGCCCGCGGATACCGCATCGAGCTGGGCGAAATCGAGGCGGCCCTGCAAAGCCTCGCAGAACTCCAGGAGAGCGCGGTCGTCGCGCTCCCGACCGATGGCTTCGAAGGGACGATGATCTGTTGCGCGTATGTGCCTCGGGCGGGGGCCGCCGTCACGCCGCTGAGCCTGCGCACCGCCCTCGGCAGACTGCTTCCCACGTACATGATGCCCACGCACTGGAAGGCCTACGACCGCCTGCCGCGGAACGCCAACGGCAAGATCGATCGGCGGCGCATCAGGGAGGACTGGAGCCGAGATGCCCCCCCGCCGTCCACGGCCGGCCGGCCGACCCCGGAGCACCGGGAGGCCTGAGATGCGGGACGGAAACGCGCTCGCGGGACGGCTGGCGCGCCTGTTCACTGACCGGCTGCACACCGAGGTCCCAGCGGCGGACACGGATCTGTTCGAAACGGGAATCCTCGACTCGCTGCGGTTCGTCGAGCTCCTCGCCGCACTCGAGGAAGCCTTCGGGATCCGGGTCTCCGTCGAAGACCTCGAGATCGACGATTTCCGGAGCCTGTCGCGGATCGCCGATTTCCTCGCCGCCAAGCGGGTCCAATGAAACTCCTTCCGCTCGACTCCTCGGAGCTGCTCGAGCTGGTCGGCGACTGGCTCGGCAAGGAAGAGAACGCGAAGTGGTTGGACTTCGGCAGCGGCGTCCAGGCGCCCACCCCCGCCATGCTCAGGATCATGACCCAGCGAGGCCTCCACGTGCTCCGGGTCTATACGGGCGGCGTCGATGAAGCGCCCGCCGGCGTCGTCGGGCTCAGCAACGTCGATCGCCGCTTCAAGACAGCCACGGCCTGGGCCGTCCTCGGGAACAAGCGGTACGGCGGCTGCACCACGGCGGCCGTCTCCGAGCTGCTCACCCTGGGGTTTAGCGACCTGGGACTCACGGCGGTGAATGCCTGGACGGTGGAGATCAACGTCGCGGCGCGGCGGGTGCTCGAACAGCTCGGCTTCCAGCCCATCGGCCGGCAGCGTCACTGTCACCTCATCGACGGGCGCGCCTACGATCGGCTGCTGTTCGACTTACTAGCGAGCGAGCACCGCCCGGCCGCGCTCCGACCGATTCCCCGAGGATGATGAGCGAGACGCCCGGGCCCGTCACGATCGCGGTCGCGAATCCCCTCCAGCACGTCCGCGAGATCAAGGATCTGTTCCTGGCGAACGAGCGGCCGGAGTTTCCAGAGTATTTCGACCGCGCCTACCCACCCGCGGTCGCCACCGGGGCCACCAGCTGGCTCGGGCGCGACTCCGAGGGGCGGCTGGTGATGCACATCGCCTGCCTGCCCCGGCGCTTCCGGTTCGGAGGCCGCGAGGTGGTCGCCGGCCTGCTCGCGAACCTCATGGTGACGAAAACGTATCGCTCCTTCTTTCCCGCGGTGGCCCTCGTCAACCGGCTCGTTCGCGACTCGAAGGCGCGGGCGATCCTTGACTTCCTCTACGCGGACCCGAACGACGACTCGCAAGCGCTCCTCCGAGGCACGCGCTTCGTTCCGGTTGGGACGCTGCGGCGCTACGTGCTGCCCGTCGGCGACCGGCGCCCCGCGCTGGACGCGGCGGTGCGCGTGCTCCAACGGCTCGTGCGGCTCACGACCCGGGGACGCCCGGCACGGGTCGTCGCCCACTCCGCCCGGCGATTCCGGGGAAATGCCTTCTGGGTGCCGCACGACCAGGCGCGACGTCTCGTGCCGTGTCACGACCACGCCCTCTACGCGAGTCACTTGAAGGGCTACCCCGGCGAACGGGATTGGTGGATGACGGCGCAGCGGGCCAGCATCCCGAACGGCCCAGAAGCCGCTCTGCTGGTACGCGGCCCCGACCCTTCCGGCCGGGCCGCCCTGCACGCGGTGCGCCGGGCCCCGGGGATCGCCGTGTCCGCGATGGTGCCCGGGCTCATCAAGGAGCTGCGCCGCCGTGGGTGCGTGCGCCTGCAGGCGGCGACGGTCGCGGAGTCGGCGTTGGGTCGGGCCCTCCGACGATGCGGCTTCGTTCCCCGGCCCGAGGCGGTTCCTCTCGTGGCACTCGCGCTCACCCCTCTGGGTGAAGAGTGCGTTCAGGCGGTCGAGGACTGGGAGATCACCGAGCTCGACTGCGACCGCTGAGTCTGGTGGGGGTGCGAGTCGGGACGATCGAGGAGCGCGGCGACGATCGCCTGCCCGATGACGGTCGCACCGGCGGGCGTGCAGTGATCGTGGTCGTAGAAGTGGCGCAGGCCCTGATTCAGCACCGGCCGCAGGTTCAGGTGCTCGACGCCGAGCGCGTCGGCGACCTCGACCACCCGGGCATCGACGAGGCCGAGCAGGCGGTTGAGGACGTCGAGACTGTAATAGACACTGATCGTTTCCTTCCAGGGCTTGCCGATGCCGCCGTGCCAGAAGCGCGCCAGCTCCTCCTTCGTGTACTCCTTCTCGAACCAAGGTTGACGGAGTACCAGGACGCGATCCGCGTGCGCCGCGGCCCGGCGGACCAGGCGACGGAAGTGGTGCTCGAAACGGTCCAGGATCACGGCGGGGTCAGGCACGCTCGTGCGCAGCTCCTTCGCTTGCGCCCGCATCTTGCGCGCGGCTGGGACCCACGCCCCGACCGCTTCCCGCACTTCGATCGGACGCAACCACGCCCGCCGCAGGCGGCGTGCGACTTCGAGTGCGGCCCACTCCCCCGGCTTCCAGCCGAAGGGTTCCCGTGGGTGACACGCGAATAGTGCCAGTTCCGGGACCGGCGCCGGTGGGTGCGATGCAGGCGCGCCCTCTTCCAACCAGTGGTAGACGTCGCTGGCCCCGACCATGATGAGCAGGGCGTCGAGGTGACCGTACTGTGGCAGCACGCGCTCGAGGATGAGGTCCAGGTCGGCCGATCCGACCCCCGAGCGGCCGATGTTGCCCACGTGCACCCGCCGCGCGCCGAGCGCCCGCAGGTTGTCCGGCGCGTTCAGCAGCCGCTCGATCACCCCGGACCAGCTCGTCGGCTGGTCGAGCGCGAAGCACTCGGCGGCGCTGCCGCCCGCCACCACAATCCGGTACAGCCCCTTCTCATCTCTGCGGACGTTGCCGCCGCGCTCGCCGTCCGCGTTGACGTCGAAGCGCACGCGCGGCTCGACCTCCGGGAAAACTCCGGGATCCTGGTGCAGCTCGATCCGCAACCCCGGCGGCCAGATGTAGTAGCGGGAACGCCGGATCCACCAACGGCACCCCGCTTCACCGGCGACGAGCGCCAGTACCGCCAGCCCGACCAGGAGCATCCCGGCCGTCATACGCGTCCCCACGCCCGCAACCGCGGCAGCAACCATGACCGCACGTCGATATACGGGTCGTTGCGGCAGACGTAGAAGACCCACGTCACGCCGAACAGCAGCGCCATCGCCGCCCCCGCCACGACCAGCTCGACGAGGCCCCGGACGTCGAGACCAAACTTGAACCACAGGAGCAACGCCAGCACGGGTACGGCGCCCAGCACCGCACGGGGAATCACATAACGCATGAACCCCAAGACCGACACCTCCAGCTCCCGGCAGGCGTGGAGGAAAATCATCACGGCGAACAGCACGTTCGGGATCGCGGTGCCGAGCGCGACGCCGGCCAACCCGAGCGGCCGCACCAGCACGATGCTCAGCCCCAGGTTCAGGACGCCGGCGACGAGGAAGCCGATCGTCGGCAGGCCCGCCTTACCGAGCCCCATGAGCATCGGGAGCGCCACGCCGCGCATAGGGAGGAACACCAGATAGGACACCATCAGGATCTGCAACACCTGGCCCGCCGGACGCTCGAACGAAGGATCGACCCACCACGCGATAAAGCGGGGGCCCAGCACGATGAGAAAGAGCCCCGCCACCAAGGTCAGCGACAGCGCGATCTTCGACCACTTGAGAAAGATCTCCTGCAGCTCCGCCTTCTTCCCCTGGGTCTGGAGCCTCGTCGCCATGGGCATCACGACCGCGGCGATCGCCACCAGAAACTCCATGAGGTAGATGATGAAGCTGTTGGCGACGGTGAAGTAGGGGATCGACCCCACGTTCATGAAGCCGCCGATGACCATCGAATCGGTCTCGAACGAGAGCCGCGCGCCGGCGTTCAGAACCAGGACATAGAGGCTGAAGGCGAAGATGCCGCGCGCCGCCGTCCAGTCGAAGTCCGCCAGCCGGAATCGGGTGGCCGGGTAGCGTCGCCGCACCAGCAGCCAGCACAGCGCAAAGTCGAACACCAGACAGACCAGCTGCACGACGGCCAGTAGCATCAGCGACGCCCGCAACGCCAGCAAGACGAGGGTAAGCACGAGGCGCAGCACCACACCCCACAACCGCACGACGTTGCGGGGAACGAAGTCGTCGTGCGCCGCCAGGATGCCGTTGGGGAGGAGCGCGATGAACCCCACCGACACGAAGAGCACCATCAAGAAGAAGGCCCACCGCGCGTCCGCGTGCAGCGCCGGGGGGATGTGGTAGGTGAGCGTGAAGAACGCGTACATCCCGACGCCCAGGACCAGCGCGAGCCCGCCGAGGACCAGATACAGCGCCGTGCAGCTGCCGATCGCCTGGTTCAGCTTGGCCACGTCGCCGCGCGCGACGTGTTGTGCGAAGTACCGCACCGACGCCATCGGCACCCCCAGCACGAGCAGGCCCAGGTACCCGGTGATCGAATTGATCAGGTTCCAGGTCCCGTATCCGTCGTCGCCGAGCTTGTGAATCGTATAGGGGGTGAGGAGGTAGACGGCAAGCACCGTCACCACGGTGACCAGCCAGTTGCTGCCGACGTTCCTCAACACGGGTCACCGTCCCCAGTGGATGGATCGCGCTCGAACTCGAGGCTCTAGCGAGGGAACGCGCACGTGTTGTGCCAGCGCCCGCTCTGCGGAAGGCATTTGTCCAGTGTTGCGCCGGCTCGACATCACCCCAGCAGAGCCGCCGCCTCGCTGACGGTGACGAACGTGAGCGGCGTGATGCGCGACAAACCCTCGAGGTAGGCCTCGACCGTGGCGTAGAGGCGCGCGACCTCGGCGGCGGTGGGGGCGAAGGGGCTGAGGCCGGGTTTGAGACTGGGGCTGTGCCAGGCCAGCTGCAGATGGCGGACGCCGTGCTCGAGCAACCGCCGCGACAGCGTCAGCATACCCGCGACCGACGCGTCTTCTGGACACAGCGCCAGGCGCTGCACGACGCCCGTGCGGCTCGCAAGCCCCGCCAGATGCAGCCACCGCAACGGGGCCGACTCGAGCACGCGGCGCGTGGGGCCCCAGAGGCTGAACGGCCCGCGGTTGAACCCGTACGAGAGGGGAATCTCGAGCACCTTGCCATCCGCAGCGGGCTTCCGGACGTCGCGATCCGGCGCCAGGCGGTACGGCACGATCGGCGCCCCCACGAACGTCGGGCCGTCGTCCATCGCCTTCAGGTTGATGAACGGGCTGACGCTGCTGTCGACGCCGTAGCCGCAGGCCTGCAGCGCGGCCACGGTATCGCGGCCGATGCCGTAACGCCCGGCGCGAAACGACGTCGGCCGACGGCCGAACGCTTCTTCCAACGCCACCGTCAACCGCCGCAGTTTGGCCGTCTGCAGGTCGGCCGGCAGGTTCTTCAGCATCGAGTTGCGAGGAACGAACGCCTCGGTGAGCGGCGGCGTATTCCAGGGGTGCAGATGTGCGGCGATTTCCCCGCGGCCGCCGTCGCACACCTCCCGCAGCACGTCCGCAGCCCGCGGATCCTTCGCCACGGCGTACGTCGTGAAGTAGGTGGGCCGCACGCCGAGACGGTCGAAGAACGCGGCCTGCGGCCGTAGCTCCGCGATGTTCTCGACCGTGACGCCGTCGCGGCTGCGTTCCCAGTTGTCCTCTTCGGTGTCGATGGAGAGGATGACCAGGACCCCGTCCGTGCGTGAGTGAGGCCGGTCGATCATCGCGCGGCCCCCACCCTAGCCCGGAGGTCGGCCACCGTGTCCAGCGCGCGCAGCCACCGCCCCCCCCACCCCGGCCGGAACACGACGGCTTCCCGGGTCATGCGCCCCGACGACGTCCATTGCCGCTTGTACGGATCGTCCCCGCGCAGGAAGCTGAACCGTCGATAGCCGCGCTCGATCGCGCGTTGGATCATCAACCCCATCAACACCAACCCCACGCTTTCCCGCTCCCAGCGGGGATCGCGTCCGCCCTGGTAGAAGTACACCGTGTCCCCCGACACAAAGCCGTACCAGGCCGCCGCCGGCCGGCCGTCCACGTCCAGCGTGGTGAGCCACAACCGCCGGCCTTCCACCATCTCACGGGCGAACTGCCGTTGCAGGCGCTCGCTGCGCGGCTCGCGGAACGCCCCACCGCCCGCGCCATCCCACCGCTGCTCATGCAGCCGCTTCAAATGACCCCAGCCCTCCTCGAGGCGGTCCGCTTCGTAATCCGTGACCTCGACGCGGTGCTCGCGTCTCAGGCTGCGCTCTTTGCGACGCACGATCTGCCGGCGGTTGGGGCTCAGCGTCGCGAGATAGGCGTCCCACGACTCGGGGAGCTCGAGCTGCGGGCAGGGCCACAGCGCGTGGTGCCGGACCGCGTGCCCCCGGGTCTCCAAGGCGGCGCAGAGCCGCTCGGCATTCAGCGCCCCCTCGGCGAGGTTGGTGAAGACGAGGACCTTCCAGGGCAGCGCTTCGAGCGCCGCCGCAAGGGCGGACATGTCGGCAGTGGGAACGGCGGCCGCGTCGAGCTCGTCTGGACAGCCCACATCCCCCACCGCCCACGTCACCGCCTGCACCCCCACCCGATGGAAGCGCTGCCGGCACAGGCGGACCGGTAACAGCGCGTCGAGCGAGCCGGCGGGGCCGTGAAGCAGGAGCACGATGCTCGCCGCGACCTCTTCCGCCGGAGCGGAATCCAGCCACGCGCGATGCCACGCCCAGCTCATGAACGGCGACGGCGACCCGCCACGGGCCGCCAGGTCATCCCAGACGGCGGGCCCGAGGGCGAGCGCCTCCGACAGCGAGACCTGCGTTACGGCAGCCCCCGACCTGGTCAGTGGGTGAACCGAGCCACGGACGTCGCCGCGACCGGCGGCGAGCCCCGTGGCTGACGTCAGACCTTGCACTCCTGTTCCCTTCCGCGCGACACGGGACTGAGTTGCAAGACCTACGCCGTGCCGCACATGTGGCGCGGCAGCCACACCACACGGAGCCATGAGGCCGCCACGGGACTGGCGTCACTCTTGCTCCATGATTCAGCGGCCAGGAGCGCGGGAGTTACGCGACATGTGCGGCATCGCGGGAATCGTGTACCGGCAACGGGAGCGCCCGGTGTCGGAATCGCTGCTGCGGCGGATGTGCGCCGCGGTAGCGCACCGCGGGCCCGACGACGAGGGGTTGTACCTGCACGGCGCCGTCGGCCTCGGCATGCGCCGACTCAGCATCATCGACCTGAGCGGCAGTCGCCAGCCGATCCTCAACGAAGACGGCTCGAAGGTGATCGTCTTCAACGGGGAGATCTACAACTACCGGCACCTGCGCCAGGGGCTCGTCGCCCGCGGGCACACCGTCCGCTCCGCCGGCGACACCGAGACCGTTCTGCACCTTTACGAAGAGCGGGGTCCCGACTGCGTGACCCCGCTCCGCGGCATGTTTGCCTTCGCCATCTGGGACGCATCGGCGGAGACGCTACTACTCGCGCGGGATCGGTTCGGCATCAAGCCGCTGTACGTGATCACCGCCCCGTGGGGTATCGCCTTCGCCTCGGAGCTCAAGGCGCTGCACGCGGTCGGCCTCACCTCGCGCGAGCTCGACTGGGAAGCGCTCGACACGTACTTCCAGCTGGGGTACATCCCCGCCCCCGCGTCCCCGTTCGTCGACGTGCGCAAGCTCGAGCCCGGGCACACGCTCGTGTGGCGGAGGAACGGAGCGGTGGCCGCGCGTCGCTACTGGCGGTTCCCGCTGGAAAAAGCTCCCCTCCCTGCCGATCCCGAGGCGCAGGTGCGCGAGTCGCTCGACGCGTCGGTGACCGCGCACCTCGAGAGCGACGTGCCCGTGGCCGTCTTCTTGAGCGGCGGGCTCGACTCCTCCGCCGTGGCGGCGAGCATGGCGGTGGCGGGCAACACGCCGCCGGCGAGCATGGCGGTGGCGGGCAACACGCCGCATGCCTTCACCGCGCGGTACTCGGGCTCCGGGGCGACCGCCGCGGACGAAACCGATCTGGCCCGTGCGCTGGCGACCCGCTACGGTGCCGAGCTCACGCTGGTCGACATCCGCCCGGACCTTCGCAGCATCTTCGAGCCCATCGTCGCGGCGCTCGACGAGCCCCACGCCGACGACTCGGCGATCCCCACGTGGTTGCTCTCGCAGGCGGTGGGAAGTCGCTACAAGGTCGCCCTCACCGGCATCGGGGGAGACGAGCTGTTCGCGGGATACCGGCGGCACATCGGCCTGCTCGCCGCCGAGCACTATGCCCGGCTGCCGGCGGGCGTGCGGCGCCTTGCCGGGGCCGCCAGCCGTCTGATCCCCGAGCCGCGCGACGGGACGCTCGGCGTCGATCGCGTGAAGCGCTTCCTGCGCACCGGCAACGGCGCGGTCCCGGATCGGTTCCTGGGCCTGATGAGCCGGTTGTCGAACGAGGAGCGCCTCGCGCTCTACGCGCCGGAGCTGCGGGCGCGGATCACCGGGACCGCGGCGAGCGCCCGCTTCCGCGACGTGTTTGCCGCCCAGGGCCGCCCCAGCGGACTCGCCGCCGGGTTGTACCTCGACTACATGACGTTTCTTCCCGACGACATCCTCGCCCTGAGCGATCGGCTAGCGATGGCCCATTCGCTCGAGGTCCGCGTCCCGTTCGTCGACCACGTCCTCGTCGAAGCGATCTTCCCGATTCCCCAGCGCGTGAAGATCGGACCGTGGTGGCGGAGCAAACGCCTGCTGCGCCGCGCGCTGCGTCCCCGCCTCCCCACCCCGCATTTCCGGGCGCCGAAGCGCGGGTTCGTGGGTCCCACCAGCGCCTGGCTCCGGCATGAGCTGCGCGACATGCTGGCCGACGAGCTCTCGCCCGCCCGCCAGCAGCGCCTCGGGTACTTCGAGCCGTCGACGGTGGCGACGCTGCTCGACGAACACCTCACCGGACGCCAGAACCAGGAGCGGATGTTGTGGGCGCTGCTGTGCTTCTCGACCTGGCACCGGCTGTACGTAGAGTGAGCGAATCTCGCCTCGTATGAGCGCGGATCCGATGCCGACCCGGGCGTCCGATCTTCCGCAGCTGTCGGCGTTCCTCCGCGCGGTTTTCCGAGCACCCCCCGAAGCGAGGTTCGCGGCAGAGGACGTGCTGGCGTGGAAGTACCTCAGGTGCGATCCGATCTGGGAGGGGGGTCTGTCCTACGTCCTCCAGAAGAACGGCGGTTTGGCGGCGCACGCCGGCGTCTGTCCGGTGCTGTTCCGCAGGCCGGACGGGCAGAGAGTGAAGTGTGCGACCGTCATCGATTGGGCCGCCGACCGCGGGACGCCCGGAGCTGGTCTCGTCGTGCATCACGAGGTGATGCGGCGGGCGGAGTCCATGTTCCTGATCGGGGGAACCGAGACGACGTGGGCGATCACCTCGCGGCTCGGCTTCCGGCCCGTCCTTGAAGCCCGCGTGTACGCGCGGTGGGTGCGTCCGCTGAAGGAATTCTGGCTGCGGCCGAAGACCGGACGCACCGTCCTGCGGCTCCTGCATGGCCTGGCCCACGCCCCTTTCGGCCGGCTTGCGAAGGCGGGTCGCTGGGAGATCTCGCGGGTGCCGCAGTTCGACGAGACCACGCGATCGGTGCTGACGTCGGGGCCGCGCCCGTACGGCGTCGCGGAGCGCACGGTGGCCCAGTTGAACCACCGGCTGCAGTGCCCCGCGGTGGCGACGCGCGGCTATGTCTTGCGCCGACTCGACAAGATCGAGGGATACGCCATTGCCTCAATCGGGACTTGGGAGGCGAAGATCGTGGACATCAGGCTGCAGTCGGACGATCCGCAAGACTGGGCGGCGGCTTACGCGCTGGTGACGAACACGCTGCGCCGGGAGCCCGCGGTCTGTCGGATCTCCGCGCTGGCGTCGGTCCCTCCGTTGCGCAAGGCGCTCGAAGCCAACAGCTATTGGGTGAGCCGGGTGGAACCGGTCTCGTTCTATGATCCCAAGCGCTTGGTGGATGGGCTGCTGCCGGTGGACATCCAATTCTTCGAGTCGGACCTGAGCTATTACGGCGCCTGAGGATCACCCGGGCGCCATGACCTGCGCCGGCCTGTTCCCATTCTCCCGCGGCCGGCCGGGAGCGAGAATCCGCTGATAGAGATCCTGGTAAGCGCTGATCATTGACGCGACCGTGAATCGGCTGACGGTCTCCCGGGCCTTGATCCGAAGCGATTGGGCTTGCCGTGGATTCGAAAGCAGCCGGGTAATGCGATCCCCTAGACACACGTCGTCACCCGGCGGCACGAGATAACCGTTCACCCCGTCTTCCACGACTTCTTCCGGTCCGCCGCAGCGGGTGGCCACCACGGATCTCCCGGCCGCCATGGCTTCCAGCAGCACTAGCGGGAAGCCCTCCGAGGTCGAAGACAGGACAAAGACGTCGAGATCGTGCATGAGCTCCGGAATGTCGGCCCGATACCCGAGAAACCGGAGGTGGTGTTGCAGCTGCAGGTCGCGAACCAATCGCAGGATCGGCTCGCCGAGTACGGGGTCGATGTCACCGGCCGCGACGAACCGGACCGAGGGATCCGCGTCCACCGCGTGCCGGGCGGCGCGAACGAATGTCTCGTACCCTTTGCTCTGTCTGACGTTTGCGACCATGCCGACGACTTTCGTCTGCGCAGGCCATCCCAGCTGCTCACGAATCCGGGCGCTGCCAGCGGAGCTGAACGCGTCCACGTCGATGCCGTTGTACACTCGCTCCACCCGCGAGCTCGGAAACCCGAGACTGACCAGGACGTTCTTCACGACATCGCAGACGGCCACGACCGACGCGGCCGACGACCGCACGACCCGGAGCTTCATGGAGCCCCGGAACGAGCGGGCATTCTTGAATTCCACGGGGCCGTGATAGGTCGCGAGCGTCTTGCAGCCTGCGAGTGTGCCCGCCACACAGCTGTAGAAATTCTGATCCGGCAGGTGCGAATGGATCAGGTCCACGCCTTCCGCCCGGCAGAGATGGCTCAAACCGCGCGGGAGGCGCAGGTCCCACCAGCGCTTCGACTCGACGATGTAGGTGCGGACGCCGTTGGCTTCGAGCGCGTCCTGCAGCAGGCCGGGCTCCGGCACGGCGGCGATCGAGCGGTACCAGTCGCGATCCAGGCGGGACGCGACGCTGAGCAGCACATTCTCGGCGCCGCCGATACCGCTGGTTTCGATCGTATGGAGAATCGTGTACGGTCGCATCAGGAGCGCGCGGGGTGGCACTGGAAACTCCTTGGAGCAGGATGCATGCCCGCGGCCGGCGGTCGAGACGTATGGCTGGAGCGCCGCGGGCTGGCGCCTCCTGTTGCGCGCCCGCAACGCCTCCCTTCCTCTCAAGCGGCTCAATCGCCCGGGCGGCCCTTGGCACTCCCCATGCGTATGCAGAGCCTCGGCATAAGCGGCGGTCGTGGTACGTCGAGTCGTGTGGCCTGGCGCGCTGTTGCCGCAGGAGTACGAAGGGTTCGTGACCGAGGGTGATGATGACGGACCAAGCGGAGACCAAGTTGCAACAGATCGTCCGTGCCTCGCTCGAGCTCCCGCCAGACGCCGACGTCACGCGCGCTCGGCAGCTCGCGGTCGAGAGCTGGGATTCGCTGGCGCACGTTTCGCTGATGCTGGCGATCGAAGGCGAGTTCGGCGTCTCGATCGCGGCCCCCGACCAACTCCACCTCACGTCGTACCCTGCGATCCGCCGCTACCTCGAGGAGCACGGCGCGTGACCGAAGCGAGCTTCGAGATCACAGTCGGACCCGAGCACCTGCGGAGGTTCGCCGACCTGAGCGGGGATTGGAATCCCCTTCACACCGACGCTGATTACGCCGCGGCTACGCCTTACGGCCGTCCGATTCTCCACGGCGCCTTCTCCGCCGGCCTCGTGTCGCGGATGGCCGGCATGCACATCCCCGGCAGGGACTGCCTGCTTCACGGGATGCACCTGCGCTTCCTGCAGCCGGTGGTTCCGCCGGTACGCCTTCAGGTGCGGGGCGCGCTGGTCGCGGAGCGCGGCGACAGCGGCAAGGTGAGTGTGACCGTCACGGATGCCGACACCGGACGACGCTACGTGGAAGCGAGCTACGAGTTTGGTCGGCTCGGCGCCGCCACCACCGCACCCGCCCGGGCGACGGCGCCCGCGCCGCCGGCATCAGGGGCGCCCGTGATCCTCGTGACTGGCGCCACCGGCGGCATCGGGGGGGCGCTCCTGCACCGGCTGGGCGCCGCGGCGCTCGGAGTGTCGCGGCGGGCCGCGGACGGACTGCTCGCGGTCCCGGACCTCGAGTGCGTCGGCGAGGCCGTCGGTGACCGCCCCCTCGCAGCGATCGTCCACTGCGCTTGGCCGCTGCCGGACAACACCCGCCTTACCCGGCTGGGCGATCCCCGAGGGCCCGTGGAGCACCAGGTGGCGCAGCCCCTGCGACAGATGATTCGGCTGGCCCAGCTCCTCGCGGAGCGTGGCACGCCCGACGCTCTGCTGGTGCTCGTCGGCTCGACGGCTGCCGAGCCGGGCCGGCACGCTTACCGGATGCCGCTCTACACAGTCGCCAAGTCGCTCATCCCAGCGCTGGGGCGCATTCTCGCTGTCGAGCTGGGTCCGTCGGGTCGGCGTTGCGTGACCGTGGTGTTCGACGTGGTGGATGCGGGAATGAGCAAGGCGATGAGCGCGGTTACGCGACTCGCCCACGAGGCCCGTGCGCCCAGCGGACAGATTCCAACCGCCGCCGAGGTCGCGGACCAGTTGGCGTGGGTGATCGCGAACCGGGGGGGCCTGCTGTCGGGAGCGACCGTCACCCTGAGCGGCGGAGCGTTGCCGTGAACTTCCTCGAGGCTCGGCGGCTGCTCGATGGCTTCAAGGGCGAGCCGCAGTGGCTTCGGTCTTGCACTAGGGGAAGCGCATGGTGAGTCCGGCTCGGTGGCAGCGCGCCCAGCGGTACGAACGTGGCTTCTGGGAATCGCTGGCCACCCGCATCGCCGATGGCTCAGTCTCGCAACTGGACTGGTATCGGTGGCGGGCGGATCAACTCGTGCTGAGACTGCGCTCAGTGGGTCTCGGGGCGTTGACGGAGGGCGGCGCTCGCGTGATCGAAGTCGGATGCGGCCCCGTGGGGGTCGTGGGGTTTTTCCCGGCCGCCGAGCGCGTGGCCGTCGATCCGCTCGAGCCGTATTACGTCACGAACGCGACCCTCACCGCGCTGCGCGAGCCGACGGTGGACTACCGCGGCGGGTCCGCCGAGGCGCTGCCGTGTGAGGGCGGGCACTTCGATTTGGCGATCATCGAGAACTGCATCGACCACGTTCGGGACGCCCGTGCCGCGATGCGTGAGCTGCGACGCGCGCTCCACTCCGCCGGGACGCTGTACCTCACGGTCAACTGCCGGACGCCGTGGGGCTTCGTGGTGCACCGCGCGCTCTCGAATCTGCGCGTGGACCCGGGTCACCCGCATTCGTTCACGCCCCCTCGTCTGCAGCGGCTGCTGCGGGATGCCGGCTTTAGTCCCGTGCAGGTCGAGACGGAGTCTCGGGAGGAGGCCCGCCGAGACCAGCTCGCCTGGTCCGCGCTGCGGGCCCGCGCCAAAGCCCTCCTCGGCGTGAGCGAGTTCGCCGTCACCGTCGTCGCGCACCCCACCAGCGCACGGTGACGGGGATGGGCAGCTCCCGACCTCTGCGCATCGCGTTCCTCGGCACCGGTCACATGGCCGGGTTGCATCTCGCCGCCCTGCGGCGCGTCGCCACGCCGCACCGCGTCGTCGGCGTGTACGACCTGCGGCCCGAGGCGGCACAGGCGTTCGCGGGGCGCGCGGGGACCCAAGCCTACGATTCCCTCTCCACGATGCTCGCGGAAGCGCGACCGGATGTCGTGCACATCTGCACGACGGCGGGGACGCATTTCGAGCCGGCCCGACAGGCGTTGCTCGCCGGGGCCCACGTCTACGTCGAAAAGCCGTTCGTCGAGACCCAAGTCGAAGCGGATGCCCTGGTCGCGCTGGCGCGCCAGCGCGGGCTCCTCATCTGCGCCGGGCACCAGCTGGTCCGTGACCCCGCCTTCGGCCGGTTGATGGGGCGCGCCGCGGAGTTGCAGCCCGTCACAGTCGTCGACAGCTACTTCGCGTTTCGGCCGCCGCGGCTCGATCCCGAGCGCGCGAGTCGTCGCGCGCTCGGAGAGCAGCTGCTGGACATCCTCCCCCATCCCCTGTACACCCTCGTCGCCGCTCTCGAGCGCTGCGCACCGCCGCAGGCGCCGGTGGAGATCCTCCACACCAGCGCCACACCGACGGCGCTGCATGCGCTGCTGCGGGCGGGCGAGGTGATGGGCCGTCTCAGCGTCAGCTTGCGGGCCCGCCCCGTGGCCTCGACGCTGACCGTCACGGGGGCGGGCGGAACCCTGACGACCGATTTCGTCCGCGCGATCGTGGTCGGCGCGGCGAACGAGGGGACGAGCCCCATCGAGAAGATCGCCAACCCGTTCCTCGAGGCCGCCCAGCTCGCCTGGCGCAGCGCGACCAGCCTCGCCAAGCGGCTCGTGCGCGGCGCCGACTACCCGGGGCTCGCGGAGCTCCTGGGGGACTTCTACGCGGGCGTCGCCGCCGGCGACTGTTCACCCCTCAGTGTCGACCACCTGCGGCGCGTCACCGCCATCTACGAGCAACTCGCCGCCAACGTCCGGAACGCCGCGGAGGCGGTCGCCGTCGCCCCGCCGGTCGCGGCGGCATCGCCCACGGGGCCCGTGGCTGTCGTCACGGGGGCCGCCGGGTTCTTCGGTCGCGCCATCAGCCGCGAGCTGGCCCGGCGCGGCTTTCGGGTGCGGGGCGTCGGTCGCTCGGAGCGTCCGGAGGACCCGCACGTCCACGAGTGGCGGCGCGCCGACCTCGCGGCGGAGATCCCGGCCGACGTCCTCGCCGGCGCGGCGGTCGTCGTGCACGCCGCCGCCGAGACCGCCGGGGGATTCGAGGCGCACGAGCGGAACACGGTGGGCGCCACGCGCCAGCTGCTGCGTACCATGGCGGCCGCTCAGGTCCGCCGACTCGTGTACGTCAGCACCATCTCCGTGTTGCGCCCGCCGCGCCCCTTCTGGGAGCGGCAGACGGAGCGGACGCCGCTCGCGGATCACCCGGAGCGTCTCGGGGCGTACACCTGGGGCAAGTGCGCCGCCGAGCGGCTCGTCACGGCCGCGGTGAGCCGACGGGAGATTCAGGCTCGCATCGTCCGGCCGGCGGCGCTGGTCGACTGGCGGCGTATCGAGCTGCCGGGCTTGCTCGGGCGGCGGCTCTTCGGCTCGTGGCATCTGGGCCTCGGCCGCCCCGGGCTGCCGTTCGCGGTGTGCGAGGTGCAGCGCGCCGGCGCCGTCGTGGCGTGGTGTGCGGAGCGCTTCACGGAAGCGCCCGCGATCATCAATCTCATCGACCCCGGCGTCCGCACCCGCGGGCAGCTCCTGGACCTGTTCCGCCGCCACGGCTGGCGTGGGCGCGTACTGTGGGTGCCGATCAGCTTGTTGGCCGGTGCCCTGACGGTGGTGGGACTCATCGGCCGCCTCGCGCGCGGCGCGCGCGGCCGGTCCGTGGCCGCGTGGTCCATCCTACGGCCCCGCCGCTACGATCCCACGGTGGCGGCCGGAGCACTGGCAGCCGCGGCAGAGGACTCGCGGTCCGCGAAACCGGAGCCGCGGACTATTCCCGCCCCGAGCGTGAGCCGGGCGTATGGATGAAGTCCTCCGCCAGCCCGGGGCATCTTGGGCCTCGGCGCCGACCCGGCGGGTGAAGAGCGGGACGGCCGCCTGGGATCCACTGCTCGTCTGCGTCGCCGTCTATCTCGCCACGTCGGTAGGCCGCGTGCATCAGCTGTTTCCCGCGTTGCTCCCCTTCAAGCCCGCGCTGCTGTCCGCGGTGCTGGCCATCGGCCTGCTCGTGCTCGACCGCTCGGCCCCGCGCCGCGTCAGTCTGCTCCGCTTCCGCACGACCGTCTGTGTGGTCGGCCTGCTGCTGTGGGCAGCCCTGTCCGTTCCCGGGGCGTTGCATCAAGGTCTCGCATTCCAATCCTGGACCGACTTCGCCAGAACCGTCGTGATGTTCTTCGTGATCGCCGGAAGCGTCCGCAACGCCCGTGACGTGGAGCGGCTGACCCTCGTCTACTTCACCGTGACCGTCGTGTACACGGCGGTGGTGCTCACACGCTTCCAGCTCGGGGCCGACAGTTGGCGCCTCGGCCGCCTCTATTATTACGACGCGAACGACATGGCGACTCTGATCGCGACCGCCATGCCGCTCGGCCTGTACTTCGTGCTCGCGCACCCCCGGCCACTGTCGCGCGGGCTCGCCCTCGCCGGCCTGGCGGTGCTGGCGGTGGGACTCATCCGGTCGGGATCCCGGGGAGGCTTCCTCGCCCTCCTCGCCGTCACGGCGTTCGTGCTGCTGGGCTTCACGACGGTGCCGGCGCGCGCGCGGCTGGCGGGCCTCATCGTGATCCTCGCCGTCGCGGGGACCAGTGCGAGCGACCGGTACTGGGCCCAGATGCAGACGATCGTGCACCCCCATCAAGACTATAACGCGACGTCGGAGGCCGGGCGGCTGAAGATCTGGGCGCGCGGCGTCGGGTACATGGTCGAGAACCCGGTGTTCGGCGTCGGGCTCCTCAACTTCCAGGTGGCGGAAGGAACGATCTCGCCCCTGGCCAGACGCCAGGAGCGCGGGATCGGCGTCCTGTGGGGAGCGGCCCACAACAGTTTCGTGCAGGTCGGCGCCGAGCTCGGCATTCCGGGCCTGCTGTTGTTCATCGGCGTGATCGCGACCGCCTTGCGGTCTCTGCGGCGCGTCGCGGCACAATGGACGCGAGCCAGTCCCTCGACCGATCAGGTCGCGCGGCTCGCCCAGAGTCTTATGGCCGCGATCCTCGGGTTCGTCGTCGGGGCGTTCTTTCTGTCGCTGGGGTTCGCAGACATGTTCTACACGCTCGCGGCGTTGGCCGTCGCCCTCGCCAAGACTGCGCGCAGCGACGCCGCCCGCAGCGCGCCGCAGCGGCACGGCGCCCCGGCGTGAGGTCGGTGCGCCCCGTGTCCGCGCGACCCCGTCTCCTCTTCCTCTCCCACTGTCTCCCGTACCCGCCCCACAGCGGCGTCGCCACACGCACGTTCAATATCCTGCGGCAACTGCACGCCGCGTACGACATCGACCTGGTGGCGTTCTCGCGCGTGAATCACCAGCCCGATCGCGCGGCACGCGACGCGGCGTGGCAGGCGCTGCGTGGCACCGCCGCGTTCGTCGCCGAGCCGACGCCGATTCCCAACGGGCAATCGGCGCTCCGTCGGGTCTGGGACCACCTCCGGAGCGTCCTCAGCGGTCACGCCTATACGTTCTACGAATACGAGAGCTCCGCGTTCGCCGAGCGGCTGGGCGCGGTGCTCCGGTCGCGCACCCCGGACCTCGTGCACCTGGACAGCCTCGACCTCCACCGCTGGCTCCCCGACCTGCCGAGCGCGCCGGTCGCCTGTACGCATCACGACATCGACTCCGAGCTGCTGCGCCGGCGGGCGCGGCGTCTCGACGGGGCCGCGCGGCGACGCTATCTGCTACTCCAGGTCGCCCGCCTCGAGCGCCTGGAGCGCGAGCTGTGTCCCCGGTTCGCCCTCAATGTCATGATGTCGGAGGTCGACGCCCGGATCCTCCGGGGCCTCGCCCCCGGGGCCGTCACGACGGTCGTGCCGAACGGCACCGACACGGAGTACTTCCAGCCGAACGGTGCGGAGACCGTGGCGGGACGGCTCGTGTTCGTGGGACCGACCCACAGCCACCCCAACCGGGACGCGGTGGAGTTTCTGCTCGAGGAGATCTGGCCCATCGTCCGCGCCGGGAACCACGCGACGTCGCTGCGCTTGATCGGCGACAACGCCCCCGCGGACCGGTCGCGCTACAACGCCGTGGCCGGCGTGACCGCGCTGGGCGCGCTCCCGGACATCCGGCCGGCGCTTGCGGAGGCGCGCTGCTGCGTCGTCCCGATCCGCATCGGCGGAGGAACGCGGCTCAAGATTCTCGACGCCTGGGCCATGGGAAAAGCAGTCGTGTCCACGGCGATCGGCTGCGAGGGCCTCGAGGCCACTGATGGAGAGAACATCCTGATCCGCGACACGCCGGACGCGATCGCCCAAGCGGTCCTGCAGGTCTTGCGCGATGCGCCGCTGCGCGCCCGCCTCGAGCGCAACGGGCGACGGCAGGCGGTCGAGCGCTACAGCTGGAGTCTCGTGGGCCGGGGGATCCGCTCGACGTACGACGGGCTCCTCGGCCGATCGACGCCCGTTCGCGCCGCCGGCTAGGGTTCGCGCCAATCAGGGGCCGGGCCACCAGTCGGTGCGGATCTGGACGCCGGTGAAGTACCAGGCGAGCCCCGTGTCCATCGACTCGGTCTGCCCGTTGTTGCCCATGCCGAAATGGGTCAACGCCTCCGGGTTGACGCAGAAGTTGTACCCGGCGGCGTAGTAGGACGCGAGCGTCCAGTCACTGCGCCCATTCCACTTCTCGCCTCCATAGTTCGTCTGCCCGAAGTCGGCGTCTCCGAGAATCTGAACGCCGCTCGCGTCGTACACCCGCGCGTGCACCTGGATGTGGGTCCCGTCGACAAAGTTGACGCCGTACTCGAAGCGATACCACACGCCGCGGCTCAGCGTCAGGTCCGGCCCCCAGTGTCCGATCGGGTACGTGTAGCCGCACCCGTACATGCTGATGACGAACTGCCAGCCGGTGCTGCTGCTGGATTTCCGCATGAAGGTGAGGTTGGCGTACTTCCACGTGTCTACCGTCACCACGTGATCTCCGGCAGCGGAGGTGTCGTCGTTCCGCATGTAAAACCGCACGTAGAAGTCCGTGGAGGGTGGAACGACGTTGTCCTGCTGCACGTTCGCGGCATACCCTGACGTCCCGCGTTGCACCACCTTCAGGGCATTGCGGCCGCCCGGCGCATTGACGCTGGCCCCGGGAACGACGGAGAGAAGCTGGCCGGGGCGGCCGCCGTTGAACTCCCAGTAGTTCTTCCACCGGCCTCCATCCCGCACGGCATTCCGGGATGTCCCCGTAGCGGTATTCCAGTCACTCTGGAAGACCACCCCCTGATCCCACCGCTCCGCGGGCGCGAGACACCCCGAGAGGCGGAGCAGCGCCGCCGCCAAACCCACCACGGCCCCGGCACCGAGCAGCAGCAGACTCCGCCGGCCGAGCGAAGCCTTCAACCGAGCCTTCTCCTCACGACGCGGAGCAGCAGGTCGCGCGCCCAGCGCCACTGCATCCGCCGCCATTCGCCCGCTGGAAGCCTCTCGTCCGCGCGTTGCGCCCGCAACCAGTCGAGCAGCTCCCCGACGGGCGGGAACCAGCCGTTGCGGGCCGCGAGCTGCTCCAGAAGTCGGCGGGTCTCCGGGTGGGCCCGGCCGTCGCCACCGAAGCCTTTGCCGAAGTGTGTGGCGACGATACACACCCCACCCTCGCGCTCGAGGCGCTGCTGGTTCCGCGGTCGCAGCAGGCGGTTGAACTCGTCCACGTCCTCGGCGTCGGCGGCCGAGAACCACCAGCGCACGTACGGCCGGCTCGGGTCCCGGTAAGGCATCGAAGGATTGATGCGCTGCAGGTTGATCTCCGAAAAGGTCAGGTTGCGGACGTACTCGATCCGCTCCGCGCAGAGATCCCCCCACCAGTAGGGCGACCCGGGGCGGTGGCCTTCGTACAGTTGCGCTCCATGCCGCAGCACCGTGCCGTAGAGGAGGCGCAGCGCCGGATCGTCGAGCCGCCCGGCGCCCCAGTACAGATTCTCGCGATTGAAGGAGTGGTTCGCATGCACCCGTGGCGGCGCCCCGAGGGCGCAGCCCAAGCGTTCGAACGCGCGCACCGTCCGTTCGCGACGACTGGTCTCCATCGTCGCCCCGTGGAAGGCGATCTCGAAGCCGCGCGCGTGCAGATCGAGGACGAAGTCCCGATAGTGCGGGTCGTCCATCGTCTCAGAGAGCGAGAAATTCTCGCTCCCCTCCTCGCAGCGCACCGCCCACACCGTCTTCGTCGTCCGCATCCCCAGCGATTCCAGCAGCCGGTAGACCGGCCGCACATTCTCGACCGTGGCGACGTCGGTGTCGTCCATCACCGTGAACGCGAAGCGCGCGCCTCCCGGGAACGGAACGCGGGGGATCATCGCGATAGGGCGGGGTCCGAGACGGCGAACAGCGCCAGGTCTGAGGCGTGGCGTGCCGCGACGGCCGCGGCATCCAGGCGCACGAGCCCGTTGCCGTCGAGCGGTCCCGCGACCTCGGCGAGGAACCGCTGGAACGGCGCGTTGCGCGACGTGCTGGCCCACTGCAGGGCCGTGGGCGGGGAGGGCTGGGCCGCGAGCCAGGCGAGGAAGGCGTATTCCACGCGACGTTGGAACACCCGGCACGACATCACGAACGACTGCATCGTGCCGTCCGGCGCGACGAGGCAGGCGAGAATTTCCCCCTGGTCCCCCGTGCGGTCGGCGAGGGCGGCGCCGAACAGGCGGCCCCCGGCGTCGAGCATCGCTCCCACCTCCGCCTCCGTGACCCGGCGCCCGTTGAGGTTGAACTGGTTGGTCTTGTTGATGAGCTGCACCGCCCGGGTCCAGTCGCCGCGACTGCGATCGTGAATGGTCAACGTCATCTTGAGGTCCTCGAGAAAGCGCGTCAGATCCGCGCCCTCGAAATCGCTCGGGACCATCCCTGCGAGCCGGCGCCGATACATCTCCGTCCGCTCGCGATCCTCCGCCGTGATGTCGTGATGGGCGAACAGTGTCGCGAGGCTGTCCAGGAAGCCCGGGAGCTCGTCGTCGTGCGCCGGAAACGCCAGACACCGCACCTCGGGCAGCTGCAGCGACACTTCCGCCAGCTCCACCGGGTTGTCGTCGACGAACACACAGGCGTCCAGCCCGAGGTTGAGCTGGCGCGCCAGCTCGCGAATCTGGGCGGATTTGGCGTGGTAGCTGCCGATGATCGCGACGAAGTCCTCTTCCCGCAGCACCATGCGACTGGAGCGGAACGGCGCCGCCACCACGTCGTGGTCGTTGCGGCTCACCGCCGCCAGGAGCGTGCCCTCGCCCCGCAGCCGGCGCAGCAGACTCTGGTAGACGAAGTGGCGGTAGCCACGACCCGTGGGCTCGAACGCGATGCCGTCGAGTCCGTCGTCGACCAGGAGCCCGTTCCACACCACGTTGTCCAGATCGGTGATCAGCACCTTTTTCGGCTCGCCTGGCCGCTCCACGACGGCTTCGACCACCGCCTCAGCCACCCGGCCGATCCAGGCTCCGCCGATTGGGCAACCACTGGAGAAGTAGCTGCCGAGGGTGAACGCCTCGGCCGGCAGCAGGCGCGCGCCGAGTCCGATCGCCAGGCTCTCGATCCAGCGGGCCAGCGCGGCGCCCCCCGCCGGTTCGCGACAGAGCGGCGGCATGGGCGCCGGCAGATACAGCAGGCGGGCAGCCGGGCGCCGAGTCAGCAAGCCCGCTGTCTCCATCCCCTGGCTGCGCAGCTGCCGTTCGTCCACCGTTGGCGCGACGCCCGACCGCCAGTCGGCTTCGGGCACGAAGTCCCACGGCAGGAGGAGGAACACCTCCACCACCGCGGGATCAGGTGGCTGACGGAGCGCTTGCGCGAGGGTGTTGAACGGGAGGAACCTCACCTCGGCGGCCCGGCCGCGCTTGGCCGCCGCCGCGCGCAGGTATACCTCGAACGGCTCCCCGGTCCCCGAGAGCCCGAGGGCGAAGGAAAGCGCCTCGCCCCCCCGGAACGCGTCGAGTACGCGCCGAGCCTCGAGGAAATTCACGGCACGGCTCCGCGGGCGACCCGCTCCTCCAGGTAGTCGCGGATCGCCGGGTACGAAGTGAGGCGGATCTGGTCGGCCGCGTCGATCGCCACCCCGAACTCGCTCTCGATCGCCAGCATCAGCATCGCGTGAGCCAGAGAATCCCAACTGGCGACCTCGCGCTGTCCGGCGCGCGTCACGTTGGCGTGAGGCGGGAGCTCCAGCGCCGCGCGGAAGATGGCTTGCAGTTTCGCTTCGGCGTCTTCGGTCATCGCTGCCGCTCCTTCGTCAGAACACTTCGTCGGCGTCGCCATCCCCGCGCGCCAGCCCCCACGACGCCAGGTCCTGCGGCCACCGACCATTCCCCGTCCCGTCGCGCAGCAGGAAGTGCACGTTGCCGGGCAGACGCAGGTACGCCTGGCGCCGCAAGAGTCGCGCGAGGGCGCGCTGACTCGTCGTGCAGAGGATCGCGTCCGCCTCCGCCGCGCGGGCCGCCCGCTCGACGCCGCCGAGGAGCGCGAGGCCGACCTCGGCCCGCCGAGACGGGAACACCACATCGGAGATCGTCGCCACGCGGAGGCCGTGCAGGCGGCGGTCGCTGATCGCCCTCGGCCGGCGCAGCACCGCGATGCCGACCAGGCGCGCACCGTCGCGCGCCGTGACGAACAGGTACGGCTCGCCCGTCGCGGCCGCGCTGAAGCGCCACCGCAGGTACCGCCCGTTCCGCACCGGACTCGCCGCGAAGGTGCTCCGCGCTCGCGCCCACACCTCGTCCAACTCCTCACCGCTCGGCGGCTCGGAGGCACATCCGATGTCGAGTCGGGCGGCAGGTCGACGCGTCGCCGTCGCAATGAGGTCGAGCGCGATACCGGCTGCACCACCCGCCAGACCGGCGAGCCCCACGCGCTGCGCGACCCCCATGCCGGCCGATACCCACCGCGGCAGCGCCGGGGCCAGCTCCGTGACGTCCAGCCGCCGGGCCAAACGCCCGGGCCGCAGCGGACGCACGTAGTTCGGGATCGCACCGAGATCGCTGTACCCGAAAGCGCTCAACAGTCGCCGGGCCGCGGGAGCGACGACGAGGGCGGTCGCGAGCGGCAGCTGCGCCGTGAGCGTTTTCACCACCAGGTACCCGACGGGGCCGTTCCGGTACTCAGGAACGACCATCAGACCCTTGATCCAGTGGGCCGGCGATTCCGTCACCCCGTCCCAGATCCGGTACGGGATCGAGGCGTAATGGCCGATGACGCGATCCCCTTCCAGGACGATCGCGACCGGCGGGACCTCCCCCGGCGCGGCGACGTTGTCCGCCGCCGCGCTGCGCCGCCCCGCCAGGATCGAGTCCGCGGTCACCGGCTCGCCCCAGGTTTCCCGATAGAAGGTGGCGATCGCGTCGGCGTGCTCGTCCGTCGCCACGACCGCTTGAATCCGGCTCGTCGCCGTCAAACCGGTCTCCACGCTGCGGTCCTAGCCGGGCCTTCCGACGGCGAGTCTGGTGCCGCGAATGGCCACGACGCGCACCGTACTCGCCACCTCGTCCACGGCGCGACTGACATCTTCGATCATCCCGTAGTCGTGCCAGACTACGAGACCGCCGGCCGACAGGCAGCCGAAGGCATGGCGCGTATCGCTCTTCACGTAGTCGTAAGAGTGGCTTCCGTCGATGAAGATCAGGTCGAACGGCCCCCCGAGGCCGGTCCAGTCGATCGCCGCGGAATCCCCGTAGACCTGTCGGATCTTGTTCGCATAGGCCGTATCCCGGAATTGCGCCGCGGCGCTGGCGGGGCCGGTGAAGTTGTCCAGGAGGTCCGGCACCGGATACGTGAGCGCGCCCGTCCAGTTCGGCGGCAGATCGACTGTCGTGATCACGGCATCGGGCGGCGAGTTCGCCGCGAGGTTGAGCGTCGTGTTACCATCGAACGTGCCGATTTCCAGCACCCGTCGCGCGCCCGTGAACTTGCCGATGGCGGCCAGCGCCAGCGCCTCGTGCGGGCTCAGCGACGTCTCGAGTGATCGGTCGAACGCCCGCAAAATGCAGACATCGACCGCGGCGATGCCGGGAAACGCATCGGTGAGCGCGACGCGCGGCGCGCGACCGAAGGTCCGGCTCCCCACCACCTGATAGGCATCGGGATCGGTCCACACCACGCCCATCGGGACAAGCCGCCGGGACAGCAGCCGCCACGCCCGTCGGGGATTCGACATTACCGAGGGGATGTTCTTGAGGATCTTGGCCGCGAGGCGGTTCATCACTCCCTCTGCTCGCAAGGATTGTGCTGCATAGGCGACGCACGGATTCGGCCGGGGGCGAGGACGGGCCCGTCGCAGCGCTGAGGGTACTGTTGCGCACATGCAACGGGGGAGCGTCGCCAGTTTGGTCGACTGGCTCCGCTCCCCCTGAAAAGACGTCGTCCTGCTCCGCTACTTCAACCCGCCCTTACGGGCCGGGCCAGCGGTCGGTGCGGATCTGGACGCCGGCGAAATACCACGCCAGCCCCGTGTCCACCGACCCGTTCTGCCCGTTGTTCCCCATCCCAAAACTCGTCATATACGTCGGGTTCACGCAGAAGCTGTAGCCCGCCGCATAAAACAGCGCCAGCGTCCAGTCGTCCCGGCCCCCAAAACTCAGGTTCCCCGACATCTTGTAGTTGGACTGCTGGAAGTCGGCGTCGCCCCCGATCTGCACGCCCGCCGCATCGTAGATCCGCGGATGCACCTGTACGTGCGTCGCATCCACGAAATGCACGAAGTACTCGAAGCGATACCACGCCCCGGTCACCAGCGGCTGGGCCAGCGTCCAATGCCCGATCGGGTAGGTATAGCCGCACCCGTAGAAGCTCGAGGTGAGCTGCCACGTCGTCGCGCTCGCCGTCTTGCGCACGTAGGTGAGGTTCGCGTACTGGTAGGTGTCGACCGTGACGATGTGATCGCCCGCCGGCGAGGTGTCGTCGTTGCGCATGTAGAAGCGCACGTAGAAGTCCGTCGACGGCGGCACCACGCGGTCCTGCTGGATGTTCGCCGCGTAGCCGGGGACGGACCCGCGCTGCACCACCTGCAGCGCGTTGCGGCCCCCCGGCGCATTCACGCTCGCCCCCGAGACCACCGAAATCAGCTGGATCGGGTCCCCGTTGTTGAACTCCCAATAGTTCATCCAACGGCCGCCGTCGGTGACGTCGGCGTACGCCGTCCCCACCGTGCTCCAGTCACTCTGGAACACCACCCCGCCGCCCGTTGGGGGAGGGGGCGGGGGTGGCGAGGCACTCGCCGTCGTCGTCCCGCTCGCCACGTTCGAGAGCCCGCGCCGAACACTGCATTCACATTCAGCGTCCCCCGGAACGCTACCAGCTGCAACTGATACGCGGTCCCGGGCAGGAGCCCGAGGACCGTGCAGGTCCGCTTGGCACCGATGGCACTGCCGGCCAACGGCACCGCGCAGGTGCCCTGCGTTACGTCGGTCGCTGCGCCGAAGGCTATCGTGCCGGCCGTCCAGCGCACGTCATAGCTCGCCGGGAGCCCAGCGCCGTTGTTCACTTCGGTGAACGACAGCGTCACCGAAGTGTCCGTCACGCCCGTCACCGCGAGATCGGCCACGGTGCCGGGATTCGTCACGGCAGCGGTCACGGTCACCGCTGCCGTGCCGCTCTTGCTTTCGCTCGTCGCCGTGACGGTGGTCGAGCCCGCGGCCACCGCCGTCACCAGCCCGGTCCCGTTCACCGTCGCCACCGCGGGCGCACTGCTGGCCCAAGTGACGGTGCGGCCCGTGAGCACGTTGCCGGCCGCGTCTTTGAGCGTGGCAGTGAACTGCTGCGTTCCCCCTACTGCGAGACTCGCGCTCGCGGGTGTCAGTGTCACACTCGCAACCGGCGCGACCACGCTGGTCGTCGTCGTGCCCTTCACCACATTTGAGAGTGGGCCGAAGACGGCGTTGACGTTGAGGGTCCCGCGGAATGCGACGAGCTCAAAGCCAAAGGCGGTGCCGCGCGCCAGCCCGAGCACGGTGCAGCTGCGCTTCGCCCCGATCGCCGAGCCGGCCAACACCACCTTACAGGTGCCTCGGCCAACGTCGGTCGCCGACGACCAGTTGAACGTCCCCTTCCGCCAGCGGACGTCGTAGCTCGCGGGCTGCCCGGCGCCACTACTCACTTCCGTGAACGTCAGGGTCACCGAGGTGTCGAAGACCGCGCTCACGGCCAAGTCGGTGACCTTGCCGGGCTTGGTCGCAGCCGTCACGGTGACGGTCGCGGTGCCCTTCAC
>WNFW01000180.1_pt1 | contig 42667 bp, 36 predicted proteins | sample 5400131 | NCBI WGS metagenome assembly WNFW01 (sample SAMN13153362, study PRJNA577476) | soil metagenome | isolation source: 20 cm soil or saprolite under grassland replicate 1 | place: USA:California | collected 2016-06-15
GGAAAGTTTTCGCATGATTGACTTCCTGACCTTCGCCGGCGTGGATCCCACAAGCCGAGGTCAGTAGTTGTCAGCTAGAGACTATCGTGCGAAGAAATAAAATACAGAAGAATGAGTGGAGGAGCTTCTGTCTCACGCTCGCGGTTTTGCTCATTAGTCTAACAGCCACGGCGCAAGAACATGGTGTGGTAAAGCCGCAATTGCTGTTCAGCGAAATAGTTCAAGGGATGCCCAAGGGTGAGAACCAGGAAGTGCGCGTTCTGACGGCGAACTTCCAACCGGGTGATAAGACGCTGTTCCATACGCACCGTTTCCCAGTAACCGTCTATTTGCTGGAAGGCGCATTCACAATGCAAATGGAAGGGCGCGAGCCAGCCACGGTGAAGTCTGGTCAGGTGATGATGATGCCGCCCCACGTAAAAATGACGGGTTACAACCGCAGCAGCACCGACCCATTACGGCTGGTGGTCTTTTATGTAAGCGATCCAGGCACACCGTTTCTTGATCCCATACATTAGCCACATCGCATCTAAGGAAACGCTCCAGCTCGCTCCGAGGCTTTCGCGAGCAAGCGCGTCGGCCGTTGCAATGGGCCGCTTGAATTTATAAAGCACATAATCGATCCGCTCGACCTCACTCAGGAGAAGCTGTCGCGAGGGCCAGTCGCTAGAGTTTACCTGCCGCGGCGCGCAACGGTAGCTGACCTTTTTTCGTTAGGGCTACGTTAATCCCGTGCAGCACGCGCTCCGGAATCCCTTTGTACAAGGGAGACAATTACCATTTCAAGAGAAGGCTAAACAGCAATGAAAGGACTTCTATGAAGAACCGAAACACTATTCTTAATCTCTTTGCGCTCGGCTCCCTTGCGCTTTTGCCAGCAGTACAAGCAGTCAGTCCGCCGCCGGGCGGAGGCTATCCCGGAGGCAACACCGCAGAGGGTGCCTCGGCGCTTTCAAGCCTGACCACAGGCACATTCAACACGGCAGTTGGTATTTTTTCACTTTTGAGCAACACAGACAGCAGCTTCAACACTGCCATTGGTGCAGGAACTCTCCTTAGCAACATCGCCGACAACAATACGGCCACCGGCGCTGGGGCGCTTCTGAGCAACAGTACGGGCGAGGAGAATACCGCAAATGGAGCATTCGCTCTTTTCTTCAACACCGAAGGTCTCTTCAACACAGCCGCGGGCGCCTTTGCACTCGAGGGAAACACCACTGGGAGCCAAAATACCGCTGTTGGCAATGTTGCGCTCGTACACAACACCGAAGGCAACTTCAACACAGCCGTCGGTGATGAAGCCCTTTTTGACAATATTAACGGAAGTGGAAACACGGCCGATGGTGTAAACGCGCTTCGGAGTAACATCGATGGCCATAGGAATACAGGCATTGGCGGCGACGCGCTTCTTGCCAATACAAGCGGAAGCGACAATACTGCGGTTGGAGACAGGGCGCTTCAGCACAACACCGAGGGAAACGGCAACGCAGCCGCTGGTGCAAACGCGTTGTTTAGCAATACGACCGGCAACGATAATACGGCCACTGGCGGCAATGCTCTCACGAGCAACACGACGGGCGAGTTCAACACGGCTAACGGGAGTCAAGCCCTCTTGGAGAACAGCACTGGCAGCAACAACACGGCGATCGGAGCTAGCGCGCTCTTCAGTAACACCACCGGCGTCGTCAATACGGCGATCGGCGACGAGGCGCTCAGTCAAAACACTACGGGCGATGCCAACACGGCCGTCGGTCGTGATGCGCTCGTTAGCGACACCACCGGCAGCACCAACATCGCACTGGGCGTTGCGGCCGGCAGCAACGTCACTACAGCCAATAATGTTATCTGCATCGGTCACACCGGTTTCAACACGGACAACAGCTGCTTTATCGGCAATATTTTTGGGTCTCAGGTAGGCAACGACGCCGTGCCAGTGTCGATCGACTCTTTCGGCAGGCTGGGCACAATGACTTCTTCGCGCCTGTTCAAAAAGGAGATCAAGCCAATGGACAACGCCAGCGAAGCGATCCTCGCGCTTAAGCCCGTGACATTCCATTACAAGAGCGACAAGACAAATACACCGCAATTTGGTTTGATCGCCGAGGAAGTCGCCGAGGTGAACCCTGCCCTGATTGTGCGCGACAACAACGGCAAACCCTACACCGTGCGTTATGACGCAGTGAACGCGATGCTACTAAATGAATTTCTCAAGGAGCACAAAACCATGCAGGAATTGAAGAAGGAAATCGCAGCTCTGACTGCGACGCTGAAAGAGCAGGATTCGAGAATTCAGAAGGTGAGCGCTCGAATTGACGCGAACAAATTCGTCCGCCGTACCGCGGGACGAATCCGCCGTGGTCGACCGGCGCCGCAAATAGCGATCAATCCTTAAATTTGTGAGGAACTGCCATGCTGGTCATAGTTTTCCAGTCGTTCGCTGCCTCATTTTCTATTTGGTTTTCCGATCCGTCGGATTCGTGCTTGAACTTTCACATTTGAAGTCGTATTCACGATTGAGTCCCCGCAGAACGGTCTTATGCCGCTTTTAAAGCCAGACCCGACGTTTTACCCCTCACCGCGGCTGGCCATGCAGGGGCCACCAGAGAAATACGCGTTCGTAGCAGCGCTTAATCCGCCCGGAAGCAAACTCAATGACGCCCTTTTGGTAGTCGACGTTGATCCGGACTCGCCCACCTACGGTTCACAAGTAGGCGAGGTCAGGATGCCCGAGTTCGGTGATGAACTGCATCATTTCGGGTGGAACGCTTGCAGTTCGGCGCTTTGCCCGTATGCGCCCCACCCCCACGTCGAGCGCCGTTACCTTGTTGTGCCGGGAATTCGCTCGTCGCGCATTCACATCATCGACATCAAGCCCAATCCGCGAAAACCGAAGATCGTGAAAGTGATCAAGCCGGAAGAAGTTTTTGCCCGCGCTAATTATTCGCGTCCGCACACGATTCACTGTGGACCTGAAGGGATTTACGTGAGTGCCCTTGGAGCCCCCAATGGCGACGGTCCAGGCGGTATTTTCATGCTCGATTGTGAGACGTTCGAAATCCTGGGTCAGTGGGAGATGAACCGAGGTCCGCAATTTTTGCACTACGATTTCTGGTGGCATCTGGGGTTCGACACTCTGCTGAGCAGCGAATGGGGCACACCGAATATGATCGAAAACGGACTGCAACCGGACCTGCTTCTCGCCAGCAGATATGGACATCAAATGCATGTCTGGGATTTGCGTCGCCGGCGGCATTTACAAACTCTGGACTTAGGCAACGAACAGCAAATGGTTCTCGAGATGCGCCCTGCGCACGACCCGACCAAAGCGTACGGCTTTGTCGGCGTCGTTGTTTCACTCAAGGATTTGTCCGCATCGGTCTGGCTTTGGCACCGTGGCAATGGAGCGTGGGATTTAAAAAAGGTGATCGAAATCCCGGCGGAGCCAGCCGACCCGGAGAAATTGCCGCCGATGCTCAAAGATTTTAAAGCCGTGCCGCCATTGGTGACGGACATCAATTTGTCGCTCGACGACAAATTCCTGTACGTCTCCTGCTGGGGAACAGGTGAGTTCTTGCAATATGATGTTTCCGATCCATTCAACCCGAAAAAGACCGGTTCAGTGCGGATTGGCGGCATCGTCAATCGTACTTCCCATCCGAAAAATCCAGACCGATCGTTAGCCGGCGGTCCTCAAATGGTTGAAATCAGCCGCGACGGCAAACGAATTTATTTCACCAACTCTCTTTACGCTGCTTGGGACGAACAATTCTATCCCGATGGCGTGGGGAGTTGGATGGTCAAGCTTGAGGCCGATCCGCAGGGCGGCATCAAATTCGACGAGAACTTTTTTGTCGAGAGCAGCGACTATCGCATTCATCAGATCCGCCTCGAAGGAGGCGATTCCTCGAGCGATTCGTATTGCTTTCCGTGAGCGACCTCTGGCCCTGGCTAGTGGTATTTGCGCTCGGGATTTTTCACGGCTTGAACCCAGCCATGGGATGGCTCTTCGCTGTGGCGCTCGGGTTACAGGAACAGAAACGCGCTGCGGTGTTTCGTGCGTTGCTGCCGATCGCATTGGGACACGCACTTTCCATTGGAATTATCATCGCGGCAGTTCTCGTCGCGCGGATCAGCCTGCCCCATTCCACCCTGAAATTCGCCGCTGCTGCGATTCTGTTTGCCTTTGGACTGTATCGTCTGTTTCGGTCGCGTCACCCCAACTGGGTAGGCATGCGAGTGGGTTTTGGCGATTTAACCGTATGGTCTTTCATCATGGCATCAGCGCACGGCGCAGGATTGATGCTCATCCCTTTATTTCTCAAATCAGGCGACGCGCCGCCTGGAATAAGTCCCAGTTCGATGGGCTCACATATGCATTCGATGTCCGGTTTTGGATTCGGCAATGTCAGTTCACCATCTCTGCTGACCGGTTCAATCGCCGTCCATACATTTGGCTACCTGCTGGCAACTGGGTCGGTGGCAATGTTGGTTTATGAAAAGCTGGGTATCGGCCTGTTGCGGTACGCCTGGTTCAACATCGATTTGTTCTGGATGCTGGCGTTAATGATCGCTGGTTTGTTTATCCTTTTTCTTTAACCGAACTCCGAAATGGCATGCGCATTTAGATTCTACGCTGACCGCGCGACGGGAGTGCTATCCACTTCAAATCTTGAGCTTGTCGTGATTGACGATCTGCCAACGATGAATCTCGTCGGCGAGCCGTGAAATTACCGACGCGTACTGCCTGTCTGCATAAAGATTGCGCGTCTCGAACGGATCGTCTTTCAGGTTATACAGTTCATTCAAGTCTTTGTCGCGGAGACAAAGCTTCCACCCATCCGGGGTAACAATCGCCCGAGTGGAATGCGTGGGCTGGTTAAGTAGATCAAGAAGTGTCGGCACGAAATCGATGTGACTAACAGGCTGCTGAATGGTTTTAGCGCGTGTTTGACCGGGAAGCCGAATCAAGAGAGGAACGCGCGCCGCTTCTTCGAACATTGTTTCTTTTCCGAAAAGATGATGAGCGCCCAGGCTGTCGCCATGGTCGCTCGTGTGCACAACAATCGTGTGGCTGGTCAAGCCGCATCTCTCAATGCAGGCGAGGACTGCGCCAATGCTTTGATCTACCAGTGTGACCAGGCCGAGATAGCGCTGCTTGATACTCTGGTATTCGTCAGGGTTGACGCCAAAGAACAATTGAGTCGGCAATCGCTCCCGGTCGCGAACAGCTTCCGCTTGTTGCCACTCGCGCATCAAACGATAACGCAGCGGAATATCTTCACTTTCAGCAAGCGTGGCTGTCGCATCGAGTTCGATGTCATCGAGCGGATTCTCATCGTTCAGCGGTCCGTTGTATGGTGAATGCGGCTCTACAAAACCAACCACCAGGATGAACGGATCCTCGCGATTTTTTTCGATGAATTTGCACGCATGCGTCTCGAGAAACTTCGGCCGTGATAGCTCAATAGGCAGATTGCTGATGGCGACCTCGGAGAATCGTCCATTTTGTCTATCCGGCGTAATTCCCTTTGAAATGAGGAAATTTGTGTAATCGCCGTGATCATCTGTGGAAATCCATTCGTCAAAGCCTCGTCCAACTGGTCCCTCCTCACCCAGATGCCATTTCCCGATGTAGGCGGCGCGATAATCCCTGTCCTTCATTAGCTCAGGGAAAACAAGAAACCGGCGATCAAGCGGCACGCTGTTCCGTGTGCAGCCATTGACGTGCGGCCAGGTACCCGTCATGAGCGAAGAACGTGAAGGCGTGCAAACTGGATGAGTAACGTATGAGCGCTCGAAGGCTACTGATTCAGAAGCCAGTTTGTTCAGATTCGGTGCATGCACCTTTACGCCTCCGTAACATGCGATCGTGTCCGCCCTCTGTTGATCCGGAAGGAACAAAACCAAATTAGGCTTTCGCTGGGCAGCCATGGTTTTCAGGTCACGCACTAAATCAGGCTTAACCGGTCTCTGCAATCGTCCAGGTCTTGCTGGCCGCTTTCGCCGTGATGGCTGAATGCTGCGCAATGAGTCTGAGCGCTCGTCTGAGCAATTCCTTTCCCGGCGCAATCTTGTGCCAGGGCGACGCGCCTGAGGGATGCGGAAGCGGAATCACGTCGAATCGGCGCCCCGCGCGCTCGACGCGAAATTTGTGGCCGATCACTTTCTCTAATTTCGCACAATCGATGAATTGCGTGATAGCCAGCCGCCCGACAGGAACGATGAGACGCGGTCGCAAGATTTCGATCTCGTGATCCATCCACAAAGAGCAGTTGCGAATCTCGTCCGGAGCAGGAACACGATCTGTGCCGCCAGAATTCTTTCCAGGAAAACACCGGCAGACCGCTGCGAAATAAATTTTCGATCGAACCCCGGCTTCATTCATCCCGCAAAACTCTTCGAACCAGCGAAAAAGTGTCTTACCGGCGGTGTGCGCAAATGGTCTTCGCAAAACCGGTTCCCGCGGTCCAGGTGCCTGACCAATGATCATTACGTCGCTCACGATTGCGCCGCCGGAGACGGGCGTAGATTTCATTCGCGGGCAGCGCCGGCAGCGGAGGAGCTCCTTCACGTGTCGATCGAGTTGCGCTTGAACAGCTATTGTAGCCACGGTCCTGTGGGCCGTTCGCACATAGCCGAACAACGCGCAACACCGGACGGGCCACAGCCCCGTGGCTACCCACTCGAAAACTGATCAGCGCCGAAAGATCGACAATAGCAAGCTGATCAGGATGCTGAGTATGATGCAGGTAACGATGGGAAAATAAAACGCAGTGTGTTCGCGCTCGATCCGGATGTCGCCTGGCAATCGTCCCAGCCACTTTGGCATAAATCCACCCCACATCATCAGCCCAACCAGCGCGATGACCACACCAATGATGGCGACGAATTTGCCCATCTCGCGCATTATTCAAAAAGTTGCGCGAATCGAGCGGAGGCACAAGCTTGAGAGGGAATGCCCGTACAATTTCGAGATTATTACGAGACACTCGGTGTGCCGAAGACGGCGACAGAAGACGAGATTCGCAGCGCTTTTCGCAAGCTGGCGCGCAAACATCACCCTGACGTCGCCAAGGACAAGAAGGCCGCCGAAGAGAAATTCAAGGAGATCAACGAAGCGTACGAGGTCCTAGGCGACCCAGGGAAACGGAAAAAGTACGATCAACTCGGCGCGGATTGGAATCAGCCGGGCGGTTTCCAGCCGCCGCCACAATGGGGCCCACAACCGACTGAAGGCGGATATTATCAATGGGGCGGCGACGGCGGAGGAGGAGTTCAATTCGAGTTCGGCGGCACCGGATTCAGCGACTTTTTCGAAGCGTTTTTCGGTGGCGGCCGCGGCCGCTCGGCATTTGGCGGATTTGGCGGACGTCAGGCAACAGCCGAGCGCGGGGCCGATGTCGAAGCTGATATCATGGTCACATTGGAAGAGGCGCTGAACGGATCGACGCGAACGGTCTCGCTGCGCCGGGCAGGGTCGAACAAAGTTGAAAATTATCAGGTAAAAATCCCGCGTGGCGTTCGCGAGGGCCAGCGAATCCGTCTGGCTGGCCAGGGCGAAGCCGGCGCGCGCGGAGGGAAAAGCGGTGACTTGTTCCTGCGTGTCAGACTTGCGCGGCATCCAGATTTTTCAGTTGAGGGCAGCGATTTGATTCATGAGGTGAAGATCGAACCGTGGCGGGCAGTGCTTGGCGGCGAATTGCTCATCCCTACCCTCGAAGGAAAAGTGCGTCTGAAAATTCCACCAGGCACGCAGGGCGGTCAGCGGTTTCGGCTGCGAGAACGAGGTTTGCCAGGGGTCTCAGGAAAGCGCGGCGATCTTTACGTTGAAGTTCAGATCAACCTGCCGAAGAAATTGAGCGAACGAGAGCGCGAGATCTGGACCGAGCTGGCGAAACTGCACGGGGGATAACATTGTCATGTGGAGTGAAGACTCCCGCTGCTGCGGGATTGAGATTATCTTTTCGGCTCGACGTAATCTGGAGCAACAATTAGAGATTCCTCGACTTCGCTCGGAATGACATATCTATGAAAATTTCTCTTGGCTCAGATCACGCCGGTTTTCGTTACAAGGAAAAAGTTAAAGAACTGCTCATCTCGCTTGGCCACGAAGTAAAAGACTTAGGCACATTCAGCGAAGACCCGGTTGATTATCCACTTTTCATTCGCCCGGCGGCAGAAGCGGTTGCTAGCGGCGAGTGCGAGCGCGGCATCGTGTTCGGCGGTTCGGGGAACGGCGAAGCTATGGTGGCCAATAAAGTTCACGGCGTGCGATGCGCCCTTTGCTGGAGCGAAGAATCGGCGAGTCTCTCGCGCCAACATAACGACGCCAATGTGCTTTCCATGGGCGAGCGCCTGATTTCGGAAGATCTGGCGCTAAAGATTGTGCGGATCTGGTTGGAAACAGATTTTGACGGCGGCCGGCACGAACGGCGCGTGGCAATGTTAAACGCAATGTGATTTCTCGTTAACACCTCGCTTCAGCGAGGTGATTTGCAGTGCGTACAACCCAAACCGCTTTAGCGGTTTTTAAACGCATTAAGAAACTGCTAAAGCAGTTCGTTGCTGTCTGTCGACATTCGCATCCCGCTAAAACAGGGGTGTTAATGACAATCCCGTGTTTTCAGCACAGCCACGTCAAGTAAGTCGATCAACACACACCGCGATCAGGAACACGGCACTTACAAACGCGTTGCTTTGGAAAAAAGCGCGGTTGATTCCGGTCAGATCGCGTTTCTCTGTCTTGTGTTCGTAAAAAAGAGCGGCTGCGATCAACGGCGTCGACCAGTAATAAACCGGGCCGAGCTGGGCCACTACGCCGAAAGCAACGAGCGCCACAAATGTGACAAGATGCAATAACTGCGCCAGGCGAAGGCTTCGCGCGATTCCAAGTTTCACGACAAGCGATCGAATACCTTCGCGCCGATCGAAATCGTAATCCTGCGTCGCGTAAATGAGATCGAATCCGGCAACCCAGCAAATTACTCCGGCCGCGAGTATAACCGGGGCGATATCGATCCGGCCGGTTTGCGCGATCCATGCACCGACCGGTGCAATGGCCAACGCAAAGCCGAGAAAGAAGTGTGTAGCGCTCGTGAATCGTTTTGTGAGCGAATAAAAAAAAATCAAAGCCAGCGCAACCGGCCCAAGAATCAGAGTCAATCGATTGATTGCGGCCGCCGCGATGAGAAAGCCCCCAGAACTCGCCGCAAGCAACACAATCGCTCCTGACCTGGGAATAAGCAGATGCCGCGAGGCAGTGCGCGGATTGCGTTGATCGAGCGACCAATCGACCACTCGATTGAAAAGCATCGCCGCAGTGCGTGCGAACACCATACAGACGACAACCAGAATAAGAATTCTCAACGAGGGCCAACCGTTCGCAGCCACAATTAGCGCCCCAAGAGCAAATGGCAGCGCGAAAATTGTGTGCGAAAAACGGATTAATCGCAGAAAACGCGACAACGGTTCGCCAATTCCAATCTCCTCCCTGGATTGATGCATGCCGAAAGATTTCTACAGGAAAGAGCCAAGAAAATGAAGGTTGTAATGGCCGGTCCTTCGTCTTTGTTTTCTTCGTTGGACCAGCGGCGCGCCGGGAGCGCTCGGGCCCTACCCTTCCGGATTCACCGGAAAATGTTTGTTCTTGAGATGCTCCGGGACCCGCCTGGTTTGTTCCATCTCGACTTTCTCGCTCGCGGCATTCAGCTCATCGTACGCTTCCCGGCTTTTCGCCGCGCGGCACATGTAAGCTGTGACATGAGCCAGAGGAATTCGCGCTTCGGGCATGCCCACAAATTCGACCGCTTGTTGCGTCGCGATCGCGAGCCGCAACGCATCCGGGTCGGCGAGGCCGATGTCTTCGCTGGCAAAGATCACGATGCGTCGTGAGATGAAACGGAAGTCTTCTCCGGCGTGCAGCATTTTCGCGAGCCAATACATCGCGCCTTTTTCGTCTGAAGCACGCATGCTTTTGATAAACGCGCTGATCGTGTCGTAGTGCGCATCGCCTGCGCGATCGTACACAACCGCTTTCTGTTGAATGCTTTCTTCGGCAACCTGAAGCGTGAAATGAATTGCGCCTGCGCTGTAGCCGGGGGCGCTGACCCCGGCAACCTCAGATTGTTTTTCGCGCTTCCCGCGGCCGACCTCAGCGCGGTCGGCTAGAGGAGGCGTAGTAAGGACGCCGATTTCGAGTGCGTTTAAGCATTTTCGCGCGTCACCGTCGCTCAGCTTCGCCAGGTGCCGGCGCGCATTCTTGTCCATCTTCACGCTGTAATTTCCAAGTCCGCGCTCTTTGTCAGCTAACGCGCGATCAACTAACAGCTCAAGTTGCTCGACTGTGAGCGGTTCCAGTCGAAAGACCTGCGATCGCGACACAAGCGCGCTGTTTACATAAAAGAACGGGTTGTAGGTAGTCGCGCCGATAAGGCGAAGAGTCCCCGCCTCGACGTCCGGCAAAAGAATGTCTTGTTGCGCCTTGTTGAAATGATGGATCTCATCAACGAACAGGATCGTCTTTCGCCCGGACGTGCTCAGACGATTCGCGGCGGCAGCAATGACCCGGCGCATTTCGGCGACATTGCTTTCCACGCCGCTGATCCGGATGAATTTTGCATGCGTCATCTCCGCAATGATTCGGGCCAGTGTGGTCTTACCGCTACCAGGCGGACCGGAGAAAATCACCGAGGGTAACCGATCGGCTTCAATCGCACGGCGCAAAAGTTTGCCCGGTCCCAGAATGTGCTCCTGGCCGACAAGTTCATCGAGCGAGCGCGGGCGCATGCGCGTGGCAAGCGGCGCACTATCGGCGCGCTCGACTTCGACATGTTCGTCATCCCCGAAAAGGTCCGCCACGAGGGAAATTACGGCGTTCCAGAGAATCGTGCATCTCTTTGTAGCCACGGCCCTGTGGGCCGTTCTTTTTGATGCGCCACAGACTCGTGGCTGCAGGTGCTGCGTCCCAATCCTTGAGATGTGACACCCGCCAGTTAAGCTCGAAGACGCAAGCATGAAGCGCATTCTCGTCCCGATCGATTTTTCCGATGTTACACCGCGAGTGATCGATCTGGCTCGGCAGCTTGCCAAGGCTCTCGATGCGGAAATCCATCTCGTTCACGTAAAAGAAGTCACCGCGGCAGGGGCGCCGGGCATGCTCGGCTACGGCCTTGCCGGTATGTCTGAGCTTGCGCCGATGTCAGGCGTGCCAGTTCCAGGCATTGAACCGATGCGGGAAACACTCCCAGAGGACGAAGGCCAGATGTCGAAGCTCGCCAAGTGGCAAGAGGAGATAGCTCAGGACGGTATCAAGGTCGGTTTGCATGAGCCGACTGGGACAATAGCCGAAGAAATTTTGAATGAGGCCGATGAACTTGATACCGACCTGATTGTGATGGGTACACATGGGCACGGCGCCATGTATAACTTGCTCGTGGGGAGCGCCGCTAAAGCTGTGTTAAAACACAGCACTCGTCCTGTTCTCCTGGTGCCAGCACCGAAATCTACCTAGCAGGTTCTTAAACGTCCAACGCTTAACTCTCAACGTCCAATTCAGGTAATTGAGTGTTTGGTGTTGGACGTTGGGCGTTTTTCCCTCATTTCACATCTCCGGCAATCTGCGCTCTCGCGATTGCTGCTTGCCTTGCCAAGGCCGAATAAGCGAAAAGCCGATGGATGAAATTCCTGAACGGGCCGCGGCAGCCATTTGTTGGTTTGTCGCTCATGGCTGCAATAGGAATTGTCGTCGCAGACGGCTTTTGCCTTCCTGAAGCCGCCTTGATTTGGGTTACGATCTTTCTGGCGATGTCCATTGTCATCGCCGCATGGCGACCCACCTCGCTCGTGACTTACATCATCGTTGGGCTTGGCTTTTTTCTTCTGCACAACCTTGAGACTAGCGACACCGAAGGCCAGCAGCTTGCTCACGAACTTGGCAGCCGGACACGAGTCGTCACCGCAACCGGATGCGTCGTTACAGAGCCTAAAACTGCGCCCAGTGGATTTGCGATATTTCTGCTGAAGCTCAAGTCAGTCGAATTTGAAGGCCGGAAACAATCGACGCGCGCTGTCTGGCAGGTCCGTTGGAAAGGTACGCCGGAATTTGGTGATGAATTGAAGCTTTTCGGAACCGCGGAAGTCATCACGCCGCCGCGAAATCCCGGCGAATTCGATATGCGCGCGTATCTGGCGCGTCACGACGTCCGCCGAATGCTCTTTGTCCGCTATGCGGAGGACGGCGCACTGATTCGGCACGCCGTTGGCAACCCGATTTTGCGCCTCGCGCAAAAGTCGCGGGCATGGATGCAGAACGCAATTTGTCGAGGATTGGAGAACGCGCCTGAGGCGCAGAATTTTCTGAGTGGGATCGTGCTTGGACTCAGGCACCAAGCACCGGAAGACATCGAAGAACCATTTCAACAAACTGGTACCCTTCACCTTTTTGCGGTCGCGGGCTTGCATGTTGGAATTGTTGCCGCGCTGTTGTGGATGCTGGCAATGGTCGCGCTGCTACCACGCAAATCGGCAGCCGCGCTTATCATACCATTGCTTCTTTTTTACGCTGCGGTGACGGGATTGCATGTTTCGAGTGTCCGCGCGGCGGTGATGAGCTCCATTTTGCTCGGCGGCTTATTTTTTGAACGCAGAGTTTTCGTCCTTAACAGCCTTGCTGCAGCGGCGTTCTTTCTCCTGTGCTGGAGCACGAACGAACTTTTTTCGACAGGCTTTCAGCTCTCATTCGCGGTGGTTGGCGCCATCATACTGTTTGCCGATCCATTTGCCGGATTTTTGCAGCGCTGGACCGCGCCCGATCCTTTCCTGCCACGAAGCTTGTTGCGGGGTCCGCGGCGCTGGTTGCACACCGGTTTCGATTGGCTTTGCAGCGGAGCTGGTGTTTCTCTCGCCGCGTGGCTCGGTTCGTTGCCCTTGGTGCTTTGGTATTTCTACATCGTCACACCGATTTCTTTGGTGGCGAATTTGATCGTCGTGCCGATTGCGTTTTTCATTCTGGCGGTCGCGCTCCTTTCTCTGCTTTCGACGCCACTTCTGCCAGCGCTCGGGGTGATCTTCAATAATACCAACTGGCTTTTGGCGCAGTTGGTCATGGCCATTGTACAATTCCTCGCACATGTTCCCGGCGGCCATTTCTACGTCGAACACCCGCACTGGCCTGAAAACCTCGTTGCAAAGATTACAGTCCTTGATGTCGACGCCGGCGCGACCGTTCATTTACAAGCGGGAACCGCAAACTGGTTGTTCGACAGTGGGAGCCACCGGACTTACCCGCGAGTAGTCCGTGAGTATCTGCATTGGGCCGGTGTGAACCGGCTTTCCGGCGTACTGCTTACTCACGGGGACGGCAATCACCTGGGCGGCACGAGACAATTACTGGAAGACTTTCCCCGAATCCGTCTCGTGGATAATCCGGCGCCCGATCATTCAGCTGTTCACAGGCGATTACAACGTTTGTTTCAAGAACACGGAATCAAACCGGACAATCTAACTGCTGGCGATAGCTTCCAACTGTCGCGGGATGTGACTGCCCACATCCTATTCCCTCCACCAAACTTCAGCGCGCCGATCGCTGATGATCAAGCGTATGTCATTCACCTGTTGGTAGCGCCGACGACCCGGATCCTTCTTATGTCGGACAGTGGTATCAAGACGGAACAGGCATTGTTGGTCAGTCGTTTCAATCTCCAAAGCGACATTATTATTAAAGGTCAGCATCATTCGGGAGAATCCGGCTCAGAAGCTTTCCTCGACGCCGTGCAGCCGCGGTTGATCATTGCGACTTCGCGCGACTTTCCCAGCTACGAGCGAATCAGCGACGCCTGGGGGGAAAATTTGCGAAAACGCGGCATCAGACTTTTTCGCCAGGATGAGACCGGCGCAGTCATACTCCGGTTCCGTCAAGACGATTGGGAAGCGCAAAGCTATTTTACGGGCGAAACTTTCCGCAGTTCCAGCCATTGAATGGGCGCGCCCTTTTCGCGGAAAGTGCGTCCGAACTTGCTTTGCGGTAGATCGACATCAGCGTTACCGATTGCAAAACCGGGATTTAATTCGGCGATTTCTTTGATTTTTCCAAAGTAATCAACGTCGTCTGTCGCGATGTGAATACTCCCGTTTTTCTGGAGCGCGACATGAATGGAATTCAAGAAATCCGGAGTTACAATTCGGCGTTGATGATGACGGCGCTTTGGCCAGGGATCCGGAAACAATAGATAAAATGTCTCGACTGATTCAGCCGGCAACAGATAACGCACTGCGTACGAACTTTCCATTCGCAGCAGGCGGACGTTGTCCAGTGTAGCAGCCTTACGCGCGGAAGTGCGGATTCGATTGAGCAGGCGTTCGATCCCCAGAAAATTCCTGTTCGGTATGCGCCGCGCCAGCGCGCAAAGGAATGATCCTTCACCGCAGCCAAGATCGATGTGCAAGGGCGCCTTGCGTCCAAAGATCTTATCGAGGTCGAGACGATCAGTTAACGAATTAAGCTCGATTACTCGAAAAGGGACGTGCCTGCGGTGAGCTAAGCTACCCTCATCCGCAGGCACGCTGAGGAGAAAGTGAATAGGGAACGAGTCCTGGAATTCCAATGAACGGGCAGATGATGCCGAGAGAAGCGTGGCTGTTTCGATGATTTGGTCTCGCCCGCATTGAATTAACGTTGAACTCGTTTATGACGAATCGCCCTGTCAATGGCAAGCAAAAAATCGACTGAGTTATTCACAGCCGGTCGCGATTTGTCGGTTGAGAGCGCGTGAGAGTCGGAAGTTAGGCTGTGCTGCGCGTATCTAGGGCCGCCTCGCCCTTGCAGGGAGGGGGAGTGTGAGGATTTCTTCAGAGTAATCGATGCGTGAACCCTTCAAACCCCTCCCCTTAGTCCTCTCGCCTTGCCCAAGGGGAGAGGCGAAACAACCAGCGTTAAACTATCTAGCAACGAACACCGCCATTTACAACGAGACGACTTAGAATGTGTCTAACAACGACAATATGAAGCGAACCTTTCTTGCGGCACTCAGCTGCGCGGTGATTGCTGCGGCCATTATTACAAGCAGCCAGGGACAAAATTCTTCTCCTGCGGAAACCAGAACCGCGGTGCTGGCCGGCGGCTGTTTTTGGTGCATTGAACCTGCATTCGACAAGGCAAAAGGCGTAATTAAAACGGTCGTGGGTTATTGCGGCGGGACCGAACCGAACCCCACTTACGAACTCGTCTCGTCGGAAAAAACAGGCTACCGGGAATCGATCCAAATCACTTACGATCCGGCCAAAATCTCCTACGACCAGTTGCTCGATATTTACTGGAGGCAAATCGATCCGACCCAAGCGGATGGACAGTTCACTGACATCGGACCGAGTTATCGGGCTGCGATTTTTTACGGCAACGATGACGAGAAAAAAAACGCGGAGACTTCAAAAGAAAGACTCGCACGCTCTGGAAAATTCAATAGGCCAATCGTGACCGAAATTCTGCCGGCGATGAAATTTTATCCTGCCGAGCCGCAACACCAGAAATACTACCAGCAAAACCCAGAGCATTTCGAAGCATTCGAGGAAGGTTCGGGGCGGGTTTCGTTCAAAAAGAAAACTTGGAAACAATAAGGCTTTTAACGTCCAACGCTTAACGCCCAACATCCAATTCAGACAGTTGTGTGTTGGACGTTGAGCGTTGGGCGTTTTCTTTAAGCCATAGCCTAGACAACCTGCACCCCTTGGCTCGCAGTTCGTTTGGCGTAAAGATCGCTCAGGCGTTTCGTCATGGCGCCGACCTGGCCGTCGCCAATTTGCCGATTGTCCAGTTTGATCACGGCGGCGAGCTCGCCCATTGTGCCTGTACAAAACATTTCACTGGCGCCGTAAATATCGACAAGTGACAGATCAGTCTCGACGCAACGAATTTTTTCGGCGGCGCAAATGTCCATCACCGTTGCGCGTGTAATACCTTCGGGACAAGCCAGCACGCGACTGGTTGCAAGGTCCCCGCTCGCTCGCGACTTATCGGAGTTGCGCACGATAAAAACGTGCGTGGCATTTGTTTCCGCGACAAAACCTCGCGTATCGAGCATCAAAGCGTCGTCTGCACCGGCGTTATTTGCCTCGATCTTGGCCAGAATCGAATTCAGCAGATTGGCGTGATGGATTCGCGCGTCCAGAACCTCGCGCGGCGGACGCCTGATCTTGCTCGTAATCAAAGTCAGACCCATTTTCGTGTAAACTGGCGCCTTGTGCTCTGCGACAACGATCAGCGTCGGCGCGCTTTGATTCAGGCGCGGATCCATCCCAGATGTTATTTTCACGCCCCGGGTAAGCGTGAGGCGGATATGCACGCCGTCGCTCATCTTGTTTGCCGCGAGCGTGCGTTTGATCTCTTCAATGAATTTTTCGCGCGATGGAATTTCGGCGAATGACAAAGCGCGCGCTGAACGCTCCAACCGGTCGAGATGCTCATTAAGTTTAAAGATCCGGCCGTTGTACAATCGCAATCCTTCCCATACCGCGTCCCCGCCCTGGACGGCGGAATCAAACGGACTGACGCCGGCTTTGTCGCGGTGCACGAGCTGACCGTTGATATTAACGATCAGATTGCGATTTTTTTCGTTAAATTGCTGAAGCATTTTTACGCTGTCATTCCGAGCGGAGCGAGGAACGTCTCATCGCGCCAAGGATCACACAAATCACCTTGCGGTTAAGTTCACCTCATTAGTGAATCGCATGTTTTAGCGGCCCAAGGTCTGGGAGGCTTCGATTGCGAGCTCCCTCGTCGTCTTCGCGACTCGGGATGACACGTTTTCAACGCAATCGACATTCGTAGAGCTTTTCATAGCACTCGCGGCAGCCATCGTGAATTTCCTGTAAGCGCGCGGGCACTTTAGTGGGGCGGGGACGATAGGGTTGAAACGATGTGGTCTTTTCCACTTCACCATACCAATAGCTGGCCCAGATGCCATCGGTCTCACGCAGGCCAGGAGGCCAGGAAAGCATTAGGTCACTAAAATCCACGCCGATTGCCTTGCAAAGCAAGCGTAACATTCGCTCCGGATTTTCCAGCACGTCTTTTGCGTCCACGACCGCTGGCACCGAATTCGTGTGAGCGCGGACAGAATCAAAGATCTCTGCCTGCTGCGCAAAGCCTAGGTCCGGCAAAGTTGGATCCTCTCGCTTTTTAATGTACGAAGCAATCACTTCGCGCGGGTCGCGAATAAGAAAGCAATTCGTAACTGCACCAAGCCAATTTCGATCGACTTCTGGCAAAAGGTGATGCGCCATTTGTTTTTGGAAGGAAATACGCTTCCCGTTGGGGATTGGGCCGGTCAATTGCGCGATAATTTTCCGCCAATCGGTCTCCCCGGAGGCGATCACTTCATCCGCGCCAGCATGCTCTTTCCCGGTAGCGCCTAAGTAATAAGCATAAAACGGCTCGTCGATGACAAAAGTATCAGCGCGATTACCCCATGCGCGCATCATGGCCGTGGAGATATTTCGCGGCCCCGACCACATGGCGATTCGGACCGGCTGAAACATTGACAAAGAATCTCGCGCAGCCGCACAAATTGCCAGCCGCAATTGATTCTTTCGTCCGCTCAGGATCGCTCGGATGAGCGAACTAACTTTTCGCGAAAACGCCTAGCAGCGGCCGGCGAGATGGCGTCTTGGAGCGGAAATCGCTCGCGAAACCATTCTCAGTTCGGATCTCGACGTGCCCCGCCGCGCGTTTAGCATCGTAAACCAGCACCGCGCCGACCGGCGCTTCGTAAGGATTGGTCACGGGAAGTTTCTTGAACCCGTAATCCTTCACCAGCTCCTGCCCAGCTTGCTTTGCCAGGAGCGTCTGTGGCCGGGATTTCACCACGCCAGCAGCAACCAGAGCTTCTTTCACGTAGTGCCAGCACTTGGAAAGCGAGTGTGCTCGCGCTCGTTCTTCCGCGATGGTGGCCGCTCGGCGCAGCTTCGGATCGATCTTTGAGTCATCCCCGAACGGCTTCACGATCTTCTTCGGATAATATTTGTCGACGATCTCAATCGACTGCTTTTTGCCGGACGCATCCGTGTACCCGAACTTGGGCTTGGGCGCCGAAAAATTCAGCGCAGCCGCCGGACGCGGACAAAATGTTACGCAACAAAGGCCGAGAATAAGACAGGGGGTTATTTTTCGCATAAAGCGCGCGTCCTATCGATGAATTCGACTGGCCGTGCAACTGATTTTTTTCAGAAAACGTAAATTTTTCCGGTTGACAATTGCTCGATGCGCACAGGGTCTGCAAAAAACGCAGTCTAGAGGTGATTTTGGGTCGTTTAGCCTCTACAACGACGAGACGAATTCGACCATTCGCTGGCGCATTTTCGCGTCAGGAAGCACTCCGATCCCGCCCTGCATATTGTCTTCAAGGTGATGCGGTTTGTCGGTCGCGGGAATGGTGCAAGTGACAGCGGGATTGGCGACGATCCATTTAAGGAAAAATTGCGCCCAGGAATGACAATCAACTTCCCGAGCCCAGTCAGGCAACGGCTTTGAGCGCGTTCGGCTGAAGAGATCGCCACCGCCAAACGGCCGATTAACGATAACCGCAACGCCGCGTTCCTGCGCAAGCGGTAAAAGGTGTCCTTCGGCTTCGCGCTCCATGAGCGAATAGTTGATCTGCACAAAATCGAGCTTCTCGCTTCGCATGATTTTTTCCACGTCAGCGAATGCGCCGGCTTCGTAGTGGGTGATGCCCAGATGACGAATTTGTCCCTGCGCCTTCCATTCACGCAAGGTCGTCAGCTGGGTCCGGACGTCGACGAGATTATGAACTTGCATCAGATCGATTCGTTTTGCGCGCAGAAGTGCCAGCGAACGCTCCATCGATTTGATTCCATTCTCCTTGCCGCGAGTCCAAACTTTCGTGGCGAGAAAAATTTTATCTTGAAGACCAAGCGCAGTGGTCAACTCGCCAATCACTTCTTCGGCGCGCCCATACATCGGTGATGTATCGATTACGCAGCCGCCAAGCTTCACGAAAAGCGAAAGAACATCTCCGAGTTGTTTCCGATTATCCGAGGCAAGATCGACATCGAACGCCTGCCAGGTTCCCAGACCGATCACCGGCAGTTTTTCCCCGGATGACGGAATCGCACGCGTCAGCATCGCTGATGGTTCGGCTTTCGCCTGCGCACGCGACGTAGCAAGTGGCAGAAGCAATCCAGCTCCGCTTGCGCCAATCAGGCGCACGGCTTTGCGTCGAGTCATTCCGATCACCTCTCGAATTGTCATGTCGATTGGACTCGCCTGCCAACCTGTCGCTTTATGCGAAGGCCTGAAAACATCTCTAATTGTCCTACGATAACGTTAAGAGATTCCTCGACTTCGCTCGGAATGACAACAAAGGTTACCGCACAATGAAAACGACGCGCCGCCAATTTATCAAACTCTCTAGTATCGCTGCTGGCGGATTTGCTCTCAGCATAAGATCGACCACGCTGCTCGCAGAGAAATCCGTGAAGCCTCTGCGCATTCTCATTCTTGGTGGCACCGGGTTCACCGGGCCATACCAGGTTCAATACGCATTGAGCCGCGGCCACAAGGTCACGACATTCAATCGCGGGAAAAGCCATCCGGGCGAGTTGCCGAGCGAGGTCGAGCAACTAATCGGCGATCGCAACGGACAGCTGGACGCGTTGAAAGGCCGAACATGGGATGTGGTGATCGATAATCCCACAACGCTGCCGGTCTGGGTGCGAGACGCCGCGCAGATTTTGAAGGGAAACATCGATCGATACGTTTTTACCTCGACTATTTCCGTCTATCAGGACTCGAAGACCGGTCCTGATGAAAACGCTCCCCTGCAAAGTTACGAGGGGGCGGATCCGTACAAAGAAACGCTTGAATCAATGAAGGCGAATGGTTTCAAGTTGTACGGGCCGCTCAAAGTGTTTTCAGAAAAGGAGGCGGAGAAATGGTTTCCAGGCAAAACGCTCATCATCCGGCCTGGATTGATCGTTGGACCACGGGACGAGAGTGATCGCTTTACCTATTGGCCGGTTCGGATCGATCGCGGCGGTGAGGTGCTCGCGCCGGGTAAACCACAGGATTCGGTTCAATACATCGATGGGCGCGATTTGGCGGAATGGACGATCCGCATGGCAGAAAATGGCGAGACTGGAATTTACAATGCGACCGGCCCGGCCACGCCGATCGGCATTGGTGAAATGCTCGATGGAATCAAAACCGCTCTGAAATCCAACGCCAAGTTTACCTGGGCAGATGAGAAATTTTTGACCAATCAAAAGGTGCAGGCTTGGTCTGAAATGCCGGTGTGGGCCGGTGCAGAGGACGGGGTCACCCGCACCAACATCAGTCGTGCGCTTTCCAAAGGGCTAACCTTCCGTTCGCTTGACGAAACCGCGCGTGACACGCTTGCCTGGTTCAAATCCCGGCCGCAAGATCGACAGACACACATGAAAGCCGGCATTACACCCGAGCGCGAAGCGGAAGTGCTTGCAGCGTGGAAGAAACAAAAAGCGTAGCCGCGTCGCTGTACGACGCGTGCGCGGCTCTCGGGGCTGCGGGTACAGCATGAAAAAACTCTTCAGCAAAATTGTTGACGTAAAGCCGAACGAATTGCGCGCCTTGTGGCTCGGCTTCGCCTTTCACTTCATCATCCTGACCGCCTATTACATTGTGAAACCAATTCGCGACAGCATTGCAGCCGGCAATCGACTTGAAACATTGCCATGGATGTTCACGGCCACGCTAGTGGTCATGGTAATCGCCAATACGATTTTTGCCGCCATTGTCGCACGGATGGAGCGTCGAAAATTTATCCCGTTCGCCTATGCATTTTTTATTTTGGTTCTGGTGCTCTTTTTCGTGCTGATGCGAACCGGATCGCCGTCGCAACAGGTGTGGACCGGCCGTGCCTTTTACGTGTGGGTCAGCGTTTTTAATTTGTTCAATACTGCGATTTTCTGGGCATTCATGACGGACCTTTTCACCGTCGAGCAAGGCAAACGGCTCTACGCTTTCATTGCCGTCGGCGGAACCCTTGGGGCGATCGCCGGCGCTTACATTACGAAGAATCTCATTCGAGGCATGGGACCGGCAAACCTCGTCGCGATTTCAGCAATACTGTTTGCGATTGTCTGCTTTTTAGTGCGGTTTTTCCCAAACAATTTCACAGAGGGCACCAGAGTTGTGCCTGCTCGAGAACAACCAATCGGCGGGACTGCCTGGTCTGGTATCACACACATCGCCCGCTCGCCTTATCTATTCGGCCTGGCCGCCGCGATCATGCTTTATACTACCACGTCGACGTGGGCGTATTTTCAGCAAACAAGTCTCGCTCGTGAAGCGTTAAAGACGAGCATGGACCGGACAGTTTTCCTGTCGAACCTGGAAATCTGGGTGAACATGATCACGCTCTTCATTCAGATTTTTCTCACCGGCCGTCTTCTGAAGTGGTTTGGGGTAGCGTTCACGCTCATCTCGCTGCCTTTCGTCAGCATGCTCGGCTTTGGGGCTATGGCGATTGCGCCGAGTCTGTCGATGTTGGCGTTTTTCCAAGTAACGCGGCGGGCTGCGGCCTACGCTTTAATGCGTCCCTCACGCGAGATTCTTTTCACCGTTCTGAAACGGGAGGATAAGTACAAGGTGAAAAGCGTCACCGACACGCTGGGCTATCGTGTTGGCGATCAATTAGGTGCCTGGTCGTATGGAGGGCTCGGACCCAATGGATTTGGATTTAGCCTCAATACCATCAGCTGGATTGCTGTGCCTGTTACCGCGGGTTGGTGCGTGCTCAGTCTTTGGCTTGCGCGCAAACAACGAGCGCTAGCAGACGCACAAACGAAGAGCGCTCAAAGCGCACCACTTAGCGATATTTCGGCGGCGGAAACTGCGTAGTTGTAGAGGCGCCTTTGTCAGGCGCCTTTCAGTTGGATTCAGCGTTTGACACAAACACCGCTAAGCCGGCTTCGTTTGGACGAAAATCGTATTGCGTTCCCGCACGTCCGGCACGAACCGTAACGGGTAAACAAATAAAGGAGATAACACAATGGCAACACGAACTGGATCGGCTGTTTGGGAAGGCACTTTGAAGGAAGGCAAAGGCAGCATGAAATTGGGCAGCGGCGCGTTTGAAGGGCCTTATTCATTTTCATCGCGCTTTGAGGAAGGAAAGGGCACAAATCCCGAAGAATTGATCGGCGCAGCGGAGGCTAGTTGTTTCTCGATGGCGCTCTCGGCGAATCTTGAAAAAGCAGGCAACCCGGCGAAACGGGTCAGCACAACGGCGACAGTGAAGTTGGAAATGGTCGAAGGCGCGCCGAAGATCACCTCGATCGATTTGAAAACCGAAGGCGAAGTTCCCGGAATCGACGAGGCGAAATTCAAGGACCAAGCCGAGCTAACGAAAAAGACTTGCCCTGTTTCGGTCGCACTTGCCGGCACCAAGATCAACTTGGAGGCGAAGTTGTTGTAGCTAGCGTGTGAGATGTTTCAAAGTGGCGCAGCAGCGCCGCACTGCAAAACGTAACCCCGAAAGCTTTCGGGCAGTGCTCTGGCGCTTTGGGCTGGCAACGTGACGTGACTATTCCTGCACGAAATGAATTCCGTGCTCGCGGCCGATCTCGATGATCCGCGACATGTCCGGGTTGTCAGTCTTGGCAAATTCCTCGGCACAGCGCGCAAAGAATTTCTCGAATCCTGACGGCGTCGTTATGGTCAAATGCCGAGACGGTCCATCACCGACGTTCTTAAACGTGTGGACGACGCCCCGCGGAATAAATGCGGTTCCTCCCGGACCAACTTCGTTCCATTTTCCATTCAAAAAGAAAGCGAGCCGGCCGTCGATGACGTGGATTGTTTCGTCCTCATTCAAGTGATAATGAGGCGGCGGTCCGCCACTGGGACGCGTAACTGCCGTCCACATTGCGAGCGTTCCAGCCGTACGCTCGCCTCCCAACAGAATCGTCATTTCTTCGCCGAACGCACGCAGCACGCGGGCCTCGCTTTGCCTAACTATAGCCGCTGATTTTTCGCTCATCGTTACTTCGCTAATTGATAAAGATATTCGACGAACGACATCACCGCGCCGTCGAATCCCTGGATCTTGGGATTTGTCGATGCGATGATGTAATATTCGTCCGGCGCGTGCGCGCCGCTGCCGTGACCGAGCCCGAAATGCCCCGCGGCAAGTTTGAGCGGCTCGCCGGTAAAAACATATCCCGGATATGAACCGGCGTTGCGCGGCCAGAGCAGCGGATCGATTCCGGAGTTTTTGTAAGTCTCAACCTGTGCTTTGATCAGCGCGGAATCAGCCGACGTGCTCGTCGGATCGTAACCTCCGGTCATATTCACTTCGATATCACCAAAGCCGCGCTTAGCCAGATGCGCTTTCAACGCAGCAAGCGCGTCCGAGGCTTTCATGTCGGGAACAAGACGCATGTCGATCTTCGCGACCGCGCGATGCGGTAAAATCGTTTTGCCTCCAGGACCGGTGTAACCACCGACCAAACCTTCAATGTTTACTGTCGGCTGCGATTCAAGTCGTTCGTTTGCCTGCTCCCATGGCAAATCGTTGATCCAATGCTGAACGCTAAATAACTTTTTTGTCTGTGCTTCGATGCGCACCTGACACACTTTTTCAATCATCGCTTTCTCTTCTGCGCTCAGCGGATGCGGTTTTGGATAATCGTCGATCTTAATTTCATTGCCGTCCTCGGAGACAAGCGTGTTCAGCGCTTTGACCAAATGCCACGCCGGACTATCCACCATCGCCTTGAGCGAGGAGTGAATGTCTTTGGCCGGTCCGCGTCCCCATTTTTCACCGCTCGATACGAGTTCCAGCTCAATCACGCCTTTCGATCCGAGGTTCACTGTCACAACCCCATCCAAATCTTGCGTCGCCGACGGCATGAACACGCCGTCACATTTCTTCAGCGCGGCAAGAACTTCCGGTCGCCTAACGAGTTGGGGAATGTGCGGTGAACCGATCTCTTCTTCGCCTTCGGCCACCAACACCAGGTTTACTGGCATCTTTTTCCCTGCGCCGCGAATGGCATGCAGCGCTGCAAGGAACGCTGCTTCCGGTCCTTTCTGATTCACCGCGCCACGACCGACAATCACTTTTCCCAGCGGTGGCTTGTCCACGATCCGTGCTTCAGTCGGCGGCGACGTCCATTCCGCCGGGTCGAATTGTTTCACGTCGTACATGAAATAAAGCCCGATTGTTTTCGGCGCGCCTGCATCGAGCGTTGCAAACACGCCAGGTTTTCCATCGGTGTTGATCACCGTCGCCTGCTGAAACCCGGCATCTCGCGCCAGCTTCGCCATGTACTCGGCGCCTTCCGGATATCCACGATTCTCCGCCGCAATCGAAACTTGTCCGATCCAATCCTGCAATCGCTTCACCGCCTCGTCATGGCGCTTGGTGACCTCTGTTTTGATAACGCCGAGATCATCGGCAGCGATTAATTGATGCGCCGCGAGTACAAATACAACTAATAGGACGGTGAGACTTTTGAAAAAACGAGCGGTCGAGTACATAAATATTTTGATCGCTCAGCGTTGCTCCACTCGCAAGCTACAACTGGTTTGCGTGAAATCCGGGGAGCAGCAGTGATGCAGTCGCCAATGGAGCCCGTTCCCGTCGAAGTTCATTGCCGCAGAATGCGGCGACCAGCACGCTAGAAGCGTGCGCTCCCCTGAACCGTCACAACGCCAGACTCTCCTGCTTCGGTGCGGCTGCGACTGTTGTGAGGTTGCTGAACTTCTTCACCAAGTCATCGAGTTTGGCCACATAGTAATCGACGTTTTCGTCGGGATTTTCGGGATCGAATTCGCTTGCCGGTTTGGCGGCTTCGTAGGCGGGGACCTTTTTTGGAGTTGCTTTGATGTAGTAACTGATCTGGTCGCCAGGCTTATAATTGCGCCCGCTTGCCAGGGCGAGCTCGTACGCGGCGGCGCGATTGCGGGCGGAACCGCTGATCTTGGCGCGATATTTATCAAGCGAATCCTGCAGCGTGTCGATCTTCATCAACATGTCGATCTTCCATTCGCGGTTTCGGATTTTTTTCTCGAATTGGTTCCGAAGATCTGCAATCGCATCTGGTTTTCCCTTCACGATCAGCTTGATCATTTCTTCCAGGAACACGCGCTGGAATTTTTCGAGTCCGCGCGATTTAAGAGCCCCGCCTTTGATGACTACATCGCCGTCCTTCGTAAGCAGCGCGTAGTTCTTGGCCTTGTAGCTGAACATGGCGTCGAATTGTTCGTCGAACTCGATTTCAATTCCCTCGGGCAATACTTTCGCCAAACCTTTTTGCAATTCATCTATGTCTTCTGCTGTAGTGGCAGCCGTGTCGGCTGCTTTACTTTTCTTCACAGGCGACACGCCTGCCTCCACAGAAGAGGGCGGGACGAAATAGATTCCGTCGGTATCGACTTCAATCACTTTCGCTCCCTGCGCACCTAACCAGTCGATCATCTGTTTCAGCAAATCGCGTCCAATCTGAGTTACGCGCGCTGCAGCATCGAAATCGGCGAAATGTCCCTGGGCGAACCCGAGATATCCGTAGAAACTGTTGAGCAGAATCTTGAACGTATTATGCAGCGCCTGCAGGTGATGTTGCTTCGCGGAATCTTTCTCCGCCCGCATTTCTGACTTCGCTTCCAACCGGAATGTGCGCAAATCGGTGAGCAAATGGCGGAAGATTTGCAACTGATCCGTCACCGGAAAACAATCGAACTTCAACATGATCGAGGGATAGAGCGAAGCGACGTCGCAGTGCCAGACGTTGTGTGCAACCCCGGTGAAGAAGATGTCGGTGTAACCTCCCTCGAACGCGCGCGGCATTGGCAGCTCGGGAATGGAATGGCGTTGCCGGAAATATTCACGCAGAAACAGCGCATTAATCCGCGTGGCGTTGCCGCGAACGATCACATCCTGATAGTTGTAGGGGAAAATCTCTGCCTGAATGAAGTAGCTGGCGCCTAACAATTCAGATAGCGCTCGTGTCTCTCGCACGCCGCAGAGTGCGCGTTGTCGAAATGCGTCTGAATTTTCCAGATACACCCGTTGCAATTCCTTGCCTGTAAGCGCAGAAACTTCGTCGCCGCCGCAAAGATCAAAATGCCGGGCGATGTCAGTCCGTTCGAAACCGGCAAGGGACCTCATGCCGACGTCGTAAAAGTGTGCCAGCAAGAAAGTATCGACAAAATGGCGGCCACCGACTGTGAACTTCGGATAATCAATTGTCTTTTCCGCGATTTGTAGCCGTGACGGTCGCGAGCGCAGGAATCCATCGCTACGTCCCCAATCGAGCTTCGTTTTCGCCTTCTTTGCGCGGGCGACCAGATACGGAAGATGGAAGCGGAACAAGTCGTGGCCTTCAATCACGTCGGGATCGCGCTCTTTGATAATGGCAGTCAGACGCTTTAGGGCCGCGTGCTCCGATTCTTCGACATTTTTAGGATCAACAATCAGCAGCTCTTCCCAGCCGGTGTTATCCGAGAGCGCGATGCTCATGATGTGATCGTTGTTATAGCCGGGGTCGCTGACTGCAGCACCGGGGTCAGCGACCCCGGCTAGAGCGAGCACCTCAATCTGCATCCGTTTCAATTCTTCAAACGGAAGATCCTTGAACAATGTGCGACCGGTTGCGGTCAGGTAGTGCTGCACCGGATCGGTGAAAGCGAAGAAATCGCGCCCGGCGCTTTTCAGTCCATTCCGCAATGCGATCAGCTCTTTCCAGCTATCCACCGTGACCAGCCAGCCGTACTTGAGACTGCTTTCGAGCTTTTCCGATTCAATGCCAAGATCGACAACATCCGAGTCGCACCAGACAAATGGATGGAAAGGCTCAACGTCGGCAACCGTCGAGCCGTCTGCTTCCCGGCGGTAAACCTTAACCGTTCCGGTTTCGCCGAGCTCAATTGCAACGATGCGTGGCGTCGGATCAGCGCCGAAGAGCAGCGTGTTTTTCTCGAATTCCATTTCTATTAACGTGCTGTCATTCCGAGCGAAGTCGAGAAATCCCGCTGCGTTAGCCAATGCTTCCGCCACGGGCTTCCTCGACTACGCTCCGCTCGGGATGACAAAAATAATGTGCGCAAATCTGCCAAATCTGTGGATATAGGTGAGAAATGAAATTTCGTTCGTTGCCGATCTTCTTGTGGACGATTCTGCCGGCACTTGCACTCGCGCAGCAAACACCGCAATCGCTAGCTGATGCGGAGCTGGCCTCTCTGCTCGCGATTTACAAGGACATTCACACTCATCCCGAATTATCCGGGCACGAGGAACGCACTGCATCTCTCATCGCAAAGGAATTGCGCGCCGCAGGCTGCCAGGTGACCGAGCATCTAGGCAAATATGAGAACTCCAAACTCAAAGGTTACGGCGTGGTGGGCGTCATGAAGAATGGCGACGGGCCAACTGTGCTTGTGCGAACGGATATGGATGCACTGCCGGTGACAGAAGACACTGGCTTGCCGTACGGCAGCAAGGCCGTCGCGAAAAACGATGAAGGCAAGGATGTGCACGTGATGCACGCCTGCGGGCACGATGCACACATGGCCGCCTTCATTGGGACGGCGCGAGCTCTCGCGAAGTTAAAGGATCGATGGCACGGCACGATCGTGTTTGTCGCACAACCAGCAGAGGAGCTTGGTACTGGAGCACGCGCGTTACTCAAAGACGGACTTTATGACCGATTCGGAAAACCAAATTTTGCGCTCGGTTTCCATGACAAGGCCGATCTGGAAACCGGCTGCATTGGTGTAACCGAAGGTTACACGTCCGCAAATGTCGATTCGGTCGATGTCACCGTTCGAGGCGTGGGCGGACATGGTGCTTATCCGCATAAGACAAAGGACCCAATCGTACTCGCAGCGGAAATGATTAACGACTGGCAAACCATTGCGAGCCGCGAGAATAATCCGCTCGATCCAATCGTTGTCACCGTCGGTTCAATCCACGGTGGAACAAAGCACAACATCATTCCGGACGAAGTGAAAATGCAGTTGACCGTGCGTACCTACAAAGCTGAGATCCGCGAGCGTGTGTTGGCAGCGATTGAGAGAATGGCCAACGGAATCGCTGTCGCAGGCGGAGTGCCACCGGATCGCGCGCCGATTGTCAGCGTATCGAAAGATCAATTTTGCCCGGCAACTTACAACAATCCCGAGCTCACGAAGCGGCTTGTTGCTGTTTGGAAAAAGTCATCAGGCAACGACAATGTTAAGATGGTCGATCCAACGATGGGCGGTGACGATTTTTCCGAATATAGCCTGCCGGACCACTCCATTCCGGCGGTTTATTTTCATTTCGGAGCAGTCGAACCAGCGAAGATCGCGGAGTACAAACAGGAGGGAAAAGAATTGCCAACTCTGCATTCGAGTAAATTCGCGCCTGTCCCCGAACCGACCATCCGCGTTGGTATCATCGGAATGACGAACGCCGTGCTGGAATTGATGAAGAAGTGACCGCTAGGTCATCCCGAGCGGAGCGCAGCGGCGTCGAGGGATCCCGTGGCATTGCCGCAAGGTTTTACAACGGGATTCCTCGACTTCGCTCGGAATGACTGGTTCGGTCACTTGACCTTGATTTTCTTTCGCAGATAGGTCGGAACGTCCAGGTCTTCGCCTTCGACAATGGTTGGCTCGCTTTTTTCAAAGCGACCACGGTTGATCGGCTCGAACTGCAAAACTTCCTGTTTAGCCTGCATCGATTTTTCAGCGGATACTTTTTCCTCTTTTGCCGGCGCCGGCTTTCTCCGCTGTGTGATCACGGGCGGCGGCTCAGGTGTGTCGACAACCTCAAACGTGTTCGGGGCTGGTTCTACGAGAGGCTCTGGCGCGATTTCAACCTCAGCAAGACCCGGCTCTTCGATAGGAGACGTCTGGGACTGAAAATCTTCGATTGGCGCCGGCTCGGGCCCGACCTCAACTTTCGGCGGTGCCTCGTGAGGCTGCTCCCAGGCTGGCGGCATTGGCGGCGCGCTGCTCATCGGAGGCTGCGTCTCCGGCAGATGTTCAACTGCGGCAAATGAACTGATAATCGTCACGGTCAAACGATCCCCCAGCCGTCCGTCCACAGCGGTTCCGAAGAGAATCTGTGTTTCGTCGCTAACATGCCGATCGAGCTCCTTCATGACAATTTCGACTTCCGACAAGGTCATAGCGGGCCCGCCTGCCACCTGGACGAGCACCCGCGCGGAGTCCGCCAGCGTTCGACCTCGATCCATCAAAGGACTCTTGAGCGCCTGCGCGAGCGCATCGTGCGCCCGATTGTCCGAATCCGATTCTCCAAACCCGAACAGGCAACGCCCGTTGCGGCTGCGCAATGCAGAAAGCAAATCGTCGAAGCCAATGCGAATGAGTCCCGGTCGCTGAATCAGGTTCACAATCGAACGGATGCTTTGGCTGATCGTCGTGTCGGCTTTGGAAAATGCCTGGTGAATGCCTGCGTGCGGCGCGACCATGTCCCCCATTTGATCGTTTTCAAAGCAAACCACTGCGTTGGCAATCTCGTTGAGACGACCCAGAGCTTCGCGCGCCTGCGCGTTGCGCCGCCTGCCTTCAAACGAAAATGGCAGCGTTGCGAACGCAAGCACCAGCGCCCCCGCCTCGCGGGCGAGATGCGCGACGTACGGCGCCGCGCCCGAGCCCGTGCCTCCGCCGAGCCCGGTGCAAATAAAGATCATTCTTGCACCGGTCAACGCCTCGCGAATCTCTTCTGTCGATTCGAAAGCGGCCTGATAGCCAACTTCGGGGTCGCCGCCTGCGCCCAAGCCGCGGGTGACCGTGCGACCGAGCTGCACTTTGTGCGCAGCAACCGAGCTTGCCAGCGATTGCACGTCGGTGTTAACCGCCAGGACCTCGGCTCCCTCCAATCCATCGAGCACGATCCGGTCGAGCGCGTTGAGACCGGCGCCGCCAACGCTGACAATTTTGATTGGAATAGAGTCCTCCCCCCGCTCGGGGAGGCTGTAGTTTTTGCTAAGTTGAATCATATCGATCTTTCAATTTCTTCATCTTCTTCCACTGAAAATTCTTCCAAGGATTCGCCCAAATCCCCGCGCCGGCCGGTCTGTTTGCACGGCCTGGGCATATTTGATCAACCCGATTGCAGTCGAAAATTGCGGGTTCTCTACGGCAGCCGTTACACCTGAGGTTGTCTGAGCATGCGCGGCGTGCGCCGGCATTTCGAAAATCTCTTCCGCGAGATTATCGATACCATTGAGGAGGCTGCATCCGCCAGTGATGAAAATACCCCCGCCGAGGTAATTGATGAACGGTTCTTCGTCGAGCCGGCGTTTGAGCAACTCAAGAGTTTCGCGCAAACGCATATGAATAATTGTGTTCAACGTCTCGCGCTCGATCTCCTTCCCGGCGAAACCGGAATCGTCCTTTAGCAAAATCATCTCGCCGGGAAAACAGTTGCCGAGCACGCAACTTCCTTCCTCAATTTTGAGTTTCTCCGCGCGGGCCATTGGGATGCGCAATCCCATGGAGATATCATTGGTGATATGGTCTCCGCCGATTGCAATGCAACCGCTCTGCTTCACTGCGCCGTCCGCGTACAAAATGTAGTCAGTTGTCCCTCCACCGATATCGATCACCAATGCCCCGAGGTCTTTTTGATGTTGCGTCAGAACGACCTGGGCAGAAGCGAGCCCGCCAAAAACGACATCCTCAACGTCGAGCGGCAATTCTTTCACGCAGCGGATCGTGTTCTGGATCCGTGTCCGCACACCGTGAATGATGTGGAAATCGGCTTGCAATCTTTGGCCGAGCATCCCGACTGGGTTCAGCACGCCGTCCTGTCCATCGACGTGGTAATGTTGAATAATGGAATGAAGGAATGCGTTCTGCGCAGGAATGCTCACCTCGCGCGCATTGATTTTTACGTCTTCGACATCCTGCTCATCGATTTCATCGCGCTCCTCGGGGAGCATGACGCACCCGCGATTGTTGAAGCTTTGAAGGTGTGATCCGGCAATGGCCACATAGACGCTCCGAATCATAACGTCGCTTTTTTGTTCGGCATCGACCACCGCTTCATGCACGCATTTCATCGCCGTTTCAAAATCAACGATCTCGCCCTTGCGCACGCCGCGCGATGGTGTCTGGCCGACGCCGAGGATTTTGATGGTGCCGTCGGGCCGGCTTTCGCCGACAACAACACAGATTTTGGAGGTTCCGATCTCAAGACCAATCATCAAATTATTGCTCGCCATTGTGTTAATCCGTTCTTTGTCGCTGCGTGGGAATTGCCTTGGGGGGTGTTTTTGAATTGGTGCGCGCCTTGGGCGGGGGAGGTCGAGTTTCGGAAGGATGCACCGGGATCGCCTTCATAATCCGCGGTTCGACCGCTGGCTCGATGGTATCGTTAATGACTGCCACTGGCCGCGGCGCGAACGTCACCGGGATGTTTCGTTGCACAAGCAGATTTAACGTTGCCAGTTCCTGTTTTGAGTCGTCACAATAAACAAGAAATTGTTCCAGCCGGCGTAATTGCGTTTCGAGATCGTTATAACCGAATGTCACACGGCTACGATTCTTGTCCGTCACCAGCAGGCGATAATTTTCGGAAACATCGATCTCACGGATTTGAAAGCGCATTTGCAAAAAACTGCCCGAACTTAAACGCAGCAGTTCCAGCGCGGTCTTAGCTTCCGACGATTCGACGACTTTGCCCACCTCGAGCGACTCGCTCGAGCATCCGAGGATGACGGGTAATCCGAGATATTCGGGCAACAACTTTTTTTCTTTCATCAAAACACCGCGAGCGTCCACTAGAAAAGCGGAGTCTGATGCAAATGGATCGGAAATTTCCTTTTCGGTTGTGATCCACGCGACCGGTTTTCGTTCCACTACACGAATATCGATTTCGGAGGGCAATTTCCGTACGACCTGCACCTCATCAGTCTGAGGCAGCTGCTGTATCAGATCGTGGACGCGACCCAGATTTATGCGAAAAATATTTTCGCCTTCGCGTAGATCGGCGGCGTTCAAAATCTGCTCGCGCTGCAAGGTTCCGTCGGTCTGTAACTCAATTGTCTTCAGCGTGTAATCGGAATTTTCGAAAAACAGGCGTCTCGCGGCTTCACGCGTCCCCGCGTAAAGCGCGGCGCACACAGCGGCGAGCAATATCACTCGAGAGAGAACCGCCAGTACCCTTCGCGCGCGATGCTGTGCCACTCTCCTGGAGCGCACTTTCACGTCGAGCAGGTGCTGCTGTCGGCGCTGCCGTACATTGGAGACTCGCCGATTTCGCGGTTGAGAGCGTCTCTGCGTGGGTCTCACCTCCGGCTCCTTTCTGTTCTGGCGCGAGAGAGCGCAATGATGCGGGCGCAAAGGTCGACATAATTGATGCCGGCAGCCGCAGCGGCTTCGGGTAAGAGGCTCGCCTCAGTCATTCCGGGAATCGTGTTCACTTCCAACACGAACGGATCACCCGAATCGGAAAGCAGCACATCGACGCGGCCGTAAACGACCAGGCCCAGGGCGCGAAAAGCACGCAGCGCCAGTTCCTGAATTTGTTTCGTCTCGTTCGGATTGATTTCTGCCGGGCAAACATGCTCGGCGCCGCCGCCACTCTGCGGATTCAGAAATGGGTACTTATTGTTGAAGTCGTAAAAACCGCCCTTTGGAATTATTTCAAGAATTGGCAGGGCTTGACGACCGAGGACACCAATCGTCAGCTCGCGGCCCGAAACAAATTTTTCTATCAACAATTTGCGGTCGTACTTGCCGGCTTCCGCCATCGCCGACTCAAGCTCGCTCTCATTTTTCACAATCACCACGCCAACGGTAGAACCTTGACGCGCCGGCTTTACTACCAACGGAAGCGAAATCGTCGGACGCTGGCCGACTTCGACGACTTCCCATTCCGGAGTGACGACCTTGTGCTCGCGAAATTTTTCTTTCGACAAGATTTTGTCGAATGCCTCACGGCTTGCCTCAACACCGTCGCCTGTGTAAGGCACGCCACGTTCCTCCAGAATTTCCTGGAGTTGACCGTCTTCGCCGAAAGTTCCGTGGATGGTGTTAAACGCAAGATCGACGTCTTTCGGAAGCGCGAAGTTTTCATCACGAACATCGACCTCGACGACTGCTACGCCTAATGAGCAAAGCGCCTTAGCAACGCCCTGACCAGTGGCCAGCGACACATCACGCTCGGACCCGGGACCGCCCATTAACACTGCAATTTTTTTCGGTAAACTTTGTTCTGTCGCCATCGTTACCCCGGTTCCCCCACGATTTGCACTTCGGTCTCCAGCTCGATTCCGCGCTTGGCCAGAGCAGTTGCCTTGATCTTTTCGATTAACTCCAGCATTTCGGCCGCTGTCGCGCCGCCATCATTGACAATAAAATTACCGTGCACTTCCGATACGCGCGCTTTTCCGACGCTCGAATTTTTCAATCCCAACTCATCGACCAGCTTTCCTGCAGGACACGAATCGGGATTTTTAAAAATGCAGCCGGCGCTTTTTGCCGCGGGTTGAGATGTGCGCCGTTTCTCCTGCGACGCTTCCAGTTTGCGAACAATTTCTTCGAGCGGTGCGGGCTGACCCCGAAATACGGCGGACACTGCAAAATTTTTCTCCAGTAACGGGAAATTCCGGTAGTACACTTCCAGTTCGCCCCGCGTTCGTGTGTGCGCCTCACCATTGGTATCGAGATAGCGTACGCGCACTACGTTCTCGAAAGTTTGCGCCCCCATCGCGCCCGCGTTCATGCGCAAGCCGCCGCCGACGGTGCCCGGAATTCCTTCCAACCACTCCAGCCCGCCAATTCCGGCCGCTTTGCCTGCGTAGGCTACTTCTTTTAATTTCGCTCCAGCGCCTGCGGTGATCTCGGCGCCGTTGACCTCGATCTTGTCGAATTCATCACCGCATGGATGAACGACGACGCCGTGGATGCCGCCATCGCGAACGAGAAGATTTGATCCGCGCCCCATCACGAACAGCGGAAGATTTTCGTCCCCACAAAATCGGATCAACTCGGCGAAGGCCTTCTCATTTCGTGGCTCAACCCAAAATTGCGCCGGGCCGCCTACGCGAAGGGTCGTGTGTTTCGAGAGTGGCTCGTAGAGACGGACTTCGCCGTTTTTGCCGACGATTGCCTTCAAATTTTCTGCAATAACCAAGTCGGCAGCGAGGGCGGATAATTGCTCGTGAATATTTCCGGCACCAAGACTTAAAACCAGATCGCCGGACTCGAGCATGTTCCCTACGGCGCAGTGCGCCCATTCCAAACGTGGCTCGTAACTGGCGCCCCGGTGCCCGTGCGCAACGACTTCGTCAACGATCATTTGCCCGGTCACTCCCGGGATCGGCGCTTCGTTCGATCCATATACATCCGTCACTACCACGCGGTCCGCATCGTCGAATGCGCGACCAAATTCCTTCCGCAATGCCTTCGTGCGCGAATAACGGTGCGGTTGAAACATGGTGAGCACGCGCTTGCGCCCGACGGATTTCGCCGCCTTGAGCGTCGCGCGGATTTCAGTCGGGTGATGCCCGTAATCGTCCACCAAAAGAAATCGCGGGCTGTGGTATTTGATTTCGAACCGACGGCGCGCATGCTCGAATTTCGCCAGCGATTTCGAGATTTTTTCAAAAGTAACACCAAGCTCTGACGCGAGGGCAATCACTCCCAGCGCATTGTGAACGTTATGCTGTCCAGGCACGTTCAAGACCACTTCGCCAAGGTCCTGTCCGCGACCACTGACGCGGAACGTGGAGCCAAAGTCTCTCGGACGGATATCTATCGCGCGATAATCCGCCTCGTCAGCGAAACCATAGGAAATTCCGCGCGCTAAAGATCGACATACTCTGACTGCGTTTTTATCATCGATGTTATAAAAAACTTTGCCGGTGGTCTGGGTGATCAGTTGCGCGAAGACCTTTTCAATCGCGCCGAGATCGGCGTAAAAATCCAAGTGCTCCTCTTCGATATTTAGAATCACCGTGTGCTCAGGTTGAAAAAGCGCGATGGTACCGTCACTCTCGTCTCCTTCGGCCACGAAATATTCGCCCCGCGAATCCCAGTGGGCGTTCGTTCCCAGAATCGGAATCTCCGCGCCGACGTAATGGCACGGATGCAGCCCGCCTTCGCGCAAGACATGGGCCGTCATTGCTGAGGTTGTCGTTTTGCCGTGCATTCCGGCGATGACAATGCCGCGTTTGCCGCGCATGATTGCGGCCAGCGCTTCCGCACGGCGTACGACAGGTTTCCCGTAACTGCGCGCGCAAACGAGAATTGGGTTATCGCCCTTGATTGCAGAGGAAAAAACAATGAGTTCAGCCGTGTCGGCGTCCTCAGGTCGATGCTGCTCGCGAAAACGCAGACCGAGTCGCTGCAATCGATCCGTTTCCATGGTGCTGACCTTGTCTGAGCCGCTCACAGTGTGCCCGAGCTTGATCAAAAGGGCGGCGATACCGCTCATGCCGCTGCCCGCGACCCCAACAAGATGAATCCGGTGCTGCTCGCGTGTCAGGAATCCGGGCAAATCGAGCGGAAAAGCGCGCTCACTCGAGGTCACTGGGCCAGCCCATGGCGGAGACTGTGCCGGCGCGTCGCGGTTTTCAGAAACGTGCTTCATGGGTTGTATATCTTTCCATGGTCGTGGCCACACGCCCGGCCGCGTCCGTCGGTGCCAGGCGCGCAGAATTCGCAGCCATCTGTCGAATTCGCTCCGGGTCCTCGATCAACTCCCGAACCTCGCGTGCGAGTAACTCGCCCGAGACCTCCGACTCCTTTAGGAGAATCGCTGCCTGAACACGAGCATAGATCTCCGCGTTGCGGGTTTGATGGTCGTCAGTCGCATATGGAAATGGAATGAGAATGCCGGGCAATGAAAAGGCGGCGAACTCTGCGAGACTGGCCGCGCCAGCCCGCGCGACAACGAGATCGGCTGCGCTGTAAGCCTCCTCCATTCGATGATGAAAAGCGGCAATGTGGGCGGGAACATTTTCGCGACGATAATTGTCGGCTACCAGACGTTCATCGCGCACGCCGGAAAGATGAATCACTTGTAGCGGAACGTTTCGTAAAAACGGCAGCGCTTTGATCATTGCCTGATTGATTCCGCTCGCACCCTGGCTGCCTCCCATGACAAGCAGCGTGGGGACGTCCTCGCGGAGCCCGACCTTTTGACGCGCCACCCGTTGATCCAAACGAACCAACTCAGTGCGGACTGGAGTGCCTGTAACTTCCGTATTCGTTTTTGGAAAAAACGGCGCGCATTCCTTGAAGCCCAGCATGACTGCGCGCACCATCCGTGCTGTCAACCGGTTCGCTTTCCCAGGAATGGCGTTTGATTCATGGATAAAAGTTGGAATCCCCCGTATCCGGCCGGCCAACACCGGCGCAGTGGACGTAAATCCTCCCATGCCAAGAACGACCTGAGGCTTAAATGTCCGGTAGATGGATCGGCAAAGCGCCAGGCTTTCGTAAAAACGGCGAAGGAAACCAAAAAACGCCGGAGAAAATGGCGATGGCAATCCCACGGTTGGCAATTTTTCTACTCGGAAATTTTCGCGACCCGAGAGCGCCAAAGCGTCAATGTCCTTCTCAGAAACTAACAGCATCACGTCGTGACCGCGCTCACGCAGCACTTCTGCCACGGCGATGCCGGGAAAAAGATGTCCGCCAGTTCCTCCACATGCGATCACTGCATTCATACAATCTTCACCTCCGACTTATACAACTGATACAATCTATTGAATTCATCGGCGCTAAATACGTGGCGTTACTCGGACGCGCATGGCCACCGGTTTCTTGTGCGGCGGCTCAAGAATGCCCTGCCGGTATATGTTTAACAGTAAGCCAACTCCGAACATGCACGCGACCAGGTTAGAGCCACCATAACTAATGAACGGCAGCGGCAGCCCTTTGTTCGGAAGCAGCGATGTCGTAACGCCGATATTGACTGCGGCTTGCAAAGCCATCAGCGAAACGACGCCACAGCCAAGAAGCAGGCCGAATCGATCTTTGGCGTGCAGGGCGATTAAGATGCCACAAACAATGATGACTACGAACAAAAAGATCACGAGCAGACTGAACCGCAGACCAAGCTCTTCGCCGATAATTGGAAAAATGAAATCGGTGTGTGCGTACGGCAGATAGAGCATTTTTTGGCGACCGTTGCCTAATCCGAGTCCTTCCATTCCGCCGCTGCCCCAGGCGATTAATGCCTGCATCTGCTGCAAGCCAGCGTCTTCTTTGTAGTTTTGCGGATGAAGAAAAGCGGAGAGCCGCCCCATTCGCTCGGAGATTCGGCTGGCAACAATCAGGAGCCCGCCAAGGCCGGCGAACGATATTGTACCGAGCCATAATGGATTCGCACCGGCAACGAACATGAGCACAAACGCGGTGGTTCCCAGCAAGGCCGTCGTTCCCAGATCGACTTCTCCGAGAACAAGTGCTGCGGGGAGGCTAATGATTGCAAGCGGAAGAATAAGTCCAAAAAGGAGATTACTCCCTGAATCTTCGCGTCGCGCAAACCAGGCAGCGAGAAAGACGATTGCCGCCAGCTTTGCCAGTTCCGACGGCTGAAAAGTAAGCGGTCCGACGCCGATCCAGCGGCGCGATCCGTTAAGACGCATCCCGATGTGCGGAAAATAGCAAAGCAACAGTCCGACCAGCGCCAGCGCAAACCACAACCACCACGTGCGCTGCCAAAAGTGATAGTCAACGAGCGCCGCAAGGATGCAGACCGCAAGGCCAATTCCGAACCAAATCGCCTGCCGCCTAATGAAAAAATAGACGTCTCCGTGACTGTCCCGCGCAAACGCACTCGTGCTGAAGAGCATGACAATCCCGATAACGAGAAGTCCCAGCACAGCGAGAAAAAGGATATAGGCGCTCTTACGATGCATGATCAGGTTGAGTGCGCTTGTTTCTTTGCGTGGCGTACTTCACTTTTCTTCTCTTTGGCGTTCGCTTCTTTTTCGTTCGTCGTCTTTGGTTTTGTTGTCTTGGGGATTAATAGCTTTTGGCCGACGCGGAGTTTGCGTGGATCCTCGATATGGTTGAGCGCCATCAGATCGTCGTAAGGAACCTTTAGTTTTTTTGCGATTGTCACCGGATTATCGCCCTTCTTCACGACGTAGGTTTTTCCAGAAGACAGAGGCTTGGCCGCGACAGCCTTTGCAACGGAGGGCGCGTTCGAGTGATCGTCCTTTGAAGACAATTTCGAAGGCGAATGTGAAGGTTTTGGATCCTCCTGGGGCGCTCGCTCTTGTTGCGCCACTGCAGTTTGCGGTTTGACGCCATCAGTATGAATTCCTGCGCTGATGGTCTCGGACGGTTTAACCTTCGCGTTTGCGGAGGATGCCGGAACGAACGAATTCTCCCGGGTTTTAATCGCGTTGAATGCGATAATTCCCGACACGGCGACTACGTGCAGAAGCAAAACAATCAGCAGCGCCCGCGACAATTTCATGTTCGGTTCCGGCATTTCTTCAAAGTCCATTCCAGCGGACGCCGACGAGCGGCGCGCAGTCGCAGCCCAGAGTTTTCTGTGTCTGAAGAAGCGCGGAACTTTCATTATGAGTTTTCAGGCAAAGCGCGGACCAGCGCACGAAATTGATCGCCTCGATCGGCGTAGCTCTTGAACATGTCGAACGATGATGTGCCCGGGGAAAATAGAACGATTTCTCCAGGTTTTGCGGTGGCATGTGCACGCCCGACCGCGTCAGCAAGCGAGCTTGCTATTTCGGATTTGACCGTGCCAGCCCAGGAGCGGCTGACGCTTTCAGCCATTTCTCCAATCAAAATCGTCGATCTCACCTTCTCTTTCACGAGCGATCGAAGCGGATCAAAGCTAAATCCCTTATCCTTGCCGCCAGCGATCAGGACGACCGGCTTGGTTTGCGCGCGCAATGCCTTGTCCACTGCGTCAAGATTGGTCGCCTTCGAATCGTTCACATAGGCGACGCCGTTGATTTCACGCACAAATTCGCAGCGATGTGGCTGTGGCTCATAAGCAGAAAGCGGCGGTACCATCTGCCCGAACGACAAACCGCGTGCCATGCCAACCGCAAGGGTCGCCATCAAATTCTCGATGTTGTGCAGGCCACGCAGTTTGGTATCCCCCAATCGCAAGACTGGTTCGTCGCGGTAAAGAATCACTCCTTCCGAAACTCGGAAGTCTCCGCCATTGGCATAGGCGCTAAATGTGATCGTGCGCGGGCGGATATTTGGGATTTTTTCGATCGCATTCACGACCGCGACATCAGCATCGGTTTGATTTTCAAAAATCCGCAGCTTGGCCGCACGATATTCCGCCACCGAGCGATAACGATCGAGATGGTCCGGAGCGAAGTTAAGCCAGAGACTGATGGACGGATGAAAAGTGCGAATCGTCTCCAGCTGGAATGAGCTCACCTCCACCGTAAGCACGTCATATGTCTGCTTCTCGCGTGCCACTTCCGAAAGCGGCTTTCCAATGTTTCCGCAGGCAATCGTTCGCTGACCGCAAGCGTTCAGCATTTGAGCGAGCAATTCGGTTGTTGTCGTTTTGCCGTTCGTACCGGTGACTGCGATGATCGGAATTTTTTCGCAAAAACGCCAGCCCAGTTCGAGTTCGCCGATGATGTCGATTCCGCGCGATGAGAAATTCCGCACCAATCGTGAAGCCGGATCGATTCCCGGACTTAAGACCGCCATTTTATAAGCAGATGAGTCTTCCTGCGCGTCGGTTCCGCAGGTCACACGCACACCCTGCGCTCGCAGATTGTCGATGGTCGACTTAAGTAAGTTCTTCTCTTCAGCGCTATCAAGCACTGCAACCTGTGCACCCTCCGATCTAAGCAGCAGCGCCGCAGCGCTCCCACTCAATCCCGCACCAAGAACCGCAATATTCTGATTCTTGTAGCGCATGTTTTATCGCAATTTCAGTGTCGCAAGACCAAGTAACGCGAAGACGATGGAGAGAATCCAAAACCGAACGATCACTGTGTTTTCCTTCCAGCCAGTCAATTCGAAGTGATGATGAAGCGGAGACATAACGAAAATCCGTTTGCCAGTGAGTTTGAAACTCATCACCTGCAAAATCACCGAGACGGCTTCAATCACGAAAACACCGCCTACAACAACCAACAGCAGCTCCTGCTTGCAGCAGATCGCCACCACACCAATCATGCCGCCGATAGAGAGCGAGCCGGTGTCGCCCATGAAAACTTTCGCTGGAAAACAATTGAACCAGAGGAAGCCCAGACCCGCGCCGACCAATGCGGAGCAGACCACAGTCAGTTCTCCGGCAAATGGATAAAACGGGACCTGTAAGTACTCGGCGATCCGAAAATTTCCTGCTGCGTAAGACAGCAAGGCGTAAGCAAAAGCTACGGTGACGGTGCAACCGATCGCCAGACCGTCGAGCCCGTCTGTGAGATTGACGGCGTTCGAGGAACCCACAATGATGAGGAGAAAAAATACGAAGGTGAACCAACCCATGTTGGCAATGACTGGCGTCTTAACGAAAGGCACGTAGAGCGAACGCGCCTGCACCTCCAGCAGCGGACTGGTGAGAAAAACGGCTGTGACAATTAAGGCAAGAGCAATCTGAAAGATCAGTTTGATTCGTCCACTGATGCCGTCGGACTTCTTCTTGGTCACCTTGAGATAGTCGTCAGCGAAACCCAGGGCGCCGAGATAAACCATGCAAAACAGGACCAGCCAAACGAAGCGATTATCGAGGCGCGCCCAGATGATACTGGACACAAAGACCGAGCCGATGACCAGCACGCCACCCATGGTGGGCGTTCCTTGTTTACCACCATGCAGTTCAGCAAGACGATGAACTTCCGCCGCTCCGCGAATAGGTTGTCCCAATTTAAGCGCGATCAGTATTCGAATGACGAAGTTTCCGAAAATCAACGTGAGCAGGAAGGCGGTGACCGCCGCGGCAATGGCTCGAAACGTGACATAAAGAAAAACGTTGAACCCGATGAACCGGTCGCTCAGGTGATGAAGGAAGTACATCATGGCGAATTGGCGGCTGCGGAATGCTTGTCCGCCGTAGCCTTGGCGAAGGCGGACGGATTTCGGAACGCTTCAATTACTTGCTCGGTGCGCGCCAGACGACTGCCCTTGATGAGCACCAAGTCGCCGGGTGCTGCGATCACGGCCAATAGTTCAGCGGCCTCCGCGGTTGAGGCTACGGTCGAGCTGTTCTCCAGCCCGGCCTGTTTTGCGGCATCTGCGAGGCCTGCCGCCACATTTCCAATCGCAATTAGGTGATCGACTTTTAACGCAGCTGCCATTTCGCCCACCTCGCGATGTCCGGCCTCCGATTCGCCGCCCAATTCGCGCATCTCGCCCAACACAGCGATCCGTTGTCCTTCCGCATCCAGTTCAACTAATGTTCGCAACGCCGCTTTCATGGAATCGGGGTTTGCGTTGTAGCTATCGTCGAGAAATTGCACACCCCGGATTTCCTTGACTTGCAAACGCGCTTTGGTCAGCGGCGCGGCAACCAGGCCTGCGGCGCATTCTTCTAGAGAAAGACCGAAGACCCGACCGGCCGCGACGGCCAGCAACGCGTTCTGTACCATGTGCAACCCAGGCACTGGCAATTGGGCCCGGCAGCGATGAGCGCCCTCGAGAATCGTAAAATCTGTAGCGCTTCCCCTCTGGTTGATCTCACTGGCGCGAATCGTGCCAGCAATTGTGCCGGCCAAAATCACTTTGCCGCGGGCGCGAGTCGCGATTCCCTTAGTAAACGGATCGTCAGCGTTCAAGATAACCGTTCCCTCGGCGTCGATGGCTTCTGCAAGCGCACCTTTCTCCTCGGCAATTTTTTCACGCGATCCCATAAACTCGATATGCGCGACACCAATGTTTGTAATGATCCCAACGTCGGCCGCGGCTATTTTCGCCAATACCGCGACTTCCCCGGGGTGATTCATTCCGATTTCCCAAACCGCGATCTCGTCCTGCGACGTGGCTTCCAGAATCGTTTGAGGCAAACCGACGTGATTATTGAAATTTCCCTGTGTTTTCGTCACTCGAAACCGGCGGGCAAGAACCGCAGCAGCGAAATCCTTGGTGCTGGTCTTGCCGTTGCTTCCGGTAATCGCGACCACACTTAGTTTGAGCGACTTTCGGTAATTGGCTGCCAGCTGCTGGTACGCTAGCAAAGTGTCTTTTGCGCGAATGAGCGCGAAATTATCGCCCGCATTCCCTTTCCAATTGGAATCGACAATCGCGCCAGTCGCGCCGGCCGTTGCGACGGCTTCTACGAAATTGTGTCCATCAAAATTTTCACCGCGCAACGCAACGAATAATTCACCACGCTTAATGGTGCGCGAATCGGTGCTCACCTTGTCGATCAAAATGGTTCCGTCTCCAGACGAGAGCGAGCCTCCGGCGAACTCGGCAACCTGAGCGAGGGCAAGCGGGTTCATAGGATTGAGGAACGCATACGGAGAGCACGGGAGGCGTATGCGCTCCTCGGAATTGTGCGTGTTTGAAAATGCCCAACCAAAAACATCATGGTGAAAATTCTACTGGATGATCTTCGATCGCACGCCGCGCGACTTGAATATCGTCGAATGGAATGGTGTGATCGGCGAACTCTTGATAATTTTCGTGCCCCTTGCCGGCGATCAAAACAATGTCGTGCGGCCGTGCCAGTTCAATGGCGCGATTAATGGCCTGGGTCCGATC
>WNFW01000148.1_pt1 | contig 42594 bp, 39 predicted proteins | sample 5400131 | NCBI WGS metagenome assembly WNFW01 (sample SAMN13153362, study PRJNA577476) | soil metagenome | isolation source: 20 cm soil or saprolite under grassland replicate 1 | place: USA:California | collected 2016-06-15
AGCCGGGCACTAGACTAGCTCGCCGCGCCGCCGCCGGCGTGTAGAATTACGCCCCCTTGCTTCGGGGTGTAGCTCAGACTGGTAGAGCGCTACGTTTGGGACGTAGATGTCGCAGGTTCAAATCCTGTCACCCCGACCAGTCACATCTAGGTCCTTGGCAATGCAAGTTCAGCTCCGCGCCCTGGGCTTCGCCTTGACTGGTTTCTGAAGTACTCTGCGCAGTGATTCTCGTTTCGCGCCGACCTCCGCGCGGATCTGAGGCCACCGGACGTTATGGAGAGCCGACGTCGTACGAAACTCCTCTAGCGGCACAGCAGCGAGCGGCTCGACGTCGTAGAGTAAGAATACTCGCACCGCCGCGATGTCGCCGGCGATATCAGCAACCCGCTCCAGCAGTTTGAGCCCCGCTCGCTCCGTACGGGTTGCGATTTCGAGGCGAATGAATGCGCGCACAACATCTACCGAGAGCACTGCCTGCGCGACCCCAGCCTCAGTTCGCTTCTCTGGCAGTAGGTGTAAGTTTTGAATGCGGCTATCCAGGACATCGACTGGATGCATGACCCGCAGGTGCCCAATGCCCGGGACTTCCATGTCGACGGCGCGGCGGACGAGATCTTTCGTCGTCAGACCGACGACTCCCGACAGAAAATCGACCTGTTTCACGCTGCCGTTTTTCAGACGGTGAGTTACTTTGCCCGTCTGCGGTGTCGCGTCGTCGAGGCTGGGGATCCACGTGTTCCAGCCGAGACGCTTTCCCAGGTTCTTTGCAAGAGCAGCGTCGCCGATAAAGTCGGCATCGGCCGTGACTCCCGAAACGAGATTTGCCGGACGCTTGACCTGCAGGTGGTCGGCCCAGAAAGCCAACGCTTGACCGCCGACGAGAACACCGCGGGGCGAGCAAATGCTGAGGATCGCCTGCACCTCCTGGGGTGTCAGTGGTTCCTCGATATCGCGCCTATTCTTCATCGAAGCCGAGCGGCGGACGGATCATCCGCGCGGCACGAGCTCGCTCAGGCGGGATCATGTGCTTCTCACCCCACCGCATGACACGCGCAGGCTGACCCGCCTCGCCAAGGGCGGCGCTGAGCACACGTGGAGAAAGCACGACGGCTACGAGCCGGCCGTGCTTCATGATATCGACGCGCCCCAATGCCGCGACGTCATCCAAAAGCCCGCCAAAGTTGTTTTTCGCATCACTCGCGGATACTTGCTTGCTCATATTGGCTATTTTAGCCAAAACTACCCAGGGCTCGCAACCCGTTGATTCCTAGAACCTTTCGGGACGTAGGAGTCGCAGGTTCAAATCCTGTCACCCCGACCATTGATCTCCAAGGCTTTTTTCCGTCAGGTACGCCGCGCTTGATCCGCTGCCTGTTCTTGAGCGACTCTTCGAGGCAATGTCCGATTCATCACCCAAAGCACCCACGGCGTACATGCCGCCGGATCAGCAACCCATCCAACGAGTCGTCGGCAGACGGGTTACACCCACCCCGGGGATATTGCCGAGCCCGGAAGCTCGCGCGGCGATGACCGCCAATGCACGCTATGTCAGCCGAGCACCCAAGGGCATCTTCTTTTACAAGAGCCACGACGAAATGATCCGCGACCGCGAGCGCTGGACCATCGAAGCTGTGGTGGCCCGGCATTCCAAACGTGCCTGAATACACGCGTCCGGCCACATGGGGGGACGTCAAAAAGTTGGCTCGTCTGCTCAACGAAGCCGGCGTTCAATACGCGCTCGTCGGCGGCTATGCCATCGCTGCGCATGGCTTCAACCGTTTTTCGGAAGACATCGACATCCTGGTCAACCCAGACGCTGACAACCTGGACGGCGTACCCTTGCCGCTACTGAGTCTCGAGGGCCTGTTGCTCACCAAACAAGGCGCGCGACCGAAGGACCAGATGGACGCTGCGCTCTTGAGTCGCGCGTTGGCGGAGCTCAAGAATTCGAAATAGCCCGCGCGGATCTGTTTCGGCCAAAAATCACCCCGCCCTCGAGCAGCGAACCTTGCCGCTGGACGGTGCGGTAGCCGATGAATGGGGCCGCATGGTGGCGCGGCACGAGTCGTTGGGGCGGCCGGTTCATGCGATGGATGGGCTCATCGCAGCCCGCGCGATGAGACCTCGTCGTGTTTACATGGCGTATTACAGGGGTTAATATTGACGTATAGACAATATTCTACCTTTATATACTATTGTATGGCACTGAGCATCAAGGATCCTGAGGCGGATCGTCTGGCGCGCGAAGTGGCGAAGGCTACGGGCGAATCCCTGACCACCGCCGTGGTTCAGTCTTTGCGCGAGCGCCTGGCGCGCGTGCGACGCATGCGCGGACCTCGCCTTAGCGAGGAGCTGTTGAAGATAGGCCGGCGCTGCGCTCGGCTAGCCGTGAAAGACAAGCGATCCGCCGATGAGATCATCGGCTATGACGAACACGGGCTGCCTCGCTAGCAGAGAGACCGTGGTTGTCGACACTTCCGCCTTGATCGCAGTCCTCAGCATGGAACCGGAATCGGCACGCTTGGCTGCTGCGATGGAAGCGGACGCCAATCGCCTCGTATCGGCGGCGACGGTCGTGGAGGCCGGGCTCGTGATCGAAGCGCGCTACGGCTCGGCAGGCGGCCGCGAGCTGGACTTGCTCATCGCCAAAGCCAGCCTTTCCATCGAAGCGGTCAGCCCGCAACAAGCCGAGGTCGCTCGGGAGGCCTGGCGTCGCTATGGCAAGGGGCGACATGCCGCTGGGCTGAATTTTGGCGACTGTTTCAGCTACGCGCTCGCCAGGGTTACGGGTGAGCCGCTGCTTTTCAAAGGGGATGACTTCACTCACACGGACATCACGCCTGTTGACTATTAAGAAGGTTGGCGCGTCCTAGGCGCGCCGCCAGGCGGTCTTGCCCCCGGGCTTGTCCTCGAGCAGTACCCCGGCCGCGGCCAGCTCCTCGCGGATGCGATCCGATTCGGCCCAGTGCTTCGCCCGGCGCGCCGCCGAGCGCGCGGCGATGCGCGCCTCGATCTCCTCATCGGACAGGCCCGCGCCCCCACCCGCGGCGGCACCCGTCTGGGTCGCGCGCCCGCCGACGCCCGGCTTGGCGAGCCGGAACCATTGCGCAGGCTCCACGCCGAGTAGTCCCAGTACGCCACCGAGCGAGCGCAGCTCCGCGGCCAGCTGCGCCGCCCGCGCCACATCGCCCGCGTCGCGCGCCGAGTTCACCTCGCGGGTGAGGGTCTGCAGCACCGCCAGCGCCTCGGGAGTGTTGAAATCATCGTCCATGCTCTCGAGGAAGCGCGTCGTGTGCGCGGCGGCCGCGGGCGCCACCGCCGGCAGGTCGCGCAGCGCGGTGTAGAGCCGCCCCAAGGCCGCATCCGCCTGCTCGAGCTGCTCGAGGGAGTAGTTGATCGGGCCGCGGTAGTGGCTCGAGAGAACGAAGAAGCGCAGCACCTCCGGGTGACGCAGCGCCGGCAGCACCTCGCGCAGGGTGAAGAAGTTGCCGAGCGACTTCGACATCTTCTCCTCGTCCACGTTGACGAAGCCGTTGTGTATCCACAGGTTGACGAACGCATCTCCGCTCGCGGCGCAGGACTGCGCGATCTCGTTCTCGTGATGCGGGAACTTGAGGTCCATGCCGCCGCCGTGAATGTCGAAGTGCGTGCCGAGGAGCGCGGTCGACATGGCGGAGCACTCGATGTGCCAGCCGGGCCGGCCCGCGCCCCAGGGCGAGTCCCACGCCGGCTCGCCGGGCTTGGCGTGCTTCCACAGGACGAAATCGAGCGGATCGCGCTTGGCTTCGTCGACCTCGACCCGCGCACCGGCCCGCAGGTCGGCGAGGCGCTTGCCGGAGAGCCGGCCGTAGCCGGCGAAGCGCGCCACCGCGTACATGACATCCCCGTTGGCGGCCAGGTAGGCGTAATCCTTTGCCAGCAGCTGCGCCACCATGGCGATGATCTGCGGCACGTATTGCGTGGCGCGCGGCTCATGATCCGGGCGCTCGATGCCGAGCCGCCCGCAATCCTCGTTCATGGCCGCGATGAAGCGTTCGGTGAGCTTGCCCGTCGGCTCGCCATTCTCGGCGGCGCGCCGGATGATCTTGTCGTCTATGTCGGTGATGTTGCGCACGTAGGTGAGGCGGTAGCCGCGATGGCGCAGATAGCGGCTCACGACGTCGAACACGAGCAGCATGCGCGCGTGGCCGATGTGCACGTAGTCGTACACCGTGAGGCCGCACACGTACATGCGTAAGCTCCCGGGCGTGATGGGCCTGAGCTCCTGCTTCTCGCCGCTGAGGGAGTTGTGGATGCGGATCATGCGAAACGCGCCAGCCGCTCGCGCGCCTTGCCGGCGGGCATCGCCTTGAGAAGCGGCGCGAGCTCCGGTCCGTGCTCGCGCCCGGTGAGCGCCACGCGCAGCGGCATGTACAGCGCCGCGCCCTTGCGCCCGGTCGCCGCGCGCACCGCGCCGGCGATGGCCGGCAGATCGTTGCCGCTCGCGGCCGCGGCGGCGGCGGCGGCGGCGAAGTAGCCCGCGCCGGCCTCGCGCACCACCTGCTCGCCGGCTGCACCCAGGGGCGGCGGCCCGCCGAACACGATATCCACCCACGGCCGCGCGTCCTCGGGCAACACCACGTTGGGCAGCAGCGCGGCGATGAAGGCCTCGGTGGCGTGCGCGTCGAGCCCCGCGGGCAGGAGCGGGGCGAGCCAGGCGCGCGCGGCCTGCGGCGAGAGCGCATGCACGGCATCCTTCTGCCACACCAGCAGCTGCTGCTCGTCGAAGCGCGCCGGCGCGCGCCCCAGGTGCGCCACATCGAATGCGCGTGCCATCTCCTCGGGACCGAGCAGCCCATGGAGCGGGCTCGAGTGCCCGAGCCGGAACAGGTGATTGGCGAGGGCGAGCGGCTGGTAGCCGCGCTCGCGATATTCGCGCACGCTCACCGCCGCGTGGCGCTTGGACAGCGGCGCGCCGTCGGCGCCCACGATGAGCGCCACGTGGCCGTAGGCCGGCGCCGCGAGCCCCAGGGCCGCGAGAATCAGCAGCTGCCGCGGAGTGTTGGTGAGGTGATCCTCGCCACGCAACGCCTGCGTCACTCCCATGCTGGCATCGTCCACCGCGTTGGAGAAGAAAAAAGCCGCCGAGCCGTCGGCGCGCCGCACCACGAAATCGCCGATGTCATCGGTCGGGAAGCTCTGCGGACCGTGCACGAAGTCCTCGAACGTCACGCGCTCCCCGCGCGGCACGCGAAAGCGCAGCGTGGCCGCGAGCCCCTGTGCCTGACGGCGCGCGCGCTCCTCGGGGGTGAGGTCGCGGCAGGCGCCGGCGTAGCGCGGCGGCTTGCCCGCGGCGAGCTGCGCGCGGCGCGACAGCTCCAGTTCCAGCGCCGTGCAGAAGCACGGGTAGACCATCTGGCGGGCTTCCAGCACCGCGAACTGCCGCGCGTAGAGGGCGCCGCGCTGCGACTGGCGGTAGGGCCCGCGCTCATCCTCGCGGTCCGGGCCCGCGTCCCAGTCGATGCCGAGCCAGCGCAGGTCCGCCATGAGCGCGGTGGTGTGCGCCTCGAGGCTGCGCTCGCTGTCGGTGTCCTCGATGCGCAGCAGGAAACGCCCTCCGGCGCGGCGCGCCAGCAGCAGGTTGAACAGCGCGGTGCGCGCGTTTCCCAGGTGCAGCTCGCCGGTGGGGCTCGGGGCGAAGCGGGTGACCGGCTGCGGCTCCCCGCCCGGGGGTGACATCGCGCTCGCGCTCATTGGCCCACTCGCGCTCATTGGCCCATGGTACGGGAAACGCACGAATCTCAACAAAGCGCCGCGCCCCTGGCGCCTGCTATAGAATCCGCGGCCGGCGCGTGTCCAACCACGGAGGATTCGATGTCCATTCAGCCCCGCACCCGCAGCGGCGTCCTCGCAACGCTGCTGCTCACCGTCGTGCTGCCGCACGGCGAGGCGCGCGCCGAGGAGCCGAATCCGCAGGTGAAGGTCACGACCAATATGGGCGAGTTCGTCATCGAAGTGCGCCAGGACCGCTCCCCCCTCACCGCGGCGAACTTCCTGCGTTACGTGCGCGAGGGCTTCTACTCCGGCACCCTGATCCACCGCGTGGTGGCGAACTTCGTCATCCAGGGCGGCGGGCACGATGCCGCGAGCTACGCTCTCAAGGCGACGCACGAAAACGTCGTCAACGAGTCCGGCAACGGCCTGCAGAACAAGCGCGGCGCCGTCGGTCTGGCGCGCGGGGAGGCGCCGCACTCCGGCAACGCACAGTTCTACGTCGACCTGGTCGACAATCCGGATCTGGACCCGGTGCCGACCCGCTGGGGCTATACGGTCTTCGGCCGCATCCTGCAGGGGCTGGACGTCATCGATCACATCGGCGAGACGCCCACCGGCGCAGCCGGGCCCTTCAAGTCGGATGCGCCGCTGAAGCCGGTCATCATCGAGAAGATGGAGATCGTCGCCGCCGGCGCCACCCGCGCAGCGCCCGAGCTCACCCCGGTGCTCCCGCCGCGGCAGGACACGATCCTCTCGCCGAAGTAGCGCACATGGCGCGCCTGTTCGTCTCGGACGTGCATCTGGATGCCGGCGCGCCCGAGGCCACCGAGCAGTTCCTCGCCTTTCTCGCCACCGAGGCCGCCGCCGCCGAGGCGCTCTACATCCTCGGCGACCTGTTCGAGGCGTGGGTGGGCGATGACGACCCGGACCCGCAGAAAGACCGCGTGTGCCGCGCACTGCGCGCCCTGACCCGGCGCGGTGTCGCCTGCTTCGCGCTGCACGGCAACCGCGACTTCCTGCTCGGTGAGGGTTTCTGCGAGCGCAGTGGCTGCCGCCTGCTCACCGATCCGGTGGTGGCGCAGTTCGATGGCGAGCAGGTGTTGCTCACGCACGGCGATGCGCTGTGCACCGACGATCGTCCCTATCAGGAGTTGCGCAGCCTGGTGCGCAGCGGCGACTGGCAGCAGCGCTTCCTCGCCCTGCCGCGCGCGCACCGCGAGCTGCTGGCGGATGAGGCGCGCGCCGGCAGCCGGCGGCACACCGCGCGCACGGTACCCTACATCATGGACGTGAATGCCGCCGCGGTGGCCGCGGCGTTTCGGGCCGCCCGGGTGCGGCGCATGATCCACGGGCACACGCACCGCCCGGGCGTGCATGACATCCAGACCGAGGGCGGTCCGGCACAGCGCATCGTGCTCGGCGCCTGGTACGAGCAGGGGAGCTACCTGAGCTGCGAGCGCGGCAGGTACCAGCTGCGCGAGCTGCCGCGCCCGCGGTGAGCGGCTTGCGCCGGCGGTGAGCGGCTTGCGCCCGCGCATTCCGCGCGCGGCGCGCTCAGTTCTGTGCGGGGGGCGGCGTGCTGGGGCTGCCCGGGGGTGCGCCGTGCCCGAAGTGGTGCCTCATCTCGCCGTGCATCTCCTGCAGCGTCTGGAACTTCTTCAGCTGCGCGGGCGAGAGCACCGGTGTGAGCCTCTGCAGGGTCTCCTGCTTGATCTGCTGGTGCAGGGCGTGCATCTGCTGTGCATCGGGCTCGGTGCCGGACATCATGGCCTGCTCGTGGGCGGCCCGGATTTTGGCGTGCTCCTCCTGCAGGATCGCCTGCACCTGGGTCTTCTGCGCATCCGTCAGATCGAGCAGCGTGGCGAGCTTCTCCAGGTGAGCGGCGTGTTGCGGCGGCGGGGCCGGGGTCTGGGCGATGAGTGCGCCGGCCCATAAGGCGGTGAGCGCGAGTACGGTGGCTTTCATGAGTCTCTCCTTGCGCGGCGGTGCGAACATCGCACGGCGGTGGCTACGGTAACGGGCCGGCGGCCGCGGTAGCCGTGAGCAATCGTTAGGGAGTGTGAAGGGGAGCCCGCGCTTACGATGAGCCGTGCGTCAAATGCGGTGCAAGCCATTGCCCCTCATCGCTCCCGCGGCAGCAGCAGCGCGGCTTCCAGCCCACCGCCGGGCAGGTTGGACAGGCTAAGCGATCCGCCGTGCGCCTGCGCGATGTCGCGGGCGATGGACAGCCCCAGGCCCGTGCCGCCGCTGTCGCGGTTGCGGGAGGACTCGAGGCGGTAGAACGGCTCGAACACCCGTTCCAGCTCCTGCGCGGGAATGCCGGGACCGCGGTCGCGCACCCGAATCGCGACCACCGGCCCATCCTCGAGCAGGATGTCGGCGCGCGCGCCGAAGGTGGTGGCGTTGGCCACCAGATTGGTGAGACAGCGCTTGAGTGCCTGCGGCTTGGCCGTCAGGGGCTGCACGACGTGGCCGGCGAGGGTCACCTGCCGCCCCATGTCGGTGAACTCCTCGCGCACCTTGTCGAGCAGCGCGTTCAGGTCGAGGGCGGCCGGCGGCTCGCCGTCCTCGATGCCGCGGAACAGCGCCAGCGCCTCGCGGACCATGGCCTCCATCTCGTCGAGCTCGCGGCCGATGCGCTCCTGCATGGGCGGATTGTCGAGTGTCTCGACCTGCAGCCGCAGGCGCGTCAGCGGGGTCTTCAGGTCATGCGACATCGCGGCCAGCACCCGGGTGCGACTGTCGAGGTAGCGCCGCAGGCGGTCCTGCATGGTGTTGAAGGCGCGTGCCGCCTCGCGCAGCTCGCGCGCACCGCGCTCGCGCAGCTGCGCCGGGCGCGCATCGCGGCCGACGCTGTGTGCGGCGCGCGCCAGCTCCGACAGCGGCCGGGTGATGTTGCGTGCCGCGACGTACAGCACGGTCACCAGGATCAGCAGCAGCAGCACCAGGTTGGCGAACAGATGCCGCGGGAGCGGCGCCCCTTCCGGCAGGCGCGTCACCCGGAACAGCAGCGCCGCGCCGTCCGCCAGATGCACGCTCACGTCGTAGCGGCGCGCACTGCCCTGGTGGGTCGCGAGCTCGTGCGCTTCGAAGAACGGCACCGGCACCGCGATCGCCGGCGGCGCGGGCTCCGGTGTCGCGCTCACCTCGACCGCGTACGCCGGGCCGAGCGCGGCGTGCACCTGATCCTTCAGGGTGCGCTCGAAATCCGACAGCAACGGCAGGCGCACGAAGCCGCGCTGCCCGGCGCCTCCCGGGTGCCCGTGAGCCCCCGGGGGCGGGTGCGGCAGGTGCAACGGCTCGGGCGGCGCCGACAGCCGGCCGAGCGCCGCGGCACGCTCGGCGCCGTCCAGCGCCTGCAGCATGAGGGTGGTCTCGGCGATGCGGCGCGCCCACTCGCGCACGCTCCCTTGCAGCACGAAGCGCTCGCGCTCCTGGGCGATGAGCAACAGGCCCGCGGCCTGCGCCACCAGCACCGCCGCCACCGATGCCGCGAGCAGCCTCCCGAACAGCGATTGTGGCCACGCGGACAGGCGCATCGCTTGAGCCCGCACGCTCAGTCGCTCACGACAGTGACGCCGACCACGTAACCCTCGCCGTAGACGGTCTTGATGATGTGCGGCGCGCGCGCGTCATCGCCCAGGAGCTGCCGCAGGCGGCTGACGCGCACGTCGATGCTGCGGTCGAAGGGATCGGCGTCGCGGCCGCGCAGCAACTCGGTCAGCTGCGTGCGGCTGAGCACGCGGTTGCCCGATCCGAGCAGCACCGCCAGCAGCCGGTACTCCGCGCCGCTGAGGGCGACGTCCCGCCCGGCGGCGTCGGTGAGGGTGCGGGTGACGGTATCCAGCCGCCAGCCGCCGAAGCGGAAGCCGCGCACGCTCTCGGGGCTCGGGTCGCGCGGCGCGTGCGCCGCGCGGCGCAGGATCGCCTTGATGCGGCCGAGGAGCTCGCGCGGGTTGAAGGGCTTGCCCAGGTAGTCGTCCGCCCCGAGCTCGAGCCCGACGATGCGATCGACGTCCTCGCCGCGCGCCGTGAGCATGATGATTGGCACCTGCGAGCGGGCGCGCAGCTCGCGGCACAGTGACAGGCCGTCTTCCCCCGGCAGCATCAGATCGAGCACCAGCAGGTCGACGTGCGAGCGCTCCATGACGCGCCGCATCTCCTTACCGTCGGCCACCGCGGTGGTGCGGAAATCGTGCTTCTCGAGATACTGGGCGAGCAGGCCGCGAATCTCGCGGTCGTCGTCGACGATCAACAGGTGCGCACGCTCGCTCATCGTGCCTCGCTGGGGGCTTCGGGTTGTAACCAACTGTCAGGTCGGGGTCAGGCGCACATGCAACGGCCCGGAGTGGAAACGCAGCATGCGGTCGGGGGTTGTCACCAGCTCCGCCTCGCGCGCCGCGAGCATCCCGAGCCGCGAGCGCCATTCTGCGGGGGCGACGCCGCACGCAAGTCCGGTGTACACCTCGAAGTGTCGCGCCTCGGAGGCTCCCAGCTCCTGGTACAGCCGCGCGAGCGGGGCCGGCACGCGCGCGGCGAGCAACCCGAAACGCTCGGCCGAGCGCGCCTCGATCAGGGCGGCGGCGAGCAGCAGATCGAGCTTGCGCCCGGGATCGCAGCTGCGCAGCGCGCGGCGCAGCTGCTGCGCGTAACGGCCGGGGCGCTGGCGCGCGAAGGGGACCCCGAGCGCGCTCATGGCTCTGACCACCTGCTCGAAATGCCGCAGCTCCTCGCGCGCCAGGCGCGCCAGCGCCAGCGCCAGCGCGGTGTCCTCGGCGTAGGCGAACATCAGGGCGAGCGCGCTCGAGGCGGCCTTCTTCTCGCAGTTCGCATGATCGAGCAGCAGCTCGGGCAGGTGGCCGAGGGCATCCTCGACCCAGCGCGGCGGGGTCGGCGCGTGCAGGATCGAGGCGAGCGCCGCCGCGCCGAGCGCGCCTGGCGAGCGCGCGCTCACGGCTGCGCTCCGCGGGCCAGCCACCGATCGAGCGTGCCCTGCAACGCCTCCGCCGCCTGCGGCGCGCCGGCGAAGCGATCCGCGGGCGCCTTCGCCAGCAGCCCCTCGAGCAGCGGTTGCACGGCCGCGAACTGTGGCGGCAGCTGCGGCACCGGCTCCTTGCGGTGTTTGTAGACGATCGCCATGGGGTTCTCGGCACGGTAGGGCTTCTCCCCGGTGAGCATCTCGAACAGGATGACGCCGAGGCTGTACAGGTCGCTGCGCGCATCGACCGGCTCCCCGTGGCCCTGCTCGGGGCTCATGTAATGCGGGGTGCCGAAAATGGTGCCGCTGTCGGTCACATCCAGCGCCAGCGCGGCATCCTTGGACAGGCCGAAGTCGATGAGCGCGATGCCGCCGTCCTCGCGCAGCATGATGTTGCCGGGCTTCAGATCGCGGTGCAGCACCCCGGCCGCGTGAATCGTGGCCAGGGCGCGCGCGATCGCGGCGGCCAGGCGCAGCGCCTCGCGCGGCGTGAGACGGGTCTGCATGCGCCGGCGCAGGTCCCCGAGCGCGAGGTATTCCATCACCAGCCAGGCGTGCTCGTCGCTGACCCCCAGGTCGTGCGGGCGCACCACGGCCGGGTCATTGATGCGCTGGCCAATCTCGTACTCCTGCAGGAAACGGCGGAACATGTCGAACGTCGGCTGCTGCTCGTCCTGGCGGTCGCGCGCCACCTTCAGCGCCACCAGCGTGCCGGCGCGCTCGCTCTCGCCGACGAACAGGTCGGTCATGGGGCCCGCCGCCAGTCTGCGGATGCAGCGATAGCCGCGGATGAACGCATCGCCGAAGCGCTGCGTCTCGCGCCCCGCACGGCTGGTGCGCCACACCGCGCGCGCGTGCGCCTGGCGAGCCTCGGCCGCGGTCAGCACCTGCGCGAAGGTGTCGCGATCGAGGTCCTCGTGGCTCAGGGCATAGACGCCCAGCGCCGCGGCATCGCGCGCCGCGGAAGCGTCCGCGCCGCACAGCAGCACCAGCGGTGCAAACCCCGTACGGCTGGCGAGCTCCCGTGCCCAGGTGAGACCGCGGCCGCCGGGCCAGACCTCCGCCAGCAGCACCGCATCGAAGCCCTGCGCCAGGAACTCCGGCGCCAGCGCGCCCTGCGATACCGGGCTGTGCACCACGAGCTGCGCCTGCGGCCACCAGGAGGTGAGCCGCTGCCGGATGTGCGCGCAGCGGCGCGCGTCCTCCTCGATCAACAGCACTCGCATCGGGGAAATTACAGCACGCGCGAGCGCGCCCCGCCATGACGGTGCGCGACGGCGCGCGCCGCCGCCGCCGACAGCTTGAGTCCAATCACCAGATCCCCGACATTGGTTCCGGTCGGACCCGTATGCACCAGATCCTCACTGGCGGCGAGCGCGCGCCCCGAGTCCGCCTGTTGCAGACAGCGGTCGGCGTCGAGCTGCGCGAGCGTGATTCGCGCCCAGGTCTCGGCGTCCACCAGGGCGCCGGCGTCCTCGGTGACGCCGTCGATGCCGTCGGTGCCGGCGGCGAGCAGCATCAGGTCAGCGTGCCCCGCCAGCAACCGCGCCGCCGACAGCGCCAGGTGCTGGTTGCGCCCGCCGCGACCGGGGTGCGGGGGCACCTGCACCGTGGATTCGCCGCCCCAGACGCACAGCTGCGCGCTCGTGAGGCATAGCTCGTGCGCGAAGCGCGCCGCCAGCCGTGCGGCATCGCCCTCGAAGCGGCGCGCGGGCGCCTGTACGGTGAGGCCGAGAGCGGCCGCCGCGGCGGCCACCGCGGCCACGGCGTCATCGACCGAGGCCACCACGCGGCGTTCGACCCGGTCCTCGCCGCTCGCCGCCGGACCCATGAGCCCCGAGCCGATCACGCGCGGATCGTCCTGCGGCACGTCCGACACGAACAGCGCCCGCGCCGGCCGGCCGCGCAGACGCGCCGCCAGCCGCCCGCCCTTGATGCGCGAGATCGCCGCGCGGCGCGCGTTGAGCTCGCCGATCGCAATCCCCTGCGCAAACGCCTGGCGCGTGAGCTCCTCCAGATCGTGCAGGGTGGCGCCCGCCTCGAGCACTTCCACCAGGCTGGACGCGCCGCCGGAGATGAGGAACAGGGGTTGCGCCTCGGGCGGCAATGCGTCCACCCACTGCACCAGGCGCTCGCCGGCGGCGAGCGAGCGCTCATCGGGCAGCGGGTGAGCGCCGAGCAGGACCTCGAGCGCGCCGCCGGGGGCGAACTGCGCGCCGGGCGGATCGCGGGTGATCAGGAGCGTGCGCTCGATGGCGGCGCCGAGCGCCTCGTGCGCGCCGTGCGCCATGGACTCGGCGGCCTTGCCGATCGCGGCCAGCCACACGTGCCCCGGCGCAGCGGCGGCCGCGACGGTGGCCGGTTCGGTGAGCGCCGCGCGCACGCAACGGCGGCCGTCGACGCGCTCAAGCCCGGTGCGCAGCAGGGAAAGCAGCAACTCGCGGCGCGGGTCGGAGGAGTCGCTCAGTTCAGCTCCCGCGCACCACTTTGAGCTTGGCGCGCTGCTCGCGGCGCGCGTGCTTCGCCGCGTCGGAGCGCTCCAGCTGCAGGCGCTCGAGATATTCGGGGGTGACGTCGCCGGTGACGTATTCGCCCGAGAAACACGAGGTGTCGAACTCCTGGATGCGCGCATCCTCGTGCTTGCACGCGGCGATCAGGTCCTCGAGGTCCTGGTAGACGAGCCGGTCGGCGCCGATGAGGCGCGCCACTTCCTCCACGGTGCGGCCGCTCGCCACCAGCTCGCTCACCGCCGGCATGTCGATGCCGTAGACGTTCGGGAAGCGCACCGGGGGGGCGGCGGAGGCGAAGTACACCTTGGCGGCGCCCGCCTCGCGCGCCAGCTCGATGATCTGCGCCGAAGTCGTGCCGCGCACGATGGAATCATCCACCAGCAGCACCGTCTTGCCGCGGAACTCCAGATCGATGGCGTTCAGCTTGCGGCGCACCGACCGCTCGCGCTCATCCTGCCCGGGCATGATGAAGGTGCGGCCGATGTAGCGGTTCTTGATGAAGCCCTCGCGGTACTTCACGCCGAGCCGCTGCGCCAGCTGCAGCGCGCTGGTGCGGCTGGTATCCGGGATCGGAATGACGACGTCGATGTCGTGTGCGGGATGCTCGCGCAGGATCTTGTCCGCCAGCCGGTCGCCCATGCGCATGCGCGCCCGATACACCGAGATGTTGTCGATCTTCGAGTCGGGCCGCGCGAAATACACGTACTCGAAGATGCACGGCGTGTGCCGCAGCGTCGCGACGCATTGCTGGGTGTGCAGCCTGCCCTGCTCGTCGATGAATACCCCCTCCCCCGGCGCCACGTCGCGCACCAGGCGGAACGACAGGCTGTCGAGCGCCACGCTCTCGGAGGCCAGCATCCATTCCGTGCCGCGCGGCGTGCGCCGCTCACCGAGCACCAGCGGACGGATGCCGTTCGGGTCCCGAAAGCCGAGTATGCCGTGGCCGATGAGCATCGCGACCACCGCATAGCCGCCGCGGCAACGGCGGTACACGGCGCTCAGGGCGGCAAACACGTCCGCGGGCGTGATGCGCGCGGTCCCGACCCGCTGCAGCTCGGAGGCGAACACGTTCAGCAGCACCTCCGAGTCGGAGGTGGTGTTGAGGTGGCGCCGGTCCTCGCGGATCAGGATCTCGGCGAGCTCGGCCGCGTTGGTGAGATTGCCGTTGTGTCCAAGGCAGATGCCGTAGGGCGCGTTGACGTAGAACGGCTGCGCTTCGGAGGCGCTGTCGCAGCCCGCCGTCGGGTAGCGCACGTGGCCGATGCCGGCGTTGCCTTTGAGCTCGAGCATGTGGTGCTGCTGGAACACGTCGCGCACCAGGCCACTGCCCTTGCGCACGTACAGCTCCCCGTCGCCGGAGGTGGCGATGCCGGCGGCGTCCTGGCCGCGGTGCTGCAGCACCGTCAGCGCGTCATACAGGCGCTGATTGACGGCGCTGGTCGCGACGATACCGACGATCCCGCACATTCTTAGCCGCTCTCCTCAGAAGCGGACCCGCAGCTCGCCGGCGGCGCGCCGCACGCGCTCCTCGCCCACCAGCATGCGCAGCCCGTTCGCGATCGACTCACCATAGGGAATGAGCATCGAGTGCTGCCACCAGTGCTCCTCCGGCAGGCGCAGCAGCTGGCCGAGAATGACGAACACGCCGAGCAGCACCAGGCCGCGCAGCAGGCCGAAGGCGAAGCCGAGCAGCCGATCCATGCCGCTGAAGATCGACAGCCGCACGAAGTGTCTGAGGGCCGCACCGACGCCGGCGCCGAGCAGCAGCACCAGCAGCACGATGATGACCCGCGCCGCCCAGGGTCGCACCCCGGAATCCGACATCAGTCCCCCCAGGTGCGGCGCGATGAGATCGGCGAAGTGCCAGGCGAGGAACAGCGCGATGACCCAGGCTGCCAGGGCGACCGCCTCGCGCAGGAAGCCGCGCACCGCACCCACGATCGCGGAAGCCACGATCGCGGCAATCACCAGGTAGTCGGCCAGGTTCATCGCAGCCCATCGTGAGCGCGCTCATCCCGCGCGGCGCGGATTGTACAAGAGCAGCGCAGGCGTTGCCCACGCGGCGCCTCAGGCGAGGCGCGCGCCGCTACTTCGGCACGATCGCGCCATCGTGACCCGCGGCCCGCAACTGCGCCGCGAGCTGCGACGCCGCCTCGCGGTCGTGCGCCGGGCCGACCCGCACCCGAAACAGGCGGCGGCCGGAGCTGGCCTGCGAGAGGCTCACCTTGAAGCCCCCGGCCCGCACCTGCCGCGCGAGGCGCTCGGCGTTGGCGCGGCTGGCGAAGCTGCCGAGCTGCACCATCCAGGAACCCGCCGCGACGCCGTTCGCCGCGCTGAGCGCTACGCTGCGCGGCGCGGCGGCGCGCGCCGGCACGCTCTGCGGCGGCAACACCGGGGCCGGCGGCGTCGACTCGACCGCCGCCGCTTGCGCCGCGGCGCTGCCGAGCGGCGCGGGGGCCTCGAGCGGCGTCGGTTGCAGCGGTCCAGTCGGCGCCGCGTTGCGCGAATGCGCGTCGTCCGCGAGATTGATGGTGTAGGAGCGTAATGGCGGTTCCTCGGCCGATGGCGCCACGGAGGCGATCCGCGGCGCGACGCGGATGGGTCCTGTCAACAGCTCGGGCACCAACAGCACCGTCAGGGCCACGAGAATGATTGCGCCCGTCAGCCGTTCTTTCACCTTGAGTTACCCACAATGGGGGCGCGGACCGCGAACGCCAAGCGCAGCGGACGCCGCGCAACAGTGGCCGCTCGCCAAGGGCGGCCGGGTGTCGTTAGTATATCCGAAGCCACTGCAGCGCCGGCCCCACGGTGTACACGGAACCGCACACCACCACCCGATCTCCGGGGCGCGCCGCGGCGCGCGCCCGCTCACAGCCCGCGGCGACCGAGTCCGCGAGTGTCGTCTCGGCCGCGGGGCTCCCGAGGCGCTGCGCCAGCTGCGCCGCGCTGCCGCCGCGCGCACCGGGCAGCGCGCACACGATCCAGTGGTCGATGAGGGCGCCGAGCGCCGACCCGATCGCCGCGGCGTCCTTGTCCGCCAGCACGCCGATGACGGCGAAGGTGCGTCCCGGCCCGCCCCCGCCGTGCCGCGCGCGCGGCAGCGCTCGCTCGCGCAGCTGCCGGGCGAGCACCTCGGCGGCGGGCTGGTTGTGCGCGATATCCAGAATCCACTCCACTTCGCCCGGCACCACCTGGAAGCGCCCGGCGAGGCGCACCGCGCGCAGCGCTGCGCCCACGGCGCGCTCATCGGGCCGCGCGAGCCGCTGGGTGAGCCGGCGGACCGCCGCGCGCGGCGCGTCCTCGGCTGTGAGCGCCTCGAGCGCGGCGATCGCCGTCGCCGCGTTGCGGTACTGGATGGCGCCAGCGAGGGCGGGCGGCGGCAGCTCGTGCAGCGACACCCCGAGCCCGTCGTAATCCCAGCGCTCGCCGCTCACCCGCCAGGTGAAATCCCGCTCCGCCACGAGCGCGCGCGCACCGAGCGCGGCGATGCTCGCAAACACGCTCGCGGGCATGTCCGGCGTGCCGAGCACCGCCGGCTTGCCCGGGCGGAAGATGCCGGCCTTCTCCGCGCCGATGAGCTCGAGCGTGTCGCCGAGCCAGTCGCGATGATCGAAGCCGACTGAGGCCAGCACGCCGACATCGGCCGCCACGAGATTGGTGGCGTCGAGGCGCCCGCCGAGCCCCACTTCCAGGACCGCGACGTCCACGGCCCGCTGCGCGAAGATCAGCAGCGCCGCCAGCGTGTTGTATTCGAAGAAGGTGAGCGTGATCGCGCCGCGGGCCGCCTCGATGCGCTCGAACGCCCCGATGAGCTCCTGGTCGGCGACCTCGGCCCCGTTCACGCGGATGCGCTCGTTGTAGCGGATGAAGTGCGGCGAGGTGAACATGCCGGTGGAGGCCCCGAGAGCCGCGAGCAGCGCCGCCAGGTGCGCCACGGTGGAGCCCTTGCCGTTGGTGCCACCGACGGTCACCACCGCGAATGCCGGCTCGGCGATCCCGAGGGCGCGCGCGACCGCGGCGACGCGCGTGAGCTCCATGTCGATGCTCTTCGGATGCACCGACTCCTGCAGCGTGAGCCACTCGGCGAGCGTGCGCATCGGACTTGCGGCTGCGGTGAGCGGCGCGCCCGTTCAGGCAGCGGCGCCCGGCAGCTTCAGCAGCAGCCGCAGCAGCGCCGCGATCTTATCGCGCATCTCGCGGCGGTCGACGATCATGTCGATGGCCCCGTGCTCGAGCAGGAATTCGCTGCGCTGGAAGCCCTCCGGCAGCGTCTCGCGCACGGTCTGCTGGATGACCCGCGGGCCTGCGAAGCCGATCAGGGCGCGCGGCTCGGCGAGATTGAGGTCACCGAGGAGCGCCAGACTCGCCGACACGCCGCCGGTGGTCGGGTCGGTGAGCACTGAAATGAACGGCAGGTGCGCCTGCGCCAGGCGTGACAGCGCCGCCGCGGTCTTCGCCATCTGGAAAAGCGAATACAGCGCCTCCTGCATGCGCGCCCCGCCGCTGGCGGAGAAGCACACGAACGGCCGCCGCTCCTGGATGCAGTAATCCACGCCCCGCTTGAAGCGCTCGCCGACCACCGAGCCCATCGAGCCGCCGAGGAACTGGAATTCGAAGGCGCAGGCCACGATCGGCAACGCGTGCAGCGTGCCGGCGAGCACCACCAGGGCATCACTCTCGCCGGTCGCTTTCTGCGCCTGGGTGAGCCGGTCGCGGTAGCGCTTGCTGTCGCGGAACTTGAGCGGATCCTCCGGCGAGATGGCGGCGCCGATTTCCGCGCTCGTGCCCGCATCGAGAAAGCGCTCCAGCCGGTCGCGCGCCCCCATGCGCATGTGATGGCCGCACTTGGGACAGACATACAGGTTGCGCTCCAGCTCGGCGCGGTACAGGACCGCATCGCACGCCGGGCACTTGATCCACAGGCCCTCCGGGACCGAGCGCGTGCGCCGCTCGGTCTTGATGCGGGAGGGCATGATCTTGTCGAACCAGGACATTCGGGCGTGAGCGTGCGGCGGTGAGGCCAAGGGGCGCCGATCATAGCCGATCGGGCGCCGGCTCCTCGGGCGGGCATGCCGCCGGCAGGGCGAACGCCGCCGGCAGGGCGAACGCCGCCGGCAGGGCGAACGCCGCCGGATAGCGTACCGACACCAGATACAGCCCCGCGGCCGGGGCGGTGGCGGCGTTACGGGTGCGATCGCGCCCCTCGAGCACTTCGCGCGCCCAGGACGGCGGCGCGTCGGCCTTGCCGATGGCGATCAGGAGCCCGGCGATGTTGCGCATCATGTGGTGCAGGAAGGCATTGGCGGTCGCCTCGATGAGGACCCAGTCCCCGCGCCGCTCCACGCTCAGGCGCTCCATGCGGCGGATGGGCGAGCGGGCCTGGCATTCCGAGGAGCGGAAGGCGCTGAAGTCATGCTCGCCGAGCAGGGCGCGCGCGGCCTGCGCCATGCGCTCGTGATCGAGCGGCCGGTGGACCCAGGCCGCACGTTGCGCCAGCAGAGCCGAGCGGGCCAGTCGGTTCAGAATCAGATAGCGGTAGGTGCGCGCCTCGGCGCAGTAGCGCGCGTGGAAGTGCGCCGGCACCGCCGCCGCCCAGGACACACTCACGTTAGCCGGCAGTTCGCTGTTGGCGCCAAGAACCCAGCCGCGCGTGCTGCGGATCGCGCGCGTGTCGAAGTGCGCGACCTGCCCGTACGCGTGCACCCCCGCGTCGGTGCGCCCGGCGCACACCAGGGTGACCGGCTCGCCCGCAACGCGGCTCAGCGCGATCTGGGTGACGTGCTGGATGGTCGGCAGGCGCCCCTGCGCCTGCCAGCCTGCGTAGGCGGAGCCGTCGTACTCGATCCCGACGGCGATGCGGCTCACGCGCAATCCACCCGCAACGGCAAAGGCCTGCTGCAAGCGTCGCAGGCGCCTGCAGCCAAGCAATTACCCCGGGAGCGACTCCATCAGACGCTGCGCTTCCTGTTTCTGCGCCGCCGAGCCTTCCGCGAGCACTTCCTCGAGAATGTTGCGCGCACCGTCCGGATCGCCCATGTCCATGTAGGCACGGGCCAGATCGAGTTTCGTGCCGACTTCGCTCATGGTCACCGGCTCGAGGTCCGGCAGCGCCAGGTCTTCCGAGGACAGCCTCTGCGTGGCCGCGAACTCGCTCTCCGGGAGCGACGCGGTGCCCACGTCGAGGTCCAGCCCTGCGCCGTTGGCGGCATGCGTTCCGGTGGACTCGCCGACGTCGAGGTCCACGTCCCCGCTGCGCACCGCCGGGTGCGTCCCGCTCGCATCCCCCAGGTCGACATCCACTTCCTGCGCGCCGAGCGCCGCGAGCCGCGAGGTCGCCGAGCTGTCCGCCATGGACGGGTTGGTTTGCGTGAGGCCCGCCTCGAGCTCGTCCTGATCGAATTGCCATGTTTCGGCGCCGCTCCCCTGACGGCGGCGCTGCTGCGCATCCTCCATGACGCGGCGCGAGTGATCGTCGAGGCCCGCGACCAGCGTCGGGGCGTCCGGAGTGGAAGCCGCCGCGAGGCCGGGCTGATCCACCGTGTCGACCTGGCCCACGTCCAGGCCCAGATCATCGATGGCCAGTTCCGCGGTCTGGTCGCTGCCGCCTTGCTTGAGCGCCGACTCGACTTTCTGCCGTATGGTGGGGAACTCTTGGGTGGTGGCGATCGTGGGCTGCTCCACGGTCGGACCCTCGTGCTCCCCGGTCGCGCCGGGGCTGCCGTCCTGACGCATGCGCGCCGTCATCTGGCGCGTCGTGCCGGTGGTGCTGAGGAAAGCGTTCTCGAGCAGCGCGGCGTTGCGGTCGGTGACGTTGGTCGGCGACTCCGACCGGTCACCGAAGGCAGCGCCGAGGTCCAGATCCACTCTCTCGGTCGCATCCCCCGCGGTCGTCTCGCCCGCCAGGTCGAAGTCGACGCGGCTCTGTCCGCCTTCCAGGTCGAGATCCACGCCGCCGGCCGTCGCACCGCTCACCGCCCCGGCACCCGAGAACAGCGGATCCTCGGGCGCGAGCTGCTTGCCCATGATGAGGATCTTCTCCCACTCCCCGGGCGCGGCCTCGCTGCGGGTGTCCGCCAGCTCGCGCGCCGCCTGCAGGAACTGATCCTTGTTGCCCCACACGAAGAATACTTCGAGCAGCTTCAGTCTCAGATCGCGGCGCGCGGGTTCGCGGGCGATGGCGATGCGGATCAGATCCGCGGCCTGGTCATACAGGCCGTACGCCATGTGGAAGTCAGCCTCCGCGAGCGGGTCGCCCTGGTCGAGGTTGATCGCCGTCTCGCTGCTGATCGTCTCATCGCTCGCAACGCGCCTCGCCGTGGCCGCCGCAGGCGCCGCTCCGGCCGGGAAGCGCGGCCGCTCGTGCGCCGCGGTTTCCTCCACCAGGAAATTGGGCTCGGGGCTTGCGGACTGCAGTGGCGCCTCCGCGGACGCAAAGCCGCGGCCGCCCGCGAAGGCCGTCTCCGAGGCCGCGCCCGTCAGGCGGCCGAGGGAATCGTCGAACTGCGCCGCGCGGCGCGCACGGATGATCCTGGACGCCGCAAACGCGACGAGCGCCACCAGCAGCAGCGCGATCGCCCACCAGTAGCCCAGGAGGGTGTCAACGAGTGAGCCACCGGCGGCGGGGAGAGCGGGCGTCGGAGCGTGCGCCGGCGCGGGCTCCGCGCTCAGCGGCGGTGGCGCTTCGGCGGGCGGGGACGGTTTCTCCTCGGCCACGGGCGGCGGGGCCGCCTGCGGTGGCGGAGCCTGCTCGGCAGGGGGCGGCGCGGCAGGGGCTGGCGCGGCCTTGGGTGGGGCTGCTTCGGCCGCGGGCGGCGCGACCGGGGCGGCGGGCGGCGGGGCCTGCTTGGCTGCCAGCTGCGCCTGCAGATGCGCCAGATCCGCGTTCTTCAGCTCCAGCAGCCGTTTGGATTCGGCGAGCTGCCCCTCCAGGTCGTGCACGCGGCTCTGGAGCTGCCCGACTTCCGCGCTCGGGGCGGCTCCGGGGGTGGCGCCTACGGAAGGCGACTCCGAAGGGGTCACCAGCTTCAACCGCCCGGGCCGCTCGCCCGAGGGCGCCGCCGGGGTACTGGTGCGCCACGCCGCGTACTGGCGGCGAATCTCCGCCGCCGCTTCGCTCGGCGACACCGCGGCCGCCTGCGCGGCGTCGGGGATACGCAGCACGGCACCGGAGTGCAGCACGTTCATGTTCTTTTCGAAGGCGCGCGGGTTCGCCTGGTAGATGGCCACCATGAAGCTGCGGGTGCGGGAAGTATTGGCGCCGGCGGCTGCCGCGTCGCTGGCGATGGCCGACAGGGTCTCGCCGCGCTGCACCACGTGCAGCGACTCACCGCCCCCCTCCCCGCCGGCGGCGCTCGCGCGTGTCGGGGGCGCGGCGCTCACTGCGCTCGATTCCGGCGCCGGCGCCGCAGGCGCCGGGTCGGCATCACGGGCGATCGCCCCTTCACGTGTGCCGGAGCCGGTCGCGGGTGCACTCACCGGTGCGCTCGCCACGGCCGAGCCGCCGGGGGTGTACACGGGCGGATCGAGCAGCATGGTGTATTCGCGCACCAGGTGCCCGCGCGACCAGTTCACTTCCAGCAGCAGCGTAATAAAGGGCTCGGAAATCGCCTCCGTGGATTTGAGCTTGAGCATCTGGCGGCCGTCCGGCGCGCGCACCGTGCGCACCTGGACGCCCGCGAGGTAGGCGGGCCAGTCGAGACCGTAGCGGGCGAAGGTCTCGCGTGAGGCAAGCTGCGCCTGTACGGTATTGGCTTCATCGGGCGCGACGTCGACGAGTTCGACTTCCGCGTCGAGCGGCGCATTGAGGGGCGAGAGGAGACGGATGTCTCCCAGACCCAAGGCAAGCGCCGCCGACGGCAAGGCCAGCAGCAATGCCAGCGCCCGGAGTGAGCGTTTGGCGACCATCAGGGCACCCCAAAAGGCATTATTGGACCAAATGTCCTGTGAAAACAAGAGGATGGGGCACAGGATGTGAGCCCCTCGTGAATCCCGCGGCAATATAACTTAAATCGGGCGTTGCGCCCAAGCCTCGGCGATCTGTACGCTGTTCGTGGCGGCCCCTTTTCGTACATTATCCGCGACAATCCATAAGTTAAGTCCTCGATCAGGGGCGAGATATTCCCGGATTCTCCCGACATAAACTGTGTCGCGTTTCGCTGCCTCGGTAGCCGCCGCGGGGTATCCGCCCGCCACGCGCTCGTCCATGACGCTGACGCCGGGCGCTTTGCGCAGTAGTTCACGCGCCTGGGCGGCGCCGAGTGCGCGGCGCGTCTGCAGGTGCACCGCCTCGCCGTGTCCGTAGAACACCGGCACCCGCACCGCCGTGACATTCATGCGCAGCGCCGCGTCCCCGAGGATCTTGCGGGTCTGCCACACCAGCTGCATCTCCTCGCGCGTGTAGCCGTTGTCCTGGAGGGCGCCGATGTGGGGCACGCAGTTGAAGGCGATCTGCCCGCTGCGGGCATCCGCGGCCACGGCCCCCTGGCCGCTGAGCGCGGCGATGGACTGGCGCGCCAGCTCCTCCACCGCCGCGCGACCCTCGCCCGACACCGACTGGTAGGTCGCCACGTCGATGCGCTCGATGCCGGCCACGTCTTGCAGGGGCTTGAGCACCAGCACCGTCTGGATGGCGCAGCCCTCGGGGCTCGCCACGATGCCGCGCTGACCGAAGCCCGCGAGGGCGTGCAGGTTCACCTCCGGCACCACCAGCGGCACGTCCTCCTGGTAGCGGAACTCGGAGCTGCTGTCGATGACGAGGCAGCCGGCCGCCACCGCCTTCGGCGCGTACTCGCGCGACACCTGCGCGCCGGCGCAGAACAGCGCCAGGTCGCAGTGCGCGAAATCGAAGTCCGCGAGCTCCTGCACCGGATGGCTGCGCCCGCGGAAGCTCACGCTGCGCCCGAGGGAGCGGTTGCTGGCGAGCGCGTACAGTTGCGCGACCGGAAAGCCGCGCTCCTCGAGGACCGTGATCAGGGTCTCGCCGATGAGGCCGGTGACGCCGATCACGGCAACTGCGAGCTGTCTGTCCATGCGCGTGAGGCGCCCGCCCGATCAGCCGCGCGAGGCCGCGGCGATGTCCGGTGTCGCTGACTTCACGTCCGCGTTCTGCGCGCGCTGGCGCAGGTAGTGGTCCATGAGCACGATGGCGAGCATGGCCTCCGCGATCGGCGTCGCCCGCAGGCCCACGCACGGGTCGTGGCGGCCCGTGGTCACGATCTCGACCGCATTGCCGTGAGTGTCGATGGTGCTGCCCGGCACCTGGATACTGGAGGTGGGCTTGAGCGTGAGGTGCGCGATCACGTCCTGGCCGGAGGAGATGCCGCCCAGCACCCCGCCCGCATGGTTGCTGCGAAAGCCCGTGGGCGTGAGCTCGTCGCGGTGCTCGCTGCCGCGCTGCGCGGCGGCGCGCGTGCCGGCGCCGATCTCCACGGCCTTCACGGCGTTGATGCTCATGAGGGCGTGGGCAATGTCCGCGTCCAGCCGGTCGAACACCGGCTCACCCAGTCCCGCGGGCACCCCGCTCGCCACCACCGTGACGCGCGCGCCGATCGAATCCCCGGCGCCGCGCACCTTCCAGATCAGCTCCTCGAGCTCGGCGATGCGCGCCGGGTCCGGACAGAAGAACGGATTCTGGTAGGCGAAGGCGGGTTCCACCGGCTCGAGCGACAGCGAGCCGACCTGACTGAGGTACCCGTAGATGCGTACGCCGAGGCGCGCGGCGAGGTAGCGGCGCGCAATCGCGCCCGCGGCGGTGCGCATCACCGTCTCGCGCGCCGACGAGCGCCCGCCGCCGCGGTAGTCGCGCACGCCGTACTTCTGCTGGTAGGTGTAGTCGGCGTGTCCGGGTCGGAAGCGATCCTTGATCTTGTCGTAGTCGCGCGAGCGCGCGTCGGTGTTATCGATGAGGATGCCGATCGGGGTGCCGGTCGTGCGGCCCTCGAACACGCCCGAGAGGATGCGCACCTGGTCGGCTTCGCGGCGCTGACTGACGAAATGCGACGTGCCGCTGCGGCGGCGGTCGACATCCTGCTGCAGATCCGCCTCGCTCAGCGGCAGGCCCGGCGGGCAGCCGTCGACGATGCAGCCCATGGCCGGCCCGTGGCTCTCGCCGAAGGTGGTCACCGTGAACAGCCTGCCGATGGTGTTGCCGGACATGTTTATTGGCTGAGAGTGGCCTGCGGCCCTTGCAGTTGCTCGCGCGAGAGCAGGAACACCCCGCCCCCGCCGCGCGCGAATTCAAGCCACACGAAGGGCAGGCGCCGGAATGCCCGTCGCACCGCGCGCTCGGTGTTGCCCACCTCGACGATGAGCACTCCGCGGGGCCGCAAATGCCGGCGCGCCTCCTGCAGGATGATCCGTACGGAGTCGAGCCCGGCGCTGCCGGCCGCGAGCGCCACGCGCGGCTCGTGCCGGTACTCCGGAGGCAGCCCGGCAAGCTCGCGCGCGCCCACGTAAGGCGGATTGGAGAGGATGATATCGTAGGTTGCGCGCCCGAGCGCGCGGAAGTGATCGGACTTCCTCAGCCGCACCCGGCGCGCGAGACGGTGACGGCGCACGTTGCGGCGCGCGACTTCGAGCGCGGCATCGGATATGTCGACCGCGTCGATGCGCGCACGCGGCAGGGCGCGGGCGCAGGCGATGGCGATGCAGCCAGAGCCGGTGCCGAGATCGAGCACCCGGCGCACGCGGCGCGCATCGATCCAGGGGCCAAAGCCGCGCTCGATCAGCTCGGCGATGGGCGAGCGCGGCACCAGCACGCGCGCGTCGACGTGCAGAGGCACACCCGCGAACCAGGCGACCCCGGTGAGGTAGGCAGCCGGAATGCGCTCCCTGATGCGCCGGGTCACGAGCGCGCGGGCGCGGGCCTGCGCCGTGCGCCCGACGCGCCGCCCGAGGCCAGGCGCGCCGCCGCCGGGCGGCAGGCGCACGGCGTGCAGCACCAGCGCCGCGGCCTCGTCCCAGGCGTTGTCGGTGCCGTGTCCGAAGTGCACGCGCGCGCGCGCGAGCCTGCCGGCGGCGCGCGCGATCAATGCGCGCAGCGTGACCGCGCGCCCGGTACGCCGCGCGCGGCCGCGTACGGCGCGCGTGGCGGTATGGAATAATTCCCTGGTGACCATCGCACGTGCCCGTTTGCTGCTGGCCGCCGCCGCGCTGTGCGCAGCGCTGGGCGGCTACTGGCTGGCGCAACAACTTGACAGGGCGAGCCCGCGGCTGGCAAGCGGTACGTGGCTGCCGCGGCCGAAACCGGTCGGCGACTTTCGCCTCACCGACACCACCGGCCGCCCCTTCACCCGCGCTGAGCTCGGCGGCGCTCCGACACTCATGTTCTTCGGCTTCACCCGCTGCCCCGACGTGTGCCCGACGACCCTGACGAAGCTCGCGCAGGTCAGGAAGCGCGCCGCGCTCGCCTCCCTGCGGGTGCTGTTCGTCAGCATCGACCCGCAGCATGACAGCGCGCCGCTCCTCGGCACCTACGTGCACGCGTACGATCCCGCATTCCTCGGGCTCACCGGCGATGCGGCGTCGATCCTGGCGCTCACCGCCGACTTCGGCGTGGCGGCGAACCGCGTGCCGCTGCCCGGAGGCGACTACACCATGGACCACTCCGCGGTGCTGTTCCTGCTGGATGCGCGCGCGCGCATCGCCGCCATTTTCACGCCGCCCTTCGAGGTGCCGGCGCTGGCGGCTGATCTGCGCCGGGCCGCGCCGTATCTATGAACGCGACTTGTGCCGATGGCGTGCGCTCGCGGCTGTTCATCGTCCTGCAGTACCTGCTGCCGCAGCACTGGCTCTCGCGCCTCGCGTACCGCATCACGCGCAGCCGCGTGCCGCTCATCAAAAATGCGCTCATCAGGGGCTTCGTGAACCGCTTCCAGCCGGACATGAGCGAGGCCGAGCAGCCCGATCCGCTCGAGTACGAGAGCTTCAACGCCTTCTTCACGCGCGCGCTGCGCGCGCCGGCGCGCCCCTGCGATCCGGACCCGGCGGTGCTCATCTCCCCGGTCGATGGCAGCGTGAGCCAGATCGGCCGCCTGGAGGGCTCCTGGCTGGTGCAGGCCAAGGGCCACGCCTACACGCTCGAGTCGCTGCTGGCGGCGGACCTGTCGTGGCCGGCGCAGTTGCGCGGCGGGGCCTTCGCGACGCTGTATCTTGCGCCGTCCAACTATCACCGCGTGCACATGCCGCTCAGCGGGGTGCTGCGCGCGGCCTGGTACGTGCCCGGGGCTCTGTTCAGCGTCGACGCCACCACCACCGCCGGCGTCCCCGGGCTCCTGGCCCGCAACGAGCGTGTGGTGTGCGTGTTCGCTCATGAGGCGCTCAGCTTCGCCGTGGTGCTGGTGGGAGCCCTGTTGGTGGGCAGCATGGCCACCGTGTGGCACGGCGAGGTGACGCCGCGCGCCCTGCGCGGGGGCGCCGATCTGCCCCCGGATGCCGCGCGCGCGCCGCTCACTCTGGAAAAGGGCGCGGAGCTTGGCCGCTTCAACATGGGCTCCACCGTCATCCTGCTGCTGCCGCCCGGCGCGAGCGAGTGGCTGTCCGGGCTCGTGCCGGGCAGCAGCGTGCGGGTGGGTCAGGCGCTGGCGCGGCTCACATGAGCCGCGGCGGGGACTGGCGGCCGAGTGCCTCACGCGAGCGGCTCATCGAGCGCGCGGCGCTGCTCGCGCGCACGCGGCAGTTCTTCGCCGCCCGTGGCGTGCTCGAGGTCGACACGCCGCTGCTGGTGAATGCGCCCGTGAGTGACGTGCACATACACTGCGCCGCGGTGCAGCTTGCGCCGGCAGCCGGGGCACCGCCGGCGCCCGCCTCGCTGCTGTTCCTGCACGCCTCGCCCGAGTACGCCATGAAGCGTCTGCTCGCCGCCGGCAGCGGCGACATCTACCAGATCTGTCACGTGGTGCGCGCCCGGGAAAGCAGCCGGCTGCACAACCCGGAATTCACGCTGATCGAGTGGTACCGTGTCGGGTTCTCGCTGGAGGCGCTCATGGAGGAGGTGGAAGCGCTGGTGCGCGAGCTGCTCGGCCGGGTGGGCGCAGAGCGCGCCAGCGAGCGCATCAGCTACCGGGAGGTCTTCGCCCGCGAGCTCGCGCTCGATCCGTTCACCGCCTCCGACGCCGAGCTGGCGCAGGCGGCGCAGCCGCTCGGCTTCGCGGGCGCGGGCGCCGACCGCGACGTGTGGCTCGAGCTGCTCATGGGTTCGCTCATCGGCCCGCGGCTCGGCCGCGAGGCGCTGACTTTCGTGCACGGCTATCCGGCTACCCAGGCGGCGCTGGCGCGCCTCGATCCGCGCGAGCCGCGCGCGGCGCGGCGCTTCGAGCTGTACTGCGATGGCATCGAGCTCGCCAATGGCTTTCACGAGCTCGCGGCGCCGAACGAGCAGCGTGCTCGCTTCGAGCGCGACAACGCGCAGCGGCGGCGGCTCGGTCTGCCGGTCTTCCCGCCCGACGAGCGGCTGCTGGCGGCGCTCGCCGGCGGCTTTCCGGACTGCGCCGGTGTGGCGCTCGGCTTCGACCGCACGCTGATGCTCGCCACCGCGGCGACGCACATCGAGGAGGTCCTGGCGTTCCCGACCGCGCGGGCGTGAGTGCAGCCCATGAGCCAGCGCGAATGACGGCGGCGCGGCTCTCGCCCCGGGGGCTCGCGGCCGCGACCGCGGCGTTTGGCATCTGGGGGCTGTTCCCGGTCTACCTGCACCCCTTGAGCGGCGTGCCGGCGCTGCAGGTGATCGCCCACCGCGTGGCCTGGGCATGTGTGTTCATCTTCGGGTGGCTGCTGCTGCGGGGTGAGCTCGCAGGAGTGTCCGCCACACTCACCAACGGCAGGCTCGTGGCGCGACTCACGCTCACCGCGCTGCTCATCAGCGGCAACTGGCTGGTGTACGTGTGGAGCGTGACCCACGCGCACATCGTCGATACCAGCCTCGGCTACTACATCAATCCGCTCGTGAACGTGGTGTTGGGAGTGTTCGTGCTGCGCGAGCGGCTGAACGGCGCACAGTGGACCGCGGTGGCGCTGGCAGGCGCCGCGGTCGCCTATCTCGCCGTGCTCGCCGGGCGTCCGCCGTGGATCGCCGGCACGCTCGCGATGAGCTTCTCCTTGTACGGGCTGCAGCGCAAGGTGATCAGTGTGGATGCCCTGCCGGGGCTGGCGACCGAGACGCTGCTGCTGCTGCCGCTCGCGCTGGGCTATCTTGCCTGGTGCCAGGCCGCCGGCGGTGCCGCGCTCAGCCTCGAGCGCCCCGGCATCGGCGCGCTGCTGATCGGCAGCGGGCTCATCACGGCGATTCCGCTGTTCCTGTTCGCCTATGGGGCCCGTGCGCTGCCGTACTCGACGCTCGGAGTGCTGCAGTACATCGCGCCGAGCCTGCAGCTGCTGTGCGGCGTGCTCCTCTATCACGAGAGCTTCCGGCCGGCGCTGGCGGCGGGCTTCGCGCTCATCTGGGTGGCGCTGCTGATCTACGCGGCCGATGGCCTGTGGCGCTCGCGCAGCGCGCCGCGCGCGGCTCGCGCCTGAAGGCCCCTACCCCTTTGCGCGCGAGATGTATTCGCCCGTGCGGGTATCGATGCGGATCACTTCGCCCTCGTTGATGAACAACGGCACGCGCACCACCGCGCCGGTCTCGACCTTGGCGGGCTTCTGGCCACCGGTGGCGGTATCGCCGCGCAGACCCGGGTCGGTCGCGATGATCTTCAGCTCGATGTGCGGTGGGGGCGTCACCACCAGTGGCACGTTGTTCCACAGGGTCACGATGCACACCACGCCGTCCTTGAGCCACTGCGCGTTCTCGCCCACCGCCGACTTGCCGGCGGTGTACTGCTCGAAGCTCTCCGGCACCATGAAATGCCAGAAGTCCCCGTCCTGGTAGAGATACTGCATCTCGGTATCGACCACGTCCGCGGCCTCCAGCGATTCACCGGACCTGAAGGTGCGCTCGATCGTGCGGCCGGTCTTGAGGTTGCGCACCTTGATGCGATTGAACGCCTGGCCCTTGCCCGGCTTGACGAACTCGTTCTCGATCACGGTGTAGGGATCGCCGTCGAGCAGGACTTTCAGACCGCCGCGGATCTCGCTGGTCGTGTAACTGGCCATGATGTGTCTCGCGCTCTTAAGGCCGCGGCCGGCGCGGCCGCTCAAAAGGGCCGCGTATGATAGCGGCATCGCCCCACCCCCGCCAGCGCAGCAGGCCGCCGGTGAGCGCTTTCCGCGAGTTGGCGCACACTTCGCGCACACGGAGCGGCGCTATGCGGGTGCTAGAATCCACCGTCATTTGCGCTCGCCCGGCAGTGGAGGCTGACTTGACCGAGCAGAACGCCGTTCCGCTCATCGTGCTGAGCTCCGCGCGCGAGCCGGTCGAAGCCGTCAACAGCATCCTGCGGCGCGCGGGCCAACCGGCCCATTGCACCTGGATCCCGGCGCTGCGCGACCTCGCCGACGCGCTCACGCAGCTCAATCCCGAGATGCTCGTGCACGTCGCCGAGAGCCGTGGGGAGTTCGAGGCCGCCGTCCGGGTGCGCGACAAGCTCGCACCCGGGGTGCCGCTGCTGCTGCTGGCGCCGGAGATCGATGAGGCCGACATCGCGGAAGCGATGGCACTCGGCGCACGCGACGTCGTGACGCTCGCCAACACCGAGCGGCTGCGGGCGGTGATGCTGCGCGAGCTCGAGGTCTTTCGCACCAGGCGCACGCTCGATGCCACGCTGAAATCCGCGCACGAGGCACGCAGCCAGCTCGGCACGGTGCTGCACCGCTCCAACGACGCGATCATCCAGGTGCAGGAGGGAATCGTGGTCGACGCGAATCCCGCCTGGCTCGAGCTGCTCGGCGTCGAAGGCGGCGTCGCCGGCGAACCGGTCATGGACCTGTTCGACGACTCGACGCACGCGGCGCTGCGCGGCGCGCTGGCGGCGTGCCTGCAGGGACGCTGGAAGGCCGATCACCTCTTGCGCGCCAACGCGCTGCTCGCCGACGGCAGCGTGCTGCCGATCGAGATGACGCTCGCGCTCGGGCAGCACGAGGGCGAGCCGTGTGTCAGCCTGATGGTGCCCTCCAGGCCGAGCGAGGAGCGCCTCAGCCTCGAGCGCCCCGCGGTCTCGGCCGAGAGCGGCGCGGGTCTGCTGCCGCGCCCCGAGCTGCTGGCAGCGCTCGCGCGGCGCCTGGCGACCCCGGTCGCCGGCGGCATGCGCTGCCTCGCGCTGCTCAGGCTCGACAAGTTCGCGGATGTCGAGCGCATGGTCGGCGCCACGGCGAGCGAGGAGGTGCTGACGGAGTTCGCGCGCCTGCTGAAGGATACCTTGCATCCCAAGGAAGTCGCCGGGCGCTTCGGCGGCGTGCGCTTCATGGTGCTGCTCGAGCGCGGCAACGAGCACGATATCAACGCCTGGGGCGAGCGGCTGCTGGCGCGCATGCAGAAGCAGGTGATGCGCGTGCGCGACAAGGTGGTGTCGGTGACCCTCACCGTGGGACTGTCGGTCGTGCCGCCCGGCCAGGTGAAGGTCGACGCGGTGATCGCCGATGCGCTCGAGTGCGCCCACAAGGGCGCCGCCCGCGGCGGCAATCAGAGCATCATGTCCGAGCGCGCGGACAACGACAGCCGTGTCATGGCCTATGACAAGGTGTGGGTCAAGCACATCAAGGCGGCGCTGATGGAGAACCGCTTCCGGCTGGTGCAGCAGCCGATCGCGAGTCTTCAGGGCGAGCCTCCGGGCATGTTCGACGTGCTGGTGCGCATGATCGACCACCAGGGCCGGGAAGTGCTGCCGTCGGAGTTCATGGCGGCCGCCGCGCGCAACGATCTGCTCAAGAGCATCGACCGCTGGGTGGTCGGCGCGTCGCTGTCGTTCGCGGCGCAGAGGAAACCCGAGTGTCTGTTCGTGCGCCTGTCGAAGGAGACCGTGCGCGACGCGGGCTTTCTCGAGTGGCTCGACAATCACCTGCGCTCGAGCCGCGCCGAGCCGCAGCGGCTGTGCTTCCAGATCACCGAGGAGAGCGCGGCGAGCCACCTGGCGCAGGTCAAGGCGCTCACCGCCGTGCTGCGCGCGCGGCGCTTCCGCTTCGCGCTCGAGGGTTTCGGCTCCGGACGCGACAGCGCCGGCATGCTCGAAGCCCTGCAGCTCGATTTCGTGAAAATCGACGGCACCATCATCCAGGAGCTGGCCGCGGATCCGCAGCTGCAGCTGCGCGTGCGCACGCTGGTCGAAGCCGCACGCAAGCGCAACATCCAGACCATCGGCGAGCGGGTCGAGGACGCCAACACCATGGCCGTGCTGTGGCAGGTGGGCGTGCAGTACATCCAGGGCTACTTCATCAACGAGCCCGAGGAGGTGGTGATGGCCGAGCGCTGATGGTACGCCTTCAGAAGCTCACGCCCAGGCCCAGGTCGAAGCGCCTGAAGCCCGGGTTGAGCTCAAACCACTGATAGTCGCCCTTCACCACCAGGTGCGCGCCGACGTACAGGTTGGCGCCGGCGCTCCACACCCGATCCTCGCTCCGCGGCCACAGCGCCGACAGCCCGGGAGGGATCACCGGACCGCGGGTGCCGGCGTACCCGGCGCCGAGGTTGTAGCGCTCCCAGCGAACGAACGGCGCGGCCCGATACTCGCCCTGCTCCCACAGCCGCCAGGCGCCCTGCAGGAAGTATCCGTAAAACGATGCCGGCAACGGGTTCGCAGAGTTCGGATGGGCCGCGTTCAGGGGCCCGGTGTTGCTGATCGAGCCGCGCGCGTAGAGGGCGGACAGGTCGAGCTTCGCGGGTGTCCAGCGCGCATGCGCCTCCCACAGCGTGACGCGCGGATCGCCCGGCGCGCTCGACTCGCCGGTGCTGATCGCGCCCCCGAGCAGTAGCGCGGGAATGCCGTAGTAGCCGAGCGCGGCGTACTGCGACAGGTGGCGGGCGTTGGCGAGCGAGAGCTCCTGGTGCGTCGCCTGCAGTGGCGCCGCGCCGCTGTTCTCGAGCCCGAGCGCGCTCGTGTACGGCGGCACCGCCGCGGCGAAGTCCCACTTCGACACGTCAAAGCCGGTGGTCAGCCCGAAGCTCCAGCCCAATCCCGCGCGGCTGTCGCCGTGCAGGCTCAGGCCGCCCTCGCGCCAGGTGCTGGGGATGATCAGGGTCTCGACGAAATTGCGCTGCACGCCGTAGAAGCGGGTGGGCTCGTGATGCTCGTTGAGAAACCCGAAGGGCATCAGGATCAGACCGGCGCGCGCGCCCAGCGCCTCGCTCACGCGGCGGTCGACGTAGAACTGCTCGACCTCGAACTCCCCCGCGTCGCTCCCCGAGGCCACCGCGTGCTCGAGCTCGTATTCGGAGTTGAATTCCGTGCGCTCGTCAAAGGAGTACCCGAGGCCGAACACCGCGCGCGCCAGATCCGCCCGCGCCTGGTTTGCATCGCGCGTCGGATCGACGTAGTACATCTCACCGTAACCCCACAATCGCACCCCGCCGGTGAGCGGCGCAGCGCCCGCCGTCGAGGGCATCGGGGGCGTTGGGGGTGTTGGCAGGGCGGGTGAGTCTGCGACCCGTGGGGCTGGCACGCCCGGTGATAGGCTCGCGGACGGCGCCGCGAGCGCGCCGGTGAGCTGCGCCAGCGAGCGCTCGATCCGCGCGAGCCGCTCGCGCAATGCGCGATTCTCCTCTCCCAGCTGCCGCAGCTGCGCCTGCACCCGCGCCATCTGCGCCTGCGGCTCGATGAGCCGCGCATCCTCCGCAGCGGCAGCGATACCAGTGGCGCACGACGCCAGGGCGCAAGCGAAGCCTGCGAGCACCAGGGCGCCGGCTCTTCGGGCGACGCTGTTCGGCATGACTCCCTCACTTCCAGTGCTTTCCCCAGTCCAAATGCTAATGCGAATCATTCCTATTAGCAAACGGACGGGCGTTCGCTGCAGTACGGGCCCTGCTGATACGTGCCCTCGCTCAGTACGGGCCCCGTGGATTGGGCTGGCGGCCGCTCGGGCTGCGCCGCTTCCAGCCGCTCAGGGCGGCGGCGGCAGCGCTTCCAGCCGCTCGATCTGGCGCGGCCAGCCGCGGCGCAGCACCGCGCCGCGCTGCGCGCGCTGCCCGAGATAGTCCTGCAGGTCGCGCCAGTCGAGGGTCTTGCGCTGCTCGCCGCTGTACAGCGCGAGAGTCGCCTTCGGCGGCACGACGGCCACCGCGGTCATGAGCTCCGCGCGCGCCGCGGCCTTCTTCGCCGGGATGTCGTAGAGCTTGTTGCCCTTGCCGCGCGGCATCTCGGGCACCTCCCCCACCGGGAAGGTGAGGAGCTTGCCTTCGCTGCTGACGACGGCGACCAGGCACTCCGCCGACGGTACCGGCGCGGGCGGGAGCACGTGTGCATTCTCGGGCACGTTGAGCACGGTCTTGCCGGCACGGCGGTCGGTGATGAGATCCTTCAGTCGCGCGGTGAAGCCATAGCCCGCATCGCTCGCGAGCAGCCACAGATCCTCGGGCTCACCGATCATGACGCCGGCGAACTTCGCGCCGTCGGGCGGATCGAAGCGCCCCGAAAGCGGCTCACCCTGCCCGCGCGCGGAGGCGAGCGAATGCGCCGGCAGCGTGTAGGTGCGCCCGGTGCTGTCGATGAACACCACCGGCTGCAGGCTGCGGCCGCGCGCGAGCGCCTGAAAGGCATCGCCGCTCTTGTAGGAGAGCGTGCGCGGCTCGATGTCGTGACCCTTCGCCGAGCGCACCCAGCCGCCGGTGGACAGCACCACGGTCACCGGCTCGTTGGGGATGAGGCTCGTCTCATCGATCGCCTGCGCCGCCTCGCGCTCGATGATCTTGGTGCGCCGCTCATCGCCGTACGTGTCCGCATCGGCGCGGATCTCGGCGGCGATGAGCTTGCGCAGCTTCGCCTTGCTCTTGAGGAGGCCCTCGAGCTCCTCGCGCTCGGCCGCGAGCGTCTTCTGCTCCTCGCGGATTCTCAGCTCTTCGAGCTTGGCCAGATGGCGCAGGCGCGTGTTCAGGATCTCCTCGGTCTGCTCGTCGGAGAGCTTGAAGCGCTTCATGAGGACGGGCTTCGGCTCGTCCTCGCGGCGGATGATGCGGATCACCTCGTCGAGGTTGAGGAAGGCGATGAGCAGGCCATCGAGGATGTGCAACCGCTTGCCGACCTTGTCCAGGCGGTACTGCAGGCGGCGCGTGACGGTCGCGGTGCGGAACTCGAGCCACTCGCCCAGGATCTCCTTCAGGCTCATCACGCGCGGGCGGCCGTCGAGCGCGATGATGTTGAGATTGACGCGGTAGTTGCGCTCCAGGTCGGTGGTGGCGAACAGGTGGTTCATGAGCTCCACGAGATCGACGCGGTTGGAGCGCGGCACGATGACCAGCCGCGTCGGATTCTCGTGATCGGACTCGTCGCGCAGGTCCTCCACCATCGGCAGCTTCTTGGTGCGCATCTGCTCGGCGATCTGCTCCTGCACGCGCGTCGGCGACACCTGGTACGGAAACGCGGTGATGATGACGTTGCCGTCCTCGATCTCCCAGGTGGCGCGCGCCTTGAAAGTGCCGACGCCCTTGTCGTAGAACTCCTTCAGGTCCGCGCGCGGGGAAATGATCTCGGCGCCCGTCGGCAGGTCCGGGCCCTTGACGTGCTTCATGAGCGCCGCAAGCGTGGCTTCCGGGTCCTCCAACAGGTGGACTGCGGCCGCGGCGACCTCGCGCAGGTTATGCGGCGGAATGTCGGTCGCCATGCCGACCGCGATGCCCGAGGTGCCATTCAACAGCAGGTTCGGCAGCCGCGCCGGCAGGAACACCGGCTCTTCCAGCGTGCCGTCGAAATTGGCCGTCCAGTCCACCGTGCCGTCGGCGAGCTCCCCGAGCAGCACGTCGGCGTACCTGGTGAGCTTCGCCTCGGTGTAGCGCATCGCGGCGAAGGACTTGGGGTCATCCTGCGAGCCCCAGTTGCCCTGGCCGTCGACGAGCGGATAGCGATAGGCGAAGGGCTGCGCCATCAGCACCATGGCCTCGTAGCAGGCCGTGTCGCCGTGCGGATGGAACTTGCCGAGCACATCCCCGACGGTGCGCGCGGACTTCTTGTGCTTGGAGACCGCCGACAGCCCGAGCTCGCTCATGGCGTACACGATGCGCCGCTGTACCGGCTTCAACCCGTCGCCGAGTGCCGGCAGCGCGCGATCGAGAATGACGTACATCGAGTAATCGAGGTAGGCCTTCTCGGTGAAGGTGCGCAGCGGTTGGCGCTCGACGCCTTCGAAGTTCAGTTCCCGATTCTCCGGCATGCCTACACCTGCACTTGCGCGAGGTTGCCCTTCTGTTCGAGCCATTCGCGCCGGTCGGCGGCGCGCTTCTTGGCGAGCAGCATGTCCATGAGCTGATCGGTGTTGTCCTTGCCGTCGATGGTGAGCTGCACCAGGCGGCGCGTGCGCGGGTCGATGGTGGTCTCGCGCAGCTGCGTCGGGTTCATCTCCCCCAGTCCCTTGAAGCGGGTGACGGTTGCCTTGGTGCGCGGGCTGTCCTTCTCGATCCTCTTCAGGAGCTGGTCGCGCTCGGCGTCATCGAGCGCGTACAGCACCTGCTTGCCGGCATCGATGCGGTACAGGGGCGGCATGGCCACGTGCACGTGCCCGTGCGCCACCAGCGGGCGGAAGTGCCGCAGGAACAGCGCGCACAGGAGCGTGGCGATGTGCTGCCCGTCGGAGTCCGCGTCCGCGAGGATGCACACCTTGTGGTAGCGCAGCTGGGAGAGGTCGCTCGAGCCGGGCTCGATGCCGAGCGCCACGCAGATGTCGTGCACCTCCTGGCTGCCGGCGATCTCGCCCGCGTCGAGCTCCCAGGTGTTCAGGATCTTGCCGCGCAGCGGCATGATGGCCTGGAAGTCCTTGTCGCGCGCCTGCTTGGCGGAGCCGCCGGCGGAGTCGCCCTCCACCAGGAAGAGCTCGGAGCGCTTGGGCTCCTGGCTGGTGCAGTCGGCCAGCTTGCCGGGCAAGGCGGGTCCGCCGGTGAGGCGCTTGCGCACCACGCGCTGCGCGGCCTTGGCGCGCTCCTGCGCGTTGGCGATCGCAAACTGCGCGATGCGCTCGCCGGCATCGGGGTGGCGGTTCAGCCACAGCGCCAGCGAGTCGCGCACGAAGCCCTCGACCAGCGCAGCGGCATCGCGCGATCCCAAGCGCTCCTTCATCTGCCCGGCGAACTGCGGCTCGTGAATCTTCACCGACAGCACGTAGTTCGCCTTGTCCCACACGTCCTCGGGGGTCAGCCTGATGCCGCGCGGTACGAGATTGCGGAACTCGCAGAACTCGCGCACCGCCTGCGCGACTCCGGCGCGCAGCCCGTTGACGTGCGTGCCGCCCTCGATGGTCGGGATCAGGTTGACGTAACTCTCACCGATCGGGTTTTGCGCATCCGGCGCCCAGCACAGTGCGTAGTCGACCGCGTCGTCATCGCCCGCGCGCGTGCCGGTGATGGCTTCCGCGGGAATGCGCTCGAGCTTGTCGAGCTCCTCGATCAGATAGGCGCCCAGGTCCCCGGTGTAGAACCACTCGTCCCGCTCGCCGCTCGCCTCGTTCTTGAAAGTCACCCGCAGCCCCGGACACAGCACCGCCTTCGCCTTGAGGGTGTGCTTGAGCTGCGGCACGGAGAATTTGTCGGAATCGAAGAACTTCGGATCGGGCCAGAAGCGGATGGTGGTGCCGGTGTTGCGCGCACCCACGGTGCCGCTCTCCTCGAGCCTGGAGGCGATCTTGCCGTCCTTGAAGCTGATGTTGTACTGCTTGCCGCCGCGCTTGATCCAGCACTCCAGGTGCTTCGACAGCGCATTCACCACCGAGACGCCGACGCCGTGCAGGCCACCGGAGAACTTGTAGTTCTTGTCGGAGAATTTGGCGCCGGCGTGCAGCCGCGTGAGTATGAGCTCGGCTCCACTCACCTTCTCCTTGGGATGGATGTCGACCGGCATGCCACGGCCGTCATCCTCCACCTGCAGCGACCCGTCCTTGAAGAGCGTGACGTCGATCTGTTTGCAGTAACCGGCGATCGCCTCGTCGACGGAATTGTCGATGACCTCGTGCGCGAGGTGATTGGGCCGTTGCGTGTGGGTGTACATGCCCGGCCGTCGCCGGACGGGCTCGAGGCCGGAGAGGACCTCGATATCGGAGGCGGTGTACGACTGCGTCATCCGGCTGCGTGGCTCATCCGTGGCTTTGGCGCCGCGTGGGCGCGGCGCGATCTTAGCTGAAGCCCCGCGCCGGCGCCTGCGTCAGGCGAAGTCGGCCAGCAGCGCGAGCCGCGTCGCCGCGGGCACCTGGTGCACCACGTACCGATAGTGCTCGTGATCGACGCCGGCGGCGAGCGTCGCCCCAAGGCGCAGGCTGGCGATCATGCCGGCGGTCAGCTCGAAGCGCAGAAAATGCACCGCCGAGGTCTTCTCCTCGTTCTCCCGCTCCAGATCCTCGTCGGCAATGGCGAACACGCGCGTGTGACCGGCGACCTGCACCCAGCAGCCATCCTCGATCCCCTTCAGGCGCGCGAGCGCGCGCGCGCGCTCCGCGGGATCCGCAAACTCGATCAGCAGCGTCACCTTCCAGTTGCTGCCGTCCGGGATCAGCGGGTTGTAGGCGCCGAGCTCATCCGCGATGCCCTGCGGCTCGAAGATCCGCTCGCTGCGCAGCATCTCCTGCACCTGGTACTGCACCGTCAGCCGATCCTCGAAGCACCAGGTGGTGTTCGGCCCGACCGCGAGGTGCCGCTCGCCCTTGTGACGCAGCACCCGCGCGCGAAACGCCGCCCGCTCGCGCGCGTACTGCTCGAGGGGCATGAGGTCGGTGGCGGCGAGCTTGTCCATGTCAGCTGAGCCCGTACGCGATGCGCAGCAGCCGCAGCGGATGCTCGGGCGAGCGCGGCTGCGCGAGGCCGCTCGCGATCTGCTGCGCCGCCATCGGGCAGTCGCTCGTGTAGTGATCGGCCTGCGCGCTCTCGACCCGCTGCACCACCGCGCGCCCGATGCGCACCGAAGCGGCGCGAAACTCGTGCTTCACGCCGTAGGTGCCGTTGTGCCCCGAGCAGCGCTCGATGGTGTCGACGCTGGTGCCCGGCACGAGCCGCATGAGATCGCGCGTCTTGAGCCCGAGGTTCTGCACCCGCAGGTGACAGGGCACGTGGTAGCTCACCTTGCCGAGCGGCGCCTTGAAGTCGGTGCGCAGCAGCCCCGCCTCGTGGCGCAGCATGAGATATTCGAACGGATCGAACATGCGCGCCGCGACCCGGCGAACCTGCGCATCCTCGGGATACATGAGCGGCAGCTCCTGCTTGAACATGAGCACGCACGAGGGGATCGGCGCCACCAGGTCGTAGCCGGCCGCCACCGCCCGCGCCAGCGGCGGGATGTTGAACTGCTTGAGCCTCGCGACCGAGCGCAGGTCGCCGAGCTCGAGCCGCGGCATGCCGCAACAGCGCTCCTGCGCGAGCAGCCTGACGTCGATGCCGTTGTGCGCGAACACCGCGACCAGGTCCTCGGCGAGCGCGGGCTCGTTGCGGTTGCCGTAACAGGTGGTGAACAGCGCCACCCGCCCGCTGGTCGCCGCCGTCGCCTGCGCGGGGCTCGCCTCGGGCGCAGCCGCAGCGCGCGCCGTGGTGCCAAGATGCGCGAGGCGCCGGCGCGCGCTACGCGCGTGGTACTGCGGCAGCGGCGCCGTGCGATCGACCCCCAGGGTCTTCTCCAGCAGCGCGCGGCCGCCAGCCGTGCGATTGACCGCGTTCACCAGCTGCGCCACCACCGGAATTCCGGCGAGCCTGCCGACGGTATCGGTGGCCGCGAGCGCGCGCTCGCGTAAAGTCAGGCCCGCGCTGCGCGCGCGCACCGCCTTCGCCCGCAGCATCAGGTGCGGAAAGTCGACGTTCCAGGGATGCGGCGGCACGTACGGGCACTTGGTCATGAAGCACATGTCGCACAGGTAGCAGTGGTCCACGACCTGCCAGAACACCCGCCGCTCGAGGCCGGCGACTTCGCCGTGCGCGGAAGCGTCCACCGCGTCGAACAGCGTGGGAAAGGCGTTGCACAGGCTGAAGCAGCGGCGGCAGCCGTGGCAGATGTCGAACACGCGCTCGAGCTCCGCCTCGAGCGCGCTGCCGTCGTAGAACTGCGGGTCGCGCCACTCGAGTGCGTGCCGGGTGGGGGCCTCCAGGCTCCCCTCGCGCGAGCTCAAATGCTGTCCAGGGCTTTCTGGAAGCGATTGGCATGCGAGCGCTCGGCCTTGGCGAGGGTCTCGAACCAATCGGCGATTTCTCCGAAGCCCTCCTCGCGCGCCGCCTTCGCCATGCCGGGGTACATGTCGGTGTACTCGTGGGTCTCACCGGCGATGGCGGCCTTCAGATTGAGCCGCGTCTCCCCGATGGGCAGCCCCGTGGCCGGGTCCCCCACCGCCTCGAGATACTCGAGGTGCCCGTGAGCGTGGCCGGTCTCGCCTTCCGCGGTGGAGCGAAACACCGCCGAGACGTCGTTGAACCCTTCGACGTCGGCCTTCTGTGCGAAATACAGATAACGCCGGTTGGCCTGCGATTCCCCGGCGAACGCATCCTTGAGATTCTTCTCGGTCTTGCTGCCTTTGAGATTCATGGCTTCCTCGCTTAGACTTAGACTCGGTCTAACCCGTGCGCGCGACTCTATCGCCGCACCGCAAGTGGCGTCAACCCCGCGTTGACCCTCGCACCGCGCGCTGTGTAACGTTGCGCGCCCTTGGCTCACCTCCCGCCAGGCTTTTCAGGACTGATGCCACGTGACGCGCAACAGCAAAGGCCCCGACTTCGAACAGGCGCTGGCGGAGCTCGAGGCCCTGGTGGAGCGTCTCGAGCGCGGCGATCTGCCCCTCGATGAGGCGCTGAAGATCTTCGAGCGCGGCGTCGCGCTCACGCGCCACTGCCAGGCATCCCTCCAGGCCGCGCAGCAGAAGGTCGAGATCCTCCTGAAGCGCAGCGGCCAGCCCGGCGCCTCGATCGAGCCGTTCGAGGAGGCCACCGACGAGGCTCCCGGCGCTGCGCCCGACCCGCAGTGACGGACGTGTACACTGATGCGCCGATGAGCTCACCGCCCGACAACTACCCGCTGCTGTGCGCGATCGAGTCGCCGGCGGATCTGCGCCGCCTGCCGGCGGGCAAGCTGCCGGCGCTGGCCGCCGAGCTGCGCGCGTTCCTGATCCACAGCGTCAGCACGCGCGGCGGTCACTTTGCCGCAGGTCTGGGCACGGTGGAGCTCACGATCGCCCTGCACTACGTGTTCGACACGCCGCGCGACCGTCTGGTGTGGGACGTCGGCCATCAGGCATACCCGCACAAGGTGCTGACCGGGCGGCGCGATCGGCTGCACACCGTCAAGCAGGACGGGGGCCTGGCGCCCTTCCCCGCGCGCCACGAGAGCGAGTACGACACCTTCGGAGTCGGCCACTCGAGCACCTCGATCTCGGCGGCGCTGGGCATGGCGGTGGCGGCGGCGCGCACCGGCGAGGAGCGGCGCGTGGTGGCGGTCATCGGCGATGGCGCCATGACGGCGGGCATGGCGTTCGAGGCGCTGAACCACGCCGGCTCACTGCCCGCGGACCTGCTGGTGATCCTCAACGACAACGACATGTCGATCTCGGAGAACGTCGGCGCCCTTTCCAATCACTTCGCGCGTGCGCTCTCGGGCCGCGTGTACGCGCACCTGCGCGAGGGCGGCAAGAAGGTGCTGCGGCAGATGCCCACGGTGTGGGAGCTGGCGCGCCGCTCGGAAGAGCACCTGAAGGGCATGGTGCTGCCCGGCACGTTGTTCGAGGAGATGGGGTTCAACTACATCGGCCCCATGGACGGTCACGACGTCAAGGCCCTCGTCAGCACGCTGCGCAACATCCGCAAGCTGCGCGGACCGCAGTTCCTGCACGTCGTGACGCGCAAGGGCAAGGGCTACGCCCCCGCCGAAGCCGACCCGATCAAGTGGCATGGCCCCGGGCCGTTCGACCCGGTGAGCGGCACGATCTTCAAGGAGAAGAGCGCCGGTCCCAGCTACTCGCAGATCTTCGGCCAATGGCTGTGCGACATGGCGGAGGCCGATCCGCGCATCATCGGCGTCACGCCGGCGATGCGCGAGGGCTCCGGCCTGGTGGAGTTCTCCAAACGCTTCCCCGATCGCTATTTCGACGTCGCGATCGCCGAACAGCATGCGGTGACCTTCGCCGCGGGGATGGCCGCGGACGGCCTGAAGCCGGTGGTCGCGATCTACTCGACGTTCCTGCAGCGCGCCTACGATCAGCTCATTCACGACGTCGCCCTGCAGAACCTGCCGGTGGTGTTTGCGGTGGACCGCGCCGGCCTGGTCGGCAGCGACGGCGCGACGCACCAGGGAAGCTACGATCTGTCCTACCTGCGCTGCATACCCAACACGGTGATCATGGCGCCGGCGGACGAGAACGAGTGCCGGCAGATGCTGTACACGGCGAGCACCCTCAACGCGCCGGCAATCGTGCGCTATCCGCGCGGCGCAGGCCCCGGAGCCGCGGTGAGCGCGCACCTCAGCGCGCTGCCCCTCGGCAAGGCGCAGTTGCGGCGCGAGGGCAAGAGCGGGCTGGCGCTGCTGGCGTTCGGCGCGCTGGTGAACGCGGCGCAGCCGATCGCGGAAGCCCTGGACGCCACGCTCGTCAACATGCGCTTCGTCAAGCCGCTCGATGAGGATCTGGTGGTGTCGCTCGCCGCGCGCCATCGCGCGCTCGTGACCATCGAGGAGAACGCCACGCACGGCGGGGCCGGCTCCGCGGTCCTGGAGGTGCTCGCCGCCGAAGCTCTGCAGCTGCCGGTGCTGCAGCTCGGCATCCCCGACCGCTTCATCGAGCACGGCTCGCGCGAGGGCTGCCTGCGCGCCGCCGGGCTGGATGCCGCCGGCCTCGGCGCGAGCATCGAGCGCTGGTGGGCGCTGCAGGCGCCGGAACGCCTGCGCTCCGCGGGCGGGGCGTGACGCCGCCGCCGTTTGTCACCAACAGCAGCTGCGCACGCCCTCCTCGGGCCGGTCGCAGCGTACCTAAAAAGAGATATTCCGCGGCCCCGCCGCGTCCCTAACAATGCAATTATCCGGGCGCTTCCTGTAGGCTTTCGCTCATGACTCCACCGCTCAGCACCGCCAAGCTCGCGCGCAGCGCCGTCACCGAGGTCGAGGACGTGCAGGCGCGGCGCGACACGCGCGAGCTGCCCATCCACCGCGTGGGTATCAAGGACATCAGCCACCCGGTGCGGGTCAAGGATCGATCCGCGGGCGAGCAGCACACCATCGCCAGTTTCAACATGTACGTGAGCCTGCCGCACAACTTCAAGGGCACGCACATGTCGCGCTTCGTGGAAATCCTGCACGGCGAGCGCGAGATCTCGGTGGAGTCGTTTCGCGGCATGCTGCG
>WNFW01000387.1_pt1 | contig 42410 bp, 33 predicted proteins | sample 5400131 | NCBI WGS metagenome assembly WNFW01 (sample SAMN13153362, study PRJNA577476) | soil metagenome | isolation source: 20 cm soil or saprolite under grassland replicate 1 | place: USA:California | collected 2016-06-15
TGGTTTCCAGAATCGACAAGCAAGATGCTTGTCGGCCGAGACAAGCTGGAAACTTATCTTCCAAGCGGCACTTGCGCTTCGACCTTTGTATCGTCGGCCCGGGGTGTGCGATCAAGCCCGCGTCGCTTTAGCAACGGCTCGATGTAGGGATCGCGTCCGACGAAATTCTTAAACAGCCCGAGGGCGTCAGCCGAGCCGCCGCGCGAGAGCAACATGGCGCGAAAGCGGTCGCCGTTCTCGCGCTTCAATCCGCCGTGTTCGTTAAACCACTCGACCGTGTCGGCATCGAGCACTTCGCTCCAGAGATAGGAGTAGTAACCGGCCGAGTAGCCGCCGGCGAATGCGTGTGAAAAATAAAAGCTTCGGTAACGCGGCGGCACCGGTGGAAAATCGACCCCGGCCTTGTACAATGCCTCCGCTTCAAACTCGAGCGCATCCCTCGGAATTTCGTTAGGCGAAAGTTGATGCCAGGCCTGGTCGAGCAACGATGCCGACAGGTATTCAGTGGTTTTGAATCCCTGATTGAACTTTTCCGCAGCGATCACCTTGTCGAGCAACGCCTGCGGCATCGGCTTGCCTGTTTTGTAATGCTTCGCGTAACTCTTCAGAACCTCCGGCCAGCGTGCCCACATCTCGTTCACTTGCGACGGATACTCGACGAAATCGCGCGGCACACTCGTCCCACTGAATCGCGGATACTTTATCTTCGAAAACATCCCGTGCAGCGCATGGCCGAACTCATGAAATGCAGTCCGCACTTCATCTTGAGTGAGAAGTGTCGGCTCGCCTGCCGGTGGCTTGGGAATATTGAGATGATTGGCCACGACGGGCTTGGTCGCGAACAGATCGTTTTGCTGCAGGTACGCGTTCATCCACGCACCGCCGCGTTTCGAAGGGCGGGCGTAATAGTCGGCGAGGAACAGCGCCAGCGGTTTGCCGTCGCGATCGTAAACTTCAAATACACGCACGTCCGGCTGGTAAACGGGCAAATCGTGGCGCTCCTTAAATGTAAGCCCGTAGAGTTTTCCCGCGGCGTAAAAGACGCCGTCGATGAGGACGTGGTTCAGCTCGTAATACGGCCGCACTTCGGCTTCGTCGAACGCATACTTCGCCCTGCGCACTTTCTCCGAATAAAAATCCCAATCCCACGCCGAGATTTGAAACCCGCCTTTCTCTGCATCAACGATTTTCTGCATTTCGGCTGCTTCACTTTTCGCGTTGGCCACAGCGGGCGGAGCGAGATCGGCCAGCAGTTTGTTCACTGTCGGCACATCGTGCGCGGTTTGGTCTTCGAGTTGATACGCCGCCCAATTCGAGTACCCAAGTAGCTTGGCTTTCTCCGCGCGCAGCCACACGGTACGCTGGACAATAGCTTGTGTATCGAACTCGCCGGCTTTGCTGTTTCGCGAAAGTGACGCTCGCATGACCTGTTCGCGCAGAGACCGATTCTGCAGCGAACCGAGCAACGGCTGGCCGGTCGTGTTCTGCAGTTGAACGACGAGCTTTCCTTCCTTGTGCTCGGTTTTAGCCGCGGCGGTGAGACTGGCGATTTGCTGCTTGGTCAGGCCGGCAACCTCTTCCTTTTGATCGACTACAATCGAGGACGCGTTCCGCTCCTTCAGCACGTCTTGCTCAAACTGCGACTGCAGTGTCGCCAGCTCGGCATTGATGTTTTTAAGCTTTTCTTTGTCGGCATCGGCCAGTTTCGCGCCGGCGCGAACGAAATCCTTGTAGTAGCGTTCCAGCAAATAAGCGGATTCGGGGTCGAGTTTGAGCTGGTCGCGTTTGTCATAAAGCGCCTGCACCCGCGAGAACAACTTGGGATTCAAAAAGATCTCATCACGGTGTGAGGAGAGTTTCGGCGCCATTTCTTTGTCGATCTCCTGCCGTTTCGGGTTTGTGTCGCACGCGTTCAGATTTGAAAACGTGCGCTGGGCGCGGTCGAGCAATCGTCCGGTCCGCTCGAGTGCGACGATGGTGTTGTCGAATGTGGGCTCCTCAGAATTATTCGCGATCGGCTCAATCTCCTTAAGTTGCTCGCGCATTCCGGCTTCGATCGCAGGTACAAAATGCTCGTCCTTCAATTTGTCGAAGGCGGGATAATGATACGGCAGCGTGCTTTCCCGCATCAGCGGGTTCTCGGAATCGGTGGCGAACATGGCTGTGACTTGCGCGCTAAGACCGAAAATGCAAACGGCGAAGGAATGAAGGGCTCGCATAAGGACTTGTGATTTATCCGAAAACGTCCAACGCTCAACATCCAACATCCAACGCTCAATGAAGAACCTTGTTCTTTTCGCCGTGTTTTTTTTCGCGCCAAGCCTTGCATTTTTCGCTGGAGAAACATCGGTGTTCGACGCAAAAGCAGCGGAGCGCTTCGCGAAACTGGCGCTTGCATGTGTCGGGAAGGAATACCCGAACAAAATCAGTCATGTCTTAAACAGCGACACAGACGTGGCGCCGCCACGCAAGCTGACGCCCGCGTTTTACGGCTGCTACGACTGGCATTCGTCCGTGCACGGACATTGGTTGCTGGTGAGATTGCTGCGAACGTTTCCAAACGCATCGTTTTCCGGGGCGGCGCGCGATGCGTTGCGAAAGAGTCTTACTGCTGAAAATTTGAAGCAGGAAGCTGCATATATCCGCGGCGAAGGTCGCGCCAGCTTCGAACGGCCGTACGGACTCGCATGGCTTTTGCAATTGTGCGCTGAGCTGCGCGAGTGGGATGATGACCAGGCGCGTGGAATGGCAGCCAACCTGCGCCCACTCGAAGATGCAGCGGTAGAGCGATTGAAAACGTGGCTGCCGAAACTTTCGTATCCCGTCCGAATCGGCGAACACGACCAAACGGCGTTCGGGCTCGGCATGATCCTAGATTACGCGCGCTCAACCAAGAATGACTCTCTCGCCAGGCTGGCTACTGATTCAGCAAAAAAGTTTTTCCTCGCCGACAAAAATTGTCCGCTCAATTACGAACCTTCCGGTGAAGATTTTCTCTCGCCGTGTTTGGCGGAAGCCGACGTGATGCGCCGCGTCTTGTCACAAGATGAGTTTGCGAAATGGTTGAAGGAATTTCTGCCGCAAATTCCAGAGGGACCTCTGCAAGACAAGGCGGCTAGAGCTAACTGGCTGCCTGTAACTGTTTCGCCCGACCCGAGCGATCCGAAGCTGGCCCATCTCGATGGGCTGAACTTGAGCCGCGCCTGGATGCTGGAAGGAATCGCCTCGGTGCTTCCCGCCGATGATCCGCGTCGTCCCGCGCTATCAGTGGCGGCTGACGAGCATCGCCGTGCCGGAATTGCAGCAGTCACAGGCGCACACTACGAAGGCGGACATTGGCTTGGGAGCTTTGCGGTTTATCTGACGACGCGACGCGGTATTCAGAAATGACAAGCGGCAGGCTTTCCAGTCGCCGATCGTGCGCGCTTACAATTCGGCCGTGAGCGTCCGCTCCGATTCGCGACGGGGCTTCCCTCCTGCAGGGTCCCATCCGCGCCGCTGCCAGAAGTCTTGCAGGTCATTTCGGCTTCCGCGGAAGATGTTCAGTTCCGCTTTAGCGATGTTGGCGACCCTCGTCGGATAAGCAGATCGCGGGAGTTTGCAGCGGCCATCGCCGGTGTATTGCCAGAGAGCCCAATAGTTCCATGGCGCAGTCGCGCGCGGCTCTTTGCTGTAATTCGCAACCCACAGCCAGCAATTCGTCAGCGTCTTCTTCTGCGCAGGAGTCACTCTCGAACTGTTCAGGACCTGACTGAGATGGTATTCGCCGGAGTAAACACCGGGATACACACCTGTGCGCTGGTGGATCCGATCGATGAAGGCAACCGCCTGATCAGGTCGCATACTTCCGCCAGGATAATGACCGTTCTTTTCAAAATCGAGGACCAGCAGCACACCTGCGCTCGGCCGCGTTACAGGATTGGCCTGCGCCCACGCACTTGATACGACGCTTAGAAAGTGATCAGCCTGTCGAATCGGATCGCTTCCATTGGCGTAATGGTACGCGCCCCAGAGCAATCCGGCTTGCAGCGCTCCCATTTGCCGGTCCAGATACTTAGCGTCCCGTACGAAGGGCGGATATGTGGCTTCGTGAATCACACCCACGATACCTTGGCGTTTTACCGCGGCAAAATCTGGCCGCATCATGTCGTAATGCGACATATTAACTACGTTGGTCGCGGCGAAGGCACACGCTGGGACCGAAAACAATAAAATCGCAGTGCGGAAGATAGATCGCTTCATCACCGAATGGCCGGGAACATATCGAACAGGTGTAGCGGATTTGCAAGCGCAGCTCTTCACTTTCACGCACCAGGGCATGCGCCAAAGAAATTTTCTTGCGGCCGAAGCCGGCGCCCTCGGCTACAAAGCCGCGAGATCGGAAACTTCATTCACGTTCAGGAACAACTTCCTCTGTTGCTCGTTAACAGCTAGCTCCCGCAATTTCCCACTGTGCACCAGACGACGGACGAGTGTTTGAAAGGAAAAATCAGTGCCGGCCAGCGCGTTCCGAAAATCGATAACTGCGTCTCGAGGATAAATCGCCGCCAGCGGTTCAGCGCGGTTGTCGATCTTCGGAACCACCCCAACACGCGGGTCAATCTGGTCGCAAACATACCGAAGAAAATTTTCGGTTATAAACGGCATATCGATCGCGAGTGCCAGCAGATGCGTTGTGCGCATGCGCGCCAGCGAAGCAGCAAGGCCGCTGAGCGGCCCGCGCGAAGGCGGAGCGTCCGCAACAAACTGAACGGCCGCAGGCCGCCAGGACGGATCCGTTCTTGCCGAAATAAAGATTTCTGCCGGCTCCAATTTCCGGAGGAGACCGAGCTGAATTTCCCAAAGCGGTTTCCCGCGGAAGAGAACGGTCGCTTTGTCTTTGCCCATCCGCCGCGATTCACCACCCGCGAGCAACACACCGCTGATGTTCATAGTCGAAACCGGCGGACTCCGCCTCGCCCGTTACGAAGGGGAGAGAATTGAGGTGGGTTTTTCACCGCGCAATGACGTGCAACAAAACCCTCACCCTTTCCTCTCCCTTGCAAAGGGAGAGGCGACTGCAAAGTGCTCGTCTGTGACTTCAGTCAATCGCGCAGTCGAGCGGAGCATGCCGTCGCACAGAATCTTCGCGCGCAGGCCACCGCGACCTTTCAAGAATTCGTACGCGCCGGGAGCGAAGGCGCGATCCATCCAATAGCACGGCCGGCATTCTTCCATTCCATGAAAACGCATGCCTTGAACCTCAAAATTCTGGCCAATCAGCTGGTTCAGATCGGCGCTGCTGGTAATCACGTTGCGTCGCGCGAGAGCGGGCGAACAGTTGTGGACTTGCAGCGCAGCGTATAGTTCATCGAAAACTTCCTGCGAAAAAAATGTGATCTGTCCTTTGTAATCGTCTTTGAAATCGAAATACCGATCGCCGCGAATCCCCCGCCCCGCTGCGCATTCGATTGTCGGCACCTCAATCATAGGGTGCGTGTCCGGCTCGCGGCCGTGATGACCGACGAAATTGTGTCCCGGCGAAATGTACAAGTGACAGATTTCCACCGGCGGCAACAATACCTGAAATCATTGCACATGAAAGAACCCCACAGCATCGGTCCGGGGCAAATCATCCGGCGAAAGGAAGACGGCGCACTCGAGTATTTGCGCGACGAGCTGACGATCGAAGAGCCGCTCGAAATTCGAATCGGCGACAAAACTCTGGCAACCACGATGCGCACACCGGGACACGATGATGAGCTCGCCGCTGGTTTCCTGCTTTCCGAAGCGATTGTTCGTGACCGCCAGCAAGTTGCAAAAATCTCCACGGGCATCGACAACGTTGTGGTTGTCGAGCTTGCCCGGGGCGTAAGAGTCAGGCTGAACACCGCGCAACGTTTCGGAACGATTTCGAGCAGCTGCGGGCTTTGCGGCAAGACGAGCATCGACGCGATCCGGCAAGATTTTCCCGCTATCGGATCGGCTAATGTTCGAATCGAGATCGCCAAATTGCTTTCGCTCCCTGAAAAATTGCGAAAGGCACAAAGCGATTTCGCGCGAACCGGTGGAATTCATGCCGCGGGAATTTTTGATCTGAACGGTGAATTAAAAATTGTTCGTGAGGACATCGGCCGCCATAACGCGGTCGATAAGGTCATCGGTCACACGTTTCTCAGTAGGGCGTTGCCGCTGGATCGCCATCTACTTCTGGTGAGCGGCCGCGCTTCTTTTGAAATCGTACAAAAAGCGCTTGCTGCCGGTATTCCCATCGTCGCTGCTGTTTCAGCGCCTTCCACGCTGGCGGTTGATTTTGCCCGGGAAAGCAATCAAACCCTGATCGGATTTTTGCGTCCGCCATCGTTCAATATTTATTCGCACATCGAGCGTGTGATTCTTGAGACTTAGTAGCCAGATACACGCATGGCCGCGATCATCGACGCATTCGGGTGGGGCCTTGCCATTCTTGGCGACCTCATTCTTTTCCTTCCATCGCGAGACCCCCGCCGCGGAGAGTCACTGTACCGCGCGGCTCCTCGGGATGTAAAACGGGCGGACCGGCTTGGGGCGCGTATCTGTTCAGGAAATCTGCGTACGCCGATCCACGCGGCAGACGCCCGGGCACAATGTTGCAAGTGCACGCCTTGGCTTCCATGATCGTCACATTTGGTTCGCCGGAGATGGTGAGAAGATCATTGGCGGCGCTGCCGCGTACGAGACCGGCTGTTCCATAATGATAGGGCAAAGCGACCTGGTGCAGTGTTTTTCCATTGAGTTGCAATGGTCGAATGCGACGACTAACCAGTGCGCGCGCTTCAATGGCTGCGCGTAAGGTAACAATGCACACATAGTCGCCGTTGCGGATCTTAAGCTCGCGTGCCAGCTCGGGCGAAATTTCGGCGAACATCTCCGGCTGCAATTCCGCGAGATGACTGAGAAAACGTGACATACCGCCGGCCGTATGATGTTCGGTCAGGCGATATGTGGTCAGCACGAACGGAAATCTGGGATCGCCGGGAGGTGCGAACCGATTTTCGCTGCGCGAAAACCAATGCTCCGGCGGATTGGTATCGCGCGAATAAAGTTCATTTGGTACGGGCGACTCCAGCGGTTCGTAATGAGTCGGCAACGGGCCGTCCTTCAAACCCTTTGGCACGTAGATCCAGCCCAAGCCGTCCTCGTGCAGGATAAACGGCGCATCACCGGGAATTGCATCAAGACCTTCGGCGCCGACCTCAGGCTCATAGTCGGGAGGTTTACCTTGTACAAATCCGGCTACATCGATGCCGGTCCATTTTTCGGAGTCCCACCACACCAGTTTTTTCCGTTCGCTCCAGGGACGGCCGTCCGGCCGCGCGCTAGCCCGATTATAAATGATTCGGCGATCGCTCGGCCAACTGAAGCCCCAGCCGTGACCGAGATAATCTCGTGACTTCCGTGAGTTCGCCTTGTTCACACCATCGCGACCAAACACGCCGGAGTAAATCCAGGCGCCGCATGCAGTGGATCCGTCAGCTTTCAATTCGGCGAAGCCATTGACCTGTGGGCCGTGATGCGGATTGCCTTCGCGATCAACGCCGCCGAAGAGAACGCCGTCGCTGCCGCCGCGGACAACGCCCGCGGCTGCACGAGCGGTTTGCCAGCCGTTGATCTCGGCGAGAACGGCTTCCATTTTCAGATCGCCGAGCTCATCTTCAGGATACCACCAATCAAGGGCTCGCAACGGCTCATCGAGCGCGTCGCCTGATTGTTTTGCTTTGGCAATCAGACGCAACGCGAGTTGATGTACAAACCATGCATCCGAACGCGCATCGCCCGGAGGGTCCACGGCTTTTTCGCGCCATTGCAAGAGTCGCTGCGTATTCGTGAAGGCGCCTTCCTTTTCGGCGTGACCAGCCGCGGGGAGGAAAAAAACTTCAGTCTCAATCTCTTCGGGCTTCAATTCCCCGCGCTCGACCTCGGGCGACTCGCGCCAGAAATTTGCCGATTCAACCTCAACCATATCGCGGACGACCAACCATTTCAGTTTTGTCAGCGCCTTGCGTTGGAGGCGCGAATTGGGCGCGCCAACTGCTGGGTTTTGCCCCATCAAAAACATCCCTTCCATCTTCCCATCGAGCATGTCGTAAAGAAATTCGAAGAAGGAATGGTTGCCGGTAAGTTTGGGAAGGAAACCGTAGCCGAAATCGTTTTCCACAGTCGCGTGCTTCCCGTAGTAAGCCTTAAGCGTGCTGACCAGGTATTCCGGGTAGTGTGCCCAGAGACCGGTTTTTTTTGTGTAATGTTCGAGATACTGCTGAAGGGTTGCGTCTCCCTTGCGTGGCATTGTGAGGTAGCCGGGAAGAATGTCATAAAGCGTAGGAATATCGGTCGACCCCTGGATTGACGCATGACCGCGCAAGGCGAGAATTCCGCCGCCGGGTCGGCCGATATTTCCAAGCAACAATTGCAGAATCGCAGCCGTTCGGATGATCTGCGCTCCCTTCGAATGCTGCGTCCAGCCGACTGCGTAACAAACCGCGGCAGTCCTCTCCGGGCCAGATGCAGCAGCGAGACAATGCGCGACTTTGTGAAAAAGGTCGGGCGGGATGCCGCAAATCTTCTGTACCATCTCCGGCGTGTAGCGAGAGAAATGACGTTTTAGTTTTTGAAACACACATTGCGGGTCTTGCAATGTAAGATCGCGCTGTGGCCGACTCAGGTCCCCTCCTTTGTAAACCCAACTGTCGCCTTCGTAAGCGCGCTTCTCTTCGTTCCAGCCCGAGAAATACCCATTGCCGTTGTCTTCCGGGTCGCTGTATTCGTCAGACAAAATGCAGGACGCGTTGGTGTAATGGACGACGTACTCATGAAAGTAGAGGTTGTGTTCAATTAAATGCCTGATTAGTCCCCCGAGAAACACGATGTCTGTGCCTGCGCGAATCGGCACCCAAATGTCGGCCAGCGCGCTCGTCCGCGAAAAACGTGGATCCACATGGATGATTGTGGCGCCATGCTCCTTGGCCTTCATGACCCAGCGAAAACCGACCGGATGCGCCTCCGCCATGGATGAGCCTTCGATCAAAATACAGTCAGCGTTGGCCAGATCTTGTTGCGCGGTCGTAGCTCCGCCCCGCCCGAATGAGGTGCCCAGACCGGGCACCGTGCTGCTATGTCATATCCGGGCCTGGTTGGACACGCAAACCATCCCCAGGCCTCCAGTGAAAAGCTTTTTGATCAAATAATTCTCTTCGTTATCGAGCGTCGCGCCGCCGAGGTGACAGATTGCGGTTGTATGATTGACGGCTGATCCGTCGACTTCACTAACGAATGTGCGCTTGCGCGATTCCCAGACCCGCTCGGCTACCATGTCCATGGCGCGCTCAAGCGACATCTCTGTCCATTCTTTCGCGCGCGGCGCGCGATACTTCACTTTCGTTTCGCGTCGGGAGTGCGTAAGCAACTGGTACGACGCGGCGCCTTTTGGACAAAGATTTCCCTGGCTAATCGGACTTTCAGGATCGCCTTCGATTGAAACCAGTTTTCCGTCTTTGTGGTAAATCAGTTGGGCGCATCCGACTCCGCAATAAGGGCAAATCGAACGCGCCACTTTTGCGTCATCAGTGCGCGCCTGCAGCGCACGCGTCTTGTCCGACATCGACTCAAGGCCAGTGCCGTCCCTGCGTTCGCGAATTTGACGAACAAGCGGCCATTTCGAAAGGACGGAAAACATTAGGAAGTCATCGCCCGCACAACTCACGCATGCAAGCGGCCTGGGACGACTGCAATGCTTTTATTCAAGGGCGCTCAACGCAGAAGCGCGGTTCGCGCGCGAATTTGAAGCCTGCCAGGCGAGTCGCGCCCGCACCAACATTTTTTTCCAGCGCGAGCACCTGAAAAACGCGACCGAGCATTTCCGGATGGAGTAGCGTTTGCAACTCGCGTGTTGTCTTCGGCGAATCAGCGAGTAGCGATTGGCTCGAACCGACCCTGCAAAGTTCAGAGATGATTCCAGTCAGGAAGTGATATTGATCGGTGAATCCGGCGACACGCATCCCGTTTGCGCGCGCGCGTTCGATAATGCTCAACCAATCCACTTGCATCGTGATGTCCGCGTGTCCTATCTGCTCGAATGGCGAATCGAGATGTCGATGTTGCGCGCGCACTTGAAGGTTCGCCTGAAATTCGTCGCCCAAACGCCCGTAATCGATCGCAATCACGTACCCGGCCTGCAAGTTCCCGGCGACATCGTCAATCCAGTCGAGCACGGGTTGGTTGAATGCAGCGGCTTCTCGAGAAAGCGGGCACTCGATTAACACAAACTTGTCGCCCTCGAGATCGACAAATTTTTCCACTCCGTCGCTGATCAGGCGCACAGACATCGCGTCGAGCAGCTCGTTGGAAAAATGAACGCCCACGAATGATTGCAACGAGTCGCAATGTTCGATCTTCTCGCGAAATGGCTCCAGGATCCGCGATTGTCGCTCTCGCAACACCGGAAACGGCTCGACTATTCGGTAGCGTAAAGCTGCGAAGAATTCCGGCGCGCGTTTTTGCGTATATTCGAGAACGTCGTGGGCGAACTGCCCATCGTGCGCTCCCTGTTCGAGAATCACGAAATTGTTGGGTTTGCCGAGGCGCTCCCAGATTTCGGCAAACTGTGCACATAACAGTTGCCCGAACAAAGGACCTACGCTGACGTTAGTAAAATAATCGCCGTTGCGGCCAATCGCGCAGCGTCCGGAGGAATAGTATCCGTGCTCAGGATGGTAGAGCACCTGGTGCATGAAGCGCGCAAATGACATAGGGCCGCGTTTTTCAATTTCGGCAACGATCAACCTGACCAGCGCGTGATTTCCGTCCTGCGCGTTCAATATCGAACGCTCAACGTCCAACGCTCAATTTTCAACTTCTGACCTCTAAACTGGGTGTTGGATGTTGGGCATTGAGGGTTGGACGTTTCGCCGTTAAATTCTCCGGCTTTTGAGATCGTCCAGCACATACCTGAGGCCTCCGCCGGGCTACCGTTTTCGGCCACCCTGGTATTTGAGGCCGTGGTTTTATATTCCCGTCGCCGTCATTGCGGTGCTGGCCGTTGGTATAACTGTTTTTGTTTCCAGCCTCGTCGCCGACCTCAAAGCGCAGGCTAAAACGTTCGATCTAACCAAGCTCGACCAGATGGAGTCAGCCAGCGTGATTCTGGATCGGAACGGCAAAATATTCGGCCAGATCTATGTCGAAAACCGTCAGACAGTTCCTTACGACCAGTTGCCTTCCGATCTTGTCAACGCAGTTGTTGCCGTTGAGGACGCAAAATTTTATCAGCATCACGGCTACGATTTGCTGGGGATCATCCGGGCGGCGTTGAAAAATTTCACGGCCGGACACGTACGCCAGGGTGGCAGCACGATCACCCAACAAATGGCGCGCAACAGTTTTTCCCTAAAAGAAAGAACGTTCCGCCGCAAACTACTGGAGATATTCCTGGCGAGCCGAATCGAAGACCAGTTCGGGAAACAAAAAATCATGGAGCTGTATCTGAACCGGATCTACTTCGGCGGCGGCTTATATGGGGCGGAAGCGGCGGCTCGAGGGTACTTTGCAAAGCCCGCGCGCGAAATGTCGCTGGCGGAATGCGCCACGCTCGCCGGTTTGATCAAGAGCCCAAATCGATTGTCGCCATGGACTGATCGCGCCAATTCACGTGAGGTGCGCGACTTTGCGCTCGATCGGATGCGGGACCTCGGATTTATCAGCCGAGAACGATGCGCCGCTGCCAGAGCGGAACAGATCGCCATTGGGAGCCGGCAAAACGCCCAGGGACAAACCTATGCCGTCGATTATATCCGCCAGCAGGTCATCGCCGCGGTGGGATGGGACCGAGCGATGAACGAAGGCTTTCGCATTCACACCACGATCGATGTCAATCTGCAGAAGGCAGCCGAGGATTCTCTCCGGGCTCATCTCGAAGCGGTGGAGCAGCATCCCGATTACAATCACCAGACTTACGCTGCATATGCGACGTCGTTCCGAAAGGCCAAGGCCAATGGAACAATGTCTGATCAGCCAGCGCCCGAGTATCTGCAGGGCGCAGTCATTGGCCTGGACAACGCGAGCGGAGACATTTTGGTGCTCGTAGGCGGACGCGATTTCGAGCACAACCAATACAACCGTGCGCTGCAAGCCCGGCGCCCCGCCGGCACTGCAATGCTGCCGTTTGTTTACGCGGCAGCTTTCGAAAAAGGCGCGTATCCCGGATCGTTAGTGGAAGATTCCCCCCTCGATAACCGCGCAGTCATGATCGGCGGCACAACGGGAATTCTCGGCGAATGGGGCCCGGAAAGCGCCGAGAACCGTTACGAAGGCACCATGACTGCGAGGCAGGCGTTAGCCAAATCAAAGAATGGCGCAACCGTCCGCATCGGAATGAATGCGGGCGTCGATACGATGTTGCAGCTTTGCTCTGCGGCGGGCATTCGTTCTTCGCTTCGACCTTATCCGGCTACATTTCTGGGAAGCAGCGAAATGACCCTGGCCGAGCTCGCTGTTGCATACACGATATTTCCAAATGGCGGTTGGCGGCCAAATGCAGCCCACATTTTGGAGCGGATCGAAGAAAAAGATGGAACGCTGGTTTGGAATGGGAAGCCGGAGAGTATCCGGAAATTAGTCATCAAGCCCGAGACCGCCTACGAGGTGCATTCTTGTCTCGCAGAAGCGCTTCAATCTGGAACCGGCAAAGCTGCCTTTACAGAATTTGGTCTCAAAAAAATGCCGGTAGCAGGTAAAACCGGCACCGCTTACGATTTCACCGACGCGTTGTTTGCCGGATACGATTCCAATTTCACGTGCGCTGTCTGGGCAGGCTTTGACAAGCCGCAAAAAATTTATCGAGGCGCCTTCGGCCGCGAACTCGCGCTGCCGATTTGGGTCGACGTTATGAATGCCGCTGCCCAAAGTTATCCGCCGCGAGAAATTAGGGGGCCAACCGGACTAAAGCAGATCGAGATTTGTTCGAGATCTGGTTTGCTGGCGACCGATAAATGTTATGACGCTGTAAAGACAGCGAATGGCGACACGGTGCAGCGGCGTACTACGTACACGGAGATCGCGACGGCCGCGCAAGCACCCACCGAGTCTTGCAACGTGCACGGTGAAGCGCGTGCTCGCCTCGCCCGCGAGTTTTCTTCCAGCGAATTGCCGCGTGCTGCCCTGGCTGTGAACCTGAGCGAAGTCGCCCCAATCGAAATCAGGAGTGCGACTCTTGTAGCCGATAACGACCCGTACAATTCTCTCAAGCCAACGCTGAAGCCCGAGCCAGTGCCCCAAGCACCAACACAGACCGCGGACAGTCAGAAGACCGAGGACACAGGCGTCGCGAGTGAAGTAAAGACGGCAAATAACGCTCCGCAGCGAAGCGGGGCCGGGACTCAGTCACCACAATCCAATTCAGAGATCAGGAAAGCGATTCCGGTTGAACCGATCAGAAAGGCCATCCCGGTCGCACCGCAGCAAACGACCGAGGTTCGGCGCGCGATCCCAGTTAAACCACTCGACCAGGAAGATGAGAATGCCACGCTCCTGAGATCCGCGACACCTCCGCGCAATCTTGACGAGTAAGTGGTGAAGCTGCGAATCCACTAATCGATGAGCTCGCAAAGCGCGGGGCATTTTCGGTTAACTGTTTTGAACCCCGGGGGGCGCGACCCGGAACAACGGTTCGATACAGTCCCTGCTCCAGGGGAAGGCGCGCATCCGCCCATCAACTTCCACGCTTTTGCGGCATGCACGTTGGGAGCTTTTCATTTCAATCCGCGCCGCGCCATCGCTGAGAAAACACCGGTTCTTCTACTGTTGCGCAGCGATTTTCGGACGTCGGAGCGCGCATTAGCTGACCTTAAGAAACAGGGTCGCACCATCGCAGTTTCGTTGAAGGAGACCGGGCTACACCAGATAGCACAGCAGTTGCGCGACCGCGCAAAGTTAGCGCGCTTCATGAAAATTGTGGCAGAAGCGGATGGATGCATCGCCACGACTCCGGAAGCCGCTGAACTTTATCAACGCCTTCGCTCGACACGAAACCCTGCGACGGTTGCTTTCATTCCGACGCCCTATCCCGTCGAAGACTCACGATGGAATTTGTCTGTGCCACCAACTGAACAGTCTGGAATTTTCGTCGGCACGCGTGAATGGGACGTCCCATCGCGCAATCATTTCGCGGCGCTTTTGGTTACGCGCCAGCTTTGCGACGCGACGGGTGAACCGGTGACGGTCGTTAATCTCGACGGCTCCAAGGGACGGAGGTTGCTCGAGGAGCTAAAATTTCCAGACGGAAAACTCCGGTTGATCGAGAAATGGAAGTCCTACAGGGATTATCTTCGCGACGTGGCGCGGCATAAGATCGTCTTGCAACTCGACCGCAGCCACGTGCCGGGCCAGGTCGCAGGCGATGCCCTTCTCGGCCGCATCGCATGCGTCGGCGGCGACGGTGCCATTGAAAGAATTGCGTTTTCGAAAACTTGCGGCGAAGGCCGAACCATTAGCGAGATCGCTTCGATGGCGCTATGCAGCAACGGTAAACAACCGGTCTGCGCACGCCATGGCTCCGGTGTCACCGGTAAGCAACAGAAATCAAAAGATAATCTCGAACAGCTTAATGCCGTTCCATTTCCCAGGGTGATTGGGATCGAACGCCGTGCTGTCCACCCAAGTGCCGTAGCGGGCTGGCGCCCACGGGTTGAGCATCTGGAACGGGTTACGTCCAGGACCGAATGCGCGCGGAACTACTCCATCAACCGCAGGCCGCAGCAAAAGTGGTGGCGGGGTTTCCATCGCACGGACGGGTTTCTGTGGCCCAATCGGTGCTCTGTATTCTTGTGCCAACGCGCTTGTCACCAGTGCGGCGAGGGTTGCGATTATGAACGTTTTCATGTTTTTCCTTTCCCCTGAGGCGCGCAAATTCTTGCCCGACACTACGCCTTGCCGACATTATATACTTCGATGGACTACCTTGAAAAGGCCGGACGTGTCCTGGACATAGAAATTTTTGAGCTCAAGCGACTCCGGGACCGCCTGGACGAAAATTTCTCCCGCGCGGTCGAATTGATCAAGGAAACGGTGGACGCGCGCGGTAAAGTCGTTGTTCTGGGTGTCGGAAAATCCGGGCACATCGGCGCAAAGATCGCCGCCACTCTCACCAGCACCGGGTCGCCTGCGGTGGTGCTCGATTCCTCAAACGCGTTGCACGGCGACCTTGGCGTGATCGCGGATGGCGATGTGGTGCTCGCATTGAGCGCGAGCGGCGAGACGGAAGAAATGGTTCGAATCCTTCCCGCCATTGCGCGGTTCCACGTTAAGATCATCGCCATGTGCGGCGATTCGAAATCGGTTCTGGCACAAAACGCGCATTTGTGTCTCGACGTAAATATCGAACAGGAAGCTTGCCCGCTGAACCTGGCACCGACTTCGAGCACGACCGTGATGCTAGCGCTGGGCGATGCGCTGGCGATGGTATTGCTCGAGGCACGCGGCTTTAAGAAGGAAGATTTCGCCAAGTTTCACCCCGGCGGAATGATCGCCCGCAGCATGTTGATTCGCGTGCATCAAATCATGCGGCCGCGCGAAGCGATGGCAGTTGTTTCTACCAATGCTTCCATCCGCGACGTGCTTAAGACGATGACGAGTGTGCGCGCCGGCGCTGCTGTTGTGACTGATGAAGAGAAGCAATTGCTAGGCATCTTCACTCACGGCGATTTCGTGCGGCATTTTCAATCGGATTCAAGGATCGGCGAACGACTGGTGGCAGACCTGATGACGTTGAATCCAGTGACCGTGCACAAAGACAAACTGGCGGTCGAAGTTTTGAATCTGCTGGAACGCCATCGCATCGACGACCTCGTCGTCATCGACGACGACAACGTGCCCGTGGGCATTGTCGATTCGCAGGATTTGACCCGGTTGAAATTACTGTAGGGCAACCGCATCGGTTGCCTGGGCCCGGAAGGCGAACCGCCCTCCCTACAATTGCAAAATCCAGTCCCGCATGTAAAGTCCGCGCTCTCTCCGCTGTAACGATGTAACTTTGTAACCAATCCCGCCTTAATCCATGCCTGCAGCCAACGATCTTCGCCGAGGAATGGCCATAAAATACAATGGCAATCCGGCCATTGTTCTGGAAGTGCACCATCGTACCCCGGGAAATTTACGCGCATTCGTGCAGGCGATCATCCGCTACATCAACACCGGCAAAAGCGCTGATGTCCGCTTTGCTTCGACCGACAAGGTGGAGCTCGTCGAGATCGAGCGAAAACAGCTCGAGTTCAGTTATGAAGATCGCAATGGATATCATTTCATGGATCCCGGGACGTACGACACCATCACGTTGCAGGAAAACCTGATCGCTGACGCGAAAGATTATCTTGTGGAAAATCTTTCAGTGCAGGTTCTCTATGCAGAAGGGAAACCGGTGCAGGTCGAACTGCCTGCTTCGGTCGGTCTCAAAGTTATCGAATCACCGGAAGGCGTCCGCGGCGACACCGCCAGCAACGTCACCAAGCCGGCAAAGCTGGAGACCGGAAAGACAATCAACGTCCCACTTTTCATTAAGGAAGGCGAAACGATCAAGATCGACACACGCACAGGCACCTACATGGGGCGTGCGTAATGCGGTAGTTTCTGGGGAGCACAGGCTGCCAGCCTGTAGTTTCCGGCAGCCTGCCGGAAACATGCACACGAAAGTTGTTCCGGATTTGCGCGAAGCATCTCGGCAAGCTGCCGAGATGAACAGGCTGGCGGCGTGTCCTCCCCGGAAACTTTAAATTTCGCTTTTCCAAATTCATCGCAATCTGCGTAATCTGCGGCAACTTGGCTGCAACGAAGCGAAGATCGACAAACAATCGCGGAGGGCGCAAGTCCGGACGTGCCCGGAAAGTCGTCCGAAGTGTTGCAAGCGCCAGATCGAGAAACTTCGTCGCCGCAACCCAGCCGCTTACTGTGCCGACGCGTTGGGTGAAATTTGTGTTTGCGTTTTTCCTGCTGCCGATCTGCGCGATCCTGACTCAGACATTTTTCACTGCCTTCGCCCGCGCGACAGTCACTCAACGGCTGTGGGCGGGTGAAGAATTCTGGTTTTTTTCATTGGGCGCAACTCTTTGGCTAATCGCCTTTTTTGGTCTGCCGCGCCCACTCTTGATCTACGTCTTTGGACACGAGTTCACTCATGCGCTCTGGGTTTGGTTGATGGGCGGACGCGTCAGCCGGTTTCGAGTTAGTCGTGACGGAGGACATGTGGTCACCAGCAAGGCCAACTTTTGGATCGCGCTGGCGCCTTATTTTTTCCCCATCTACAGCATTTTAGCGCTGATTACTTACGGCCTGCTTAGCCTTTTTCTGAACATGCAGCCGTACGGCCGGTTGCTTTATGCGGTGATCGGCGCGACCTGGGCGTTTCACTTCACGTTCACTTGCTGGATGATCCCGAAAAATCAGACCGATCTCAGCGATCAGGGCACATTTTTTTCGCTCGTGGTGATCTATCTGATGAACCTTTTTTTGCTTAGCACGATGCTGATTGTCGCGTCGCCACAAATTACATTTGCCAGTTTCGGCGGCGACTTGGTTACGAACCTCGGGAATTTTGCGCAATGGTTAATGCAGCTTTTTGCGCAGTTGCGAACCTAACCATAGGCGTTTGACACAAACGCCCTACAAGATCGCGAAAACAAATGCTGCAGCGCATCTGTGTCAGACGCCTGGCTACAAATTCGTTATCACCGCGAAGGGCAACGTCGCCAGCGCATCGGTTAGCTTCACTTGTCGATCACGCAGTGGAATTGGCCGACAGGTGAACAAGTCGTGGGCCTGCGCAAGCGAAAGTTTTTCGGGGAATTCGATCGTCGTGTCTTTCCACAATTTACCTACGGGAGGGAAACCAATCCGCGCGGAAAGTCGCGGTGCCATCACAACAATCCATTTGTCTGCCAGCCGTCGCGCGAAACTGAGACAGCATTCCGCAAAGATTCCGCTCACGCGAAGCGGCAGATATTCGCCGCGTTGAAAAAGATCAGCATTCTCGCGACGAAATCGCAGCACGCGCTGGGTCAGAAACAATTTGATTCGGCCGTCAGGCCACGCCCGCATCAGCTCGTCAGGCGTGGCCCTCGTCAACCCGTCCAGCATTTGGCGACGCAGATGGTAATCAATCGGACGCCGGTTGTCGGGATCGACCAGGCTGTAATCCCAGATCTCGTTGCCCTGATAAATATCGGGAACGCCGGGCGAGGTCAGCTTAAGCAATGTTTGCGTGAGCGAATTGATGGCGCCGAGACGCGCAATCTCCTGCGCAACCGGAAGGAAAATCGGCACAAACTTGTTTCGCGACGACGCATCCAAAATCTTGGCGACAAAATCCCGCATTGCTGCATCCCATTCTTCGTTCGATTGGATCCAGCTCGTGTTGATCTTCGCTTCGTGGAGCGCCTTGTCCATGTACGCTTGAATTCGCTCGACGTACTCCGGCGTTGCCACAGCCTCGGGTTCGCCATTTGGCTGCATGGGCCAGGTGCCTAACAGAGTCTGATACAATAAATATTCTTCGCTCGCGTCCGGCGCTTCCAAGTCATTGATCATTCGTTTCCAACGGTGATTCGCCACTTGCCAGCGTTGCAGCGAACGCCGCCAAAGGTCGGGGATTTCCGAAATCGCCACAATTCGCGCACGCACGTCTTCGCTGCGTTTTGTGTCGTGTGTTGAGGTGGCCAGCAATGTCGCGGCCCAATTGCGTTGCCGATCCACATTACGCTGGTGAAACGACTCGACGCTGAGGCCAAAGTGCTGCGGCTCGCCGCCTACCTCGTTCAGGCCTGTCAGCCGATTGTAAATATAAAAGACAGTGTCCTCCAATCCCTTGGCCATGACCGGACCTGTCGTTTGTTGAAATTTCAAAACGAAATGTGTATGCGCCGCGCGCCCGACTGCATCCAGATTTGGTGGAAACCGAAAGAGCAGCACGTCCCGTAGATAATTGAAGATGGATTGGTCCATCCCTGCGTTACGGCGTTTGGCTCCGCCAATCGCGCGCTCGACAATTTCACGGTCTTCTTCGCTCACCGGCTGGCCCGGCGCGAGGTAGGTTCGGTAAACAGGAAAGCAGGCAATAGTCTCGCGCACCGCACGTGAAAGCGCTTCGAGCGTGAAGTCGCGATACCAGCGGTTTTGCTCGGAAATCCGATCGAGCATGTCGCCGAGAAGGTCGACGTCGTTCGCCAGCGCGAGTCTCATCACCTGCAGTTTTTTCGCATACAACAGATGGCTAAAAGGAACCGAGTGATCAATGAACCGATGGAACGTCTTTGTGATCGCCTCCTCCGCCGAGGAATCGACGAGCAACTGCGTCAGTTGATTCGCAAAATCATAACCAGTCGTTCCGTGCACGCGCCAGCCCGTGCGCAATGTCTCCGGGCCGGTCAGGATTTTTTCTGCGACCAGGTAAATCGCGCGACCGTCTCTAGGCAATGCGATCCCCAGTGCTTTTGCGCAACGTTGCTGAAGTTTGTCGAAATACTCGTCGGGCAGGTAAAGACCATCCGGATGATCGATGCGGAGGCCTGTCACTGCGCCAGTGCTCACCAAATCCAAAAGAAGCCGGTGAACGGCGTCGAACACCTTTGGCAATTCGACCCGAATCGCCGCCAACTCGTTTACGTCGAAGAAACGGCGGTAATTGATTTCTTCCGCGGCGACGCGCCAAAACGCAAGGCGATACGATTGCGCGTTGAGCAACTTATCCAGGACGTCGAAGCTGCGTGCGTCGCCAGGTTTTCCATTGATCTGCGCCAACGCCTTTTCCATCGCCTGTTGCACTTGCGGCGCTTCGGCACAAAGCCGCTGCAAGCGTCGTTTGATGATTTCTTTTTCGCGAATCCGCTCTGTAATCTTTTTCGGATCGGTTTCGGTCCGTTTCGGCAAGTATTCGAGCGCAGTGAGAATGCTTTGTAATTGAGCGTAATAATCTTCGTCCTTGTGGTCGGCGAGATTTTGTAAAGTGATTTCCAGAACGTAACGATACGTTCCCGGTGCTATCGGGAGTTTGCGCTCGCCGTAGAGCAGATAAAAGGTTCCGCCTTCAAAGTGCACCTGCAATTCGCCGCGTTCCAGAACGCGGCCGTATTGGTCGCTCAGGATTGGGAGAAGGACCTTGTCCCGAAGATCAAATTTCCGGGGCTCCCAGTCGATGTCGAAATACGGCGCATATCTGGAGCTGCGGCCGTTTTCCAGCACGTCCATCCACCACTGGTTCCGCGAGTCGCCAATGCCGACGTGATTGGGGACAAAATCCAGAACCTGTCCCATCGAGTGAGCGTGCAGTTGCGCGATCCACGCGTCGTAATCCGCGCGCGAGCCGATCGCCGCGTTTAGCTTGTTATGGTCGCTGATGTCGTAGCCATGCAGGCTATGTGCGCTCGCCTGAAAATACGGCGACGCATAAACATCACTCACCCCGAGCTCATCGAGATACGGAACGATATCTCGCGCCTGCGAAAACGTGAACCAGCGATTCAATTGCAGCCGGTAGGTACAGGTTGGAATCCTTATCATGTCGAGCAAATTCGGGACAGCATATCAAATGATGAAACCCGAATGACGAAGCCGAAACGCTTCGCGGCGCACCGCTTTGTCACTCCTTCGTCATTCGACATTCGTTCTTCGTCATTTTGCCGTCACATTTTTTCCGGCAATTGGATCCCGAGAAGCCCCAGGCCCTGCTTCAAGACTCGCGCCGTGAGATCGCACAAAGCGAGTCGCGAGCTGCGGGCCGGTTCCTCTGATTTCAACACGGGGCAAGCTTCGTAAAAGGCATGGAAGCTGTTCGCCACCTCGAACAGATAATTTGCCAGAATATTAGGTCGAAAATCGTTCAGCACTTGCGGAACGGTCTCAGCAAACTGACAGAGACGTTTGGCCAGATTAATTTCGGCGGAATCTGCCAGGACGAGCTTATCCATCTCTGGCGCGGATTCGCCTCCCTTGCGAAAAATCGAACGAATTCGGACGTAAGCGTTCTGCAAGTACGGCGCGGTGTTTCCCTGCAACGAGAGCATCTTGTCCCATGAGAAAACATAATCAGTCATCCGGTATTGTGAGAGATCAGCATATTTCACTGCGCCGATCCCGATTTTCCGGGCAATATCAGTTTTTTCGTCGTTGCTCAGATCCGGATTTTTTTCCTCAATAATTTTGCGCGCCCGTTTGCAGGCTTCCTCGAGAAGATCACGCAACGGCACGTTCTCGCCGGATCGCGTCTTCATCAGTTTCCGGTCTTCGCCTAGAATGCTGCCAAATGTAATGTGGCGGAGATCAGCGGTGTAGCGTTCGCGCCGTGCAATATTGAAAATTTGCTTGAAATGCAAAATCTGCGGCGCGCCCACCACGTACCAAACCACGTCCGCTTTCAATTCCTTGATCCGATAATCGATTGTGGCGAGATCAGTGGTGGCGTAATTAAAGCCACCATCCCGCTTTCGGATTATCAGAGGTTTATCGGCCAGCTCGGGAACATCGCGAAAGAAAACGACCACCGCGCCCTCGCTAATCTCGGCAATGCCTGCTTTGAGCAGGCGTTCGACCACGCCGGGCAGGCGATCATGGTAAAAGCTCTCGCCGCATTGGATGTCGTAATGAATGTCGATTAATTCATAAACGTGCTCGAAATCCTGCATTGAGAAGGCCACGCACTCGTTCCAGATGTCGAGATTTTCTCTGTCGCCAGCCTGCAACTTTATCAACTCCTGGCGGCAGGCTTCGCGAACTTGCGGATCCTCGGTCGCTCGCTCGTTTGTCTCCTTGTAAAGGCGCACAATCTCCGCCAGCGGATCGCGCTGCAGAGCTTGCCGATCCAGCAGATTCTTCCAACCATAAATCACCATTCCGAACTGAGTGCCCCAGTCGCCAATGTGATTGTCGCGGATCACTTCGTGTCCGAGAAACTGCGCGATGCGTGCAAGTGCGTCGCCGAGCACGGTGCTGCGAATGTGACCGACATGCATCGGTTTGGCGACATTGGGTGAGCCAAAATCGATCACGATGCGTCGTGGCGATTTTGCCTCAGCGACACCGAGCCGTTCATCGCGCAGCACTTCCACTGTTTTTGCAGCGACTGCGCTGGGACGAAGTGTGAAATTGATAAAGCCTGCGCCTGCAACCACCGGCGGTTCGCAAAGATCACCAACCTCAAGCTGCGAGACAATTTTCTCTGCGACGACTCGCGGATTTTCACCGCGCTGCTTCCCGAGTACGAGAGCGGCGTTGGTCTGGTAATCACCAAACCGCGGATCGGTCGCCGGTGTTAGTTCATGAGCCTCCGGCAAACCGGCGTCTTTCAACGCATTCGAGAGCTTTTTTGCAAGCAGTGACTGGAACGTTTCCATTGGTGAGACTGGCGAACTGTAACGGCGCTCTGTGAGCGCCGCATCGACATTCGCTCGGCGGTCACAGACCGCCGGTACAGCTAGGAACGATCGCGAAAGATCGACAAAATTTCCTCGGCGGATTTCGCGCTGGCCAAGCTCTCGCGCACAGAGCGGTCGTTCAGAAACTTTGCAATCGACGCTAACGTACGCAGATGCGTCTGAAATTGGTTTTTCGGCACAATGAAAAGGACGACAAATTTCACTGGAGCATTATCGAGCGCATCAAACTCAATGCCGGTGGTCGATCTTCCGAATGCAGCCACGACTTCCTCGAGTCGGTCGGAGGAACAATGCGGAATGGCGATGCCGAACCCGATTCCCGTGCTCATGGTCTCCTCGCGCTGTCTAAGCGCGCTAAGAATCGGGTCGCGATCTCCGGCTTTGATTTTGCCAAGACTAACCAGCAAATCGATCAGCTCGACGATTACCGCCCAGCGCTCCGTTGCTTTCATCTCTGGGATGATTTGCTCGGCAGAAAGTAAATTGGCCAAGGACATGCGTTTTCCCAGTGCGGGATGGCAAGCTTAGCGGCAGCGCCTGGGTTGACAAGCGTGTTTTGAGACCGGTAGCGCTTACGGCTTGCGAATCCTGTAGTTCAATCGTCGGGAGAGCAGCCAGCGGACGCCGAACATATCCATTGTCGCGCGCACAGCGCGGTTACCCAATCCGTATTTGCTCTGACCGAAGCGGCGCGGCCGATGATTAACCGGAATTTCTACGAGCTGGTAGCCTGCGCCTTTGACTAGCGCGGGAATGAAACGGTGCATTCCCTTGAATGGAACGAGCGCGCTCAGGCATTCGCGCCGCATCGCCTTGAGCGTGCAACCGGTGTCGCGCACGCCGTCTTTTGTGAAACGGCTGCGAACGGCGTTGGCGATCCGGCTGGTCAACCGCTTCACGCGCGTGTCTCTGCGCTGCGCGCGATAGCCGCAAACGAGATCGGCGCCACGCGCAATTTCAGAAAGAAGTCTTGGAATGTCGGCAGGATCGTTCTGCAAATCGCCGTCGATAAGAACCGCTATCGCTCCGCGCGCTGCGTGAAGACCAGCATAGATCGCGGCGCTTTGGCCGCTATTTTTCTCGAAACGAATCACTCGAACATTCGGCGCCGCTTCGATTCGCTCGGCCGTGCGATCAATGGAACCATCATCGACAAAAATGATTTCGTAATCAACGCCCTTTAACGCGACGCTCAATTCCTGTTGCAGAATCGAGATGCTTTCCTCCTCGTTGAAAAGAGGCGCCACCACGGAAACCGCCGGAGAGCCTGGTTCCTCTGTCATAGCGGAAGCGTGCGGTAATTTCGGCAGAGAAATACCTGCCACGTGCGTATTACTTTTCCGTAGCGAGAGACTTCAATTGTCCCGACCGGCTCTGTTGATTGAAATGAAGCCTGGATGTTATGCGGCACGTGTTCCTTCTCGCCGGCCCGAATAAAGAGAGCATCGCGGCCGACGAACGGGTTGATGCCGTTTTCTTCGGTGTAAGTTTCACCCTCCGGGCGCGGCATGCCCGGTTTTAATTCGACGAATTCGTCATAGCGCGGCCAAAACGAGAACTGGTTTACCATGTCCTGCGATTCGGGGATATAAGCCGGCGGATGGCCCGGGCCTTCCACTCGTTTGTCGCGCAGATAAAAGGAAATTTCTGATGCCCGATCGCGAGCGTCAGCAATCAGAAACAGTTTCTCGCCCAATTTCGTTTCCAGATCATTACGGATTTTTTCCAGCGCGCTGGTAGCGCTTTTCCAACCGCGCATCCGGTCGCTAGGATCACTTCGTTCCATCTGGAAGCCGGCCATCCGCAGCAAGTCTGTGTCCACCGCGATCGCACTCATGGCTAGCCCAACCAATATCGCGACTAGCGCCCCTAGCCGTAACGTCACGCTAGCTTCAAGTCTTCGCCACCAGAAATGAATTGCCAGGAGACCGAAGCTCAGAAAAGCGAGTCCATCCCAATTCGGCGCGGCAGCCTTATTCACCGAAAGAAGCAAGTAAAAAAGAAACACTGGTAATCCAAACCACATCAAGAACAGCACCTTGAATTGCTGATTGACGCGTCGCCAGCTTGCAATAACACCCCAAGCCAGCGCCAGAAACAGAAATGGCGAGTACACTAGAAAATGCTGGCCCAGAAACGAAAGAACCTCGGTCGGATGAAAACCAAAGCCATGCTCGAGACTTCCCCGCGACCGCAAATGCCCAAGCGTGATCCAGGCGTGTTGCTGGTTCCAAATTATCGGCGGCAGCGTGCAAAGGGCGAATACACCAAGTAATGAGTATAGACCCGGGCGCGCAAACTCCTGTCTGAGCCGGGGAGCGAGGGCAAGCACCAACACAATCGACACTAGTTCGAATGCGTTTGTATATTTGGAAAGAAAACCGAGTCCGATCAGCAACCCCGTAAGCGGCCAATACCACGAGAACTGCGGGCTCTTTTCCACTGCCAGCCAAAATGTGAACATCGCCGCCAGCCAAAAAAAGATCGACAACACATCGATTGTCATTAGGAACGCACCGATATTGAAGATCGGAGTGACATTCAACGCGATCACTGCCCACGACCCGGCGGTGGCGTTGAACAAGCGCCGTGCGAAGTAGAACAACAGCATGCTTGTGCCTGCTGCGAGCAGCGGACTGAAGAAGCGCACACCGAACTCATTCGCGCCGAAAACAGCAGTGCTGGCGCGAATGACAAAAGCAATCGCCGGCCCCTTGCTGAAATACGCCGGCGCCAGGCGCTCCGACCACATCCAGTAATGCGCCTCGTCGAATTCCAGATCAGTCGTCGCCAGAATTGACAATCGAATCGCCGTCAGCGCGATGATAAAACACCAGACCGCACGCGTGGCGCTCATGTCGCGATAGCGTTTGAATCACCAACCAAACTTGGATGGCGCGCAAAGAGCTGCGGCGTCCACTTACGCCCCAGGATTTTCCAGATCCATTCGAACACGGCGAGCAGAAACAGTGATTCACCAACGCCGAGAAAAACAGTAGCGATCACATCGCTGGGCCAATGCGCGCCGAGATAAATTCGTGAATATCCGACCAGTGCGGTGACGAACCAGTAGAGCCAGCCCCGCCGGTAAAACATGGTGCAAAAAACGGCAATGATTGTATTGGTCGCCACGTGTCCCGAAGGAAACGACGGGCCCGACCGGCTGCGATCGGAGGAATCGGAAAAACGAATGGTCGGCTTCTGAGAAAGAGTTAGAAATTTCGGACGCGCCTTTTGCAATTGCACCATTCGGACGCTTTCCACCTGTTTGGGCCGACGGCGATCGACGGCCGACTTTAGCGTGCTCGTTACGAAGCTTCCGATTAACAGCGAAAAGGCCAGGCAGATCACGAACGCGCGTGCTTTGAATCCGCCAAACAAGAGTGCACTGATGCCCACTGCGACGAATAACGGTCTCCAAATCTCGCTATCGCTCACTGCAGCCATGAACAAGTCCAGAAACCGACTTGTCCATTGTTGATTGATGAAGTGAAAGAGAGACTGGTCCATGCGATGGAACAAAGCGGCGCTTAAGCTTTAATGACTACCTCGTAAGAAAACAATCCGGTACAATGACGAAGCACGAATGTCGAATGTGGAAGGAATGACGAAACTCACGACCCTGGCGGCGAAAAGAAACGACCGCGCCTCACCTTCATTACTTAGGCATTCGAGCTTCATTCGTCATTCGTCATTGGTGCTTCGTCATTCCGCCGTAGCCATTTCTTTTTCCCTCGTCCTGTCGTTGCATGGCGAGCCGCCGCCGTCAGCCAAAGACATTCTCGCCTCGGTGCGGATGATAGAGTCAAAACAGCAACTCGATCTGAAGGGACAGCTTCGACAGAATGACATCGTAATTCCATTTCAGCTTGTACAAAACGGACCGGTGATTCGTTATTCGTTCACCAATCCAGATGAGGTTTTGCAGTTGCGCCTCGGTGAAAATAGTTCGCGTCTTGACGTTGTGAGCGACGCCGGAACTGAAAAATTCACGGGCTCAAAGCTGAATGAAAGAATTCGCGGCACCAGCGTGACGTATGAAGACCTGGCGTTCAAATTTCTCTATTGGCCGACGGCGCGCGTTTTGGGCGAGGAAACTGTTCGCACTCGCAAGTGCTGGAAACTGCAACTGCGCGCGCCGTCGGACGAGTCGCAGTATTCAAATGTATTGCTGTGGATCGATAAGGCGAGCGGCGCGCTAATGCGAATGGAAGGCTATGATTCGAACCTACAACTGGCGAAGCGCTTCGAAGTCGTCTCCGCGCAGAAGATTGAAAAGCGCTGGTTCCTGAAACAAATGCGCATCGAAGAACTCCAGCCAGGCACCAGTCACGTGCAGACACGGACTTATCTGGAGATTAAAAAGTAGCGGACGCCGCGTGCTGCGGCGTCCGCGTCAAATCTTGAGCTCGGAAGGCGTTAGTGAACTTCGTGCTGGTCGGATTTTGCTCCGCTCACCACCAGCCTGCGACCGAGAAATTCCTTGTCGTGCAATTCCTCCACGGCGCGTTTCGCCTCCTCGATGGTTTGCATTTGCACAAAGGCAAAACCTTTCGAGCGCTGGTTGTGCCGGTAGCTTACGACTTCGGCATTTTGCACGTGCCCCACTCCGTTGAACAACTCAAATAGATCGCTCTCGGTGGCGTCGAACGACAAGTTGCCAACGTAAAGACGGGGCGAACTGACTTCAATCCGCTCAGGTTTACGCGCAGGTCGCGATGGCTGCGCGCCATTGCGCGGCTGCGGTGCGGTTTTCCTTTTCTCCCCGCCGTTTCCGAAGAATTCGGCAACCCGTTGCCAGAATGTCTTTTTCTGCGTCTTCGCTGCTTCCTGCCGGTCTCGAAATCGTTCGTGATTTCCTCTGCGTCGGCCCCCACCGCGCGGGCGGCGTGAGCGTCTTCCGGATGAATAAGAGTTCATGTTGGTCCTTAGTCTTTATCCAATTGTTAAAAGGGCGGAGCGCCCCGAAAAGGTTCGGGACACCGTCCGCGGCGCGCGAATTATCAATAGTCCAGTCAAACTTTTTAGAAACACTCTGCGACGCCAATGGAAACTCCGCCTCGTCGTGCCGGGAACAGACTTGTCTCAAAGCGCGAGCCGGCACACTCAGGCAACGAAACAGTGATACCGCAAACGTTTGCAGCATCGGTTCAAGAAATCTGAATCGTCGTAGAAACCGGACGCTCGGAAGATCGAAGAAGATTCCCGACATCTGGCGGAGATTATGGTCTGTTTCCAGCGCGATTGCAAGTGGAAGGATAGGAGGCGACGAAGTCGAATGAACATGAAAAGACGCCGGCGCCTTTGTCAGTCGGTCGCCCTGCTTGCTTTGGGCTTCGTCATTCCGATTTCGTCATTGCTGCTATCTCATCCCGTATTGAATACGCACGTGATTTGATGTATTCGCGCGGACGCTCACCCCGAATCGGCTGCATGAAATAGCGTAATTCGCGCCCGGTCAGTCTCGGCTCGTAGCCGAATTCGGGCATTAGATCGCGGCAATGCCATTCTACCCACCCGATTTCGTCCTCCGAAAGTTCACCCTGCCACCGTGTCGCCGGTTCGGAGCTGATTTGCGAAAAGTTAATCCGCGCGGCTGAGTTACCCTTCCAGAACTGGCCCACTTTCGTTGGCGTCAAAACGATCTCTGGATCGAAGTCAATCTCCAGGTACGCGCAAACCTCTTCCATCATGCTCGCTGGCTCGCAGACTAATTTTTCATAAGGGACCACGAAGCCAGGAACCTCCCCGTCCCGCACACGTCTCGCCAACCGGGCAGCTACCCGCCAATGCGCGATCACGTAGTAAGTCGAAAACCTTCCTGTCTGTCTTGTCTTCTCCAGCGCGATCTGCGCCGCGAGAATGGCACGCGGATCGCGTACCGTGACCAGAATTTTTGCATGAGGAAAGCGTCTGAGGATCTCCGGGATGTGATTCCGGTTGGCCGGAGTTTTCTCCACCCAGCGCGCTATCGTGTCCAATGGCCGTTCCATCGTGGCCGCGTACGCTTTCACCATCAGCACAAGCAATTCCTCCTGCGCATTTGCGGGATCAAATGCCGCATGCTCGAACAACTTCAGAAATTCCTCCCGCGGAAACGCAGAGTAATTCCGCTTGCCCCACTTGCATGGGCCACCGAACAACACGTTGGCAAGCGATTGCGTGGTCAGGTAATCAAACTGCGCGCGCCGGCCGCGCGGCGCATATTTGGTCAGGACGGTAGGAAAATAAGCGGTTTCTTCCGGCAACACCAGCAGCTCAGGATGGTTATCGAGCAACGCCACCAAAAGCGTGGTGCCAGATTTCGCCTGACCGGCGATGAAACAGGCGCGTTGCTCGAATGGCAGCTGCGGGATCGAAGTCTTCATTTGGCGCTGTGTAGAAACCAATTGATAAAACGCGGCAGCCCTTCGCTCAATCGCGTGGTTGGCTTGTAGCCGAGTAATTTTCTTGCTTTGGAAATGTCTGCACAGGTCAGCGGCATATCGCCGGGTTGCTCCGGCAGCCGGTTAATTTTTGCCTTTTTCCCAAGCACATTTTCAATCGCCACGATCAAGTCTTTGAGCTGAATCGTGTCGCTCTCACCAAGATTGAAGATATCGAAGAGTGGGCCCTCGTACTGGAACGCAGCCATGGTTCCGTGAATCACGTCATCAACGTAAGTGTAATCGCGGCGCGTGGTGCCGTCTCCGAATTGATCGATAGGTTGCCCGGCGTAAATGCGCCGCGTGAATTGATGAATGGCCAGATCGGGCCGTTGGCGCGGACCGTACACGGTGAAGTAACGAAGCGCCACGACACGCAGGTTGTAGAGATGCGAGTAGGTCGAGCAAAGAAATTCGCCAGCGACTTTCGTGGCGGCATACGGACTAAGTGTCTGGGTGAGATGTTCATCCTCAGAAAATGGGATCGTCTTCGAAGCTCCGTACACCGATGAGCTCGATGCAAAGACAAATCGCTCAACACCAGTTACCCGCGCTGCCTCTAACAGGTGTAACGTCCCAGTGACATTTGTATCGTAATAGAGTCGCGGCTGTTGAATTGAGGGCCGCACGCCTGCGCGAGCAGCGAGATGTGCAATCACGTCAATTTTCTCGCGATGAAACAGATTTCGCACTGATTCGCTGTCGCGAAGGTCCACATGGTGAACGGCTACGTCCGTTGCGAAACCGGCAATGTTTGCATGTTTGATTTGCGGATCATAAAAATCGTTGAAGTCATCGAGGATGACGACTTGGTGTCCGCACGCCAACAGCTTCTTGACGAGGTGCGATCCAATGAAACCCGCGCCACCTGTCACCAGAACTCGCATGTGGCCAAATTAGCCACAGATGACCACAGATGGACACAGATTTCGCGGCTACGCTTCAAGGAGAGACGGCTTGGGCAGCCGGCGATTTCAGAATTGACGCCTGCGAAGCCGTCATTCCTTGATTTCTAAAAATCGCGCCAGTGCAGTAGCAGATAAGACCAGTTTAGCGCGAGCGCGCTGACAGCAATTATTCGCAGGTACTTCTTCTGCATTTCGCCAAACCCAATCCGTAAACGTGGGGCGCGCGTTGCGAGTGATGCGAAAGCGTAAATATCATACGCTGCCACGCCGCACAGCAAACCAAAGACAAGCGGGTTCCATTTCAGTGCAGCCAGAAAGTGGCCGTGAAAGAATTGAATCGCGCATCGCGTCATTCCACACGTGAAACATGGCAGCCCGGTGAGCTGGTGAAACATGCAGATCGGCCATGGCAAGCCTAACACCAGCCAGGCGGCTGCCAACAGGAGAGACGAAATCGAAACGCTTAACCAGATCAGCTCGTGATCAATTTCACCCGGGACAAGGTGCCGAACGCGAAGCCGCATTTCGTCGGATATCAATGATGCGCTGCGGTCCATGCGCCGAACATACCGAACATGAACAGAGCCAAGAGTCCTCCGCAGCAGACAACTAGCGGCAGAAATACTGCCACGACGGCGCGACCGGTGTCGGTCTCGTGGGCGCGCGCCAATCCGATGCACGTGCAAACCAGCGCCCAGACGCCGGAAATCAATCCACCACAAACGGGCACCATCTGCAAAGGACCAGTCGAACCCTGAGAAAAAGCGAGGACACGGAAGGTAGTTTCGAATGGTTGGTTCGCGCCGCCAACAATCATCAAACAAAGATGCACGATTGCACTGCCGATGAACAAACCGATTACGATGAACAGAGGCAGCAAAATGATGATTGCCACGGAGCCAATTCCCATCCCAGCCATTGCGGCAAGGCCGTTCTGCTGATCTTTGAACAGGCCGACCGATTGGAAACCCAGCGAAAACAAAAACGAGACGAATCCTCCTACGCATCCGCCGATGAGCGCATAAATGAGCGGTTCGCCCAGGCCACCTTCGCGCTTCATAATCGCAAACGCTTCAGCCGGTTTGGTAAGGACGATGGACAGCGTCTCGATGAATGCGCTAACAAATCCGCGCTCTTGGCGGTGCTCCCACGGCAGGCCAGCGCGCGTTGCCACAGATGTTAACGCCGGACCTGCGTCGGGCTGCACAGGCGGAACACCGGGTGCAGCGGTCTCTGCTAACTCAGGAAATTGCGAGAGCGGCTGCCAAGTCGCCATTCCTTCGCGCCACCCAATGTCGCTCGAAGTGAAGCGGCCACTGCGCAGGCCTTCGCGAATTTCTTCTTCGGAGAATACGCCCAAACTTGTTGCGCCCCGATTAACATGGATCATCGCCATAATTCCTCGTTTTATTAAGGCTCAAAGTAGAGCGCAAGGTTAAACGGTTACAAGAGTTACAAAAGTTACAAAGGAGCTACCTACCCCAATTGTAACTCTTGTAACTGTTTTAACTTTGTAGCTTCTCTGGTTGATCCAGCGCTCGCCAGAAATACCAGGCCGCAACGGAGCGATACGGCCGCCATTTCTCGCCATGCCTCATCAGTTGTTTGGGCGTAGGAAGTTTGCGTTTGCGAAAAGTTTTGGCGAAGCCTTTCTGCACCCCGTAATCGGCGACTGGCCAGACATCCGGCCGCCCGAGGTCAAACAGCAGAAGCATTTCGACAGTCCAGCGACCGATACCGCGCACTTGCGTAAGACGCGCGATGATCTCGTCATCGCTCATTCGAAGAAGCGCGCGTCCCGATGGCACGGTGCCGTCGATCGTCTTCGCCGCGAGATCTTTTATTGCCGCAGTCTTCGAGCGTGAAAGACCAGCGCCGCGAAGTTTCTCATCCGGTGTGGCGAGAACTTTTGCGGGGTCGAGCCATTTTGTTTTTGGATAAAGCGCGCGGACCCGGCCCCAGATTGTCGCGGCGGCTTTCCCGTTCAGCTGCTGGTAAGCGATCGATTCCGCCAGCGCATCGAACGGGCGAATCGAGAAAGCCGGCGTGATTTCATATCGCCGCGATCGTCTGATTAACTGCGCCATGTGCGGGTGACTTTTTGAAATGTGGCGATGCGCGTGATCGTGATTCATGAGGCGAATCATAGGTAAAATGATGAATGGGGAATGTCGAATGACGAAAATTCAAGGAGCCGTCACTCCTTGAAACGGCGTTTCTCTTGATAGACCAACGCTTTTCGCTTTCGTGATTTCATGGATACGCAACTCACTTGGTACGGTCAGTCGGCTTTCAAGATTGTGACCCCGAGCGGAAAAGTTCTGCTCGTCGATCCGTGGCTCTCAAATCCTGTTTTCGAAAATGCGAAGGACGAAATCGCCGCGCTCAAGGATGTCGATCTCATCCTGATTACGCATGGTCATTCCGATCACGTCGGCGACGCGGTGGACATCGGGAAAAAGACGGGGGCAAAACTGGTAGCAACATTCGATCTAGCGGACGCGATGGTGAAACATCTCGGTTATCCGGCGGAGCAGGCGCAAGTGGACACGGTTGGTCATTTTGGCGGCGAACTGACTCTGTTGGATGGTGAAGTAAAAGTCGCCTTCGTTCGCGCGCATCATGGATCCGGGGTCGCAGCCGATGATCGACACGGGCTGCGTTATGGCGGTGCGCCGGGAGGTTTTGTTATTACCATTCGCGGCGGTCCAACGATTTATCACACAGGCGACACAGATTTGTTTTCCGACATGGCGCTGCTATCGCGCTTCCACGAAATCGACGCCATGCTGGTTTGCATAGGCGACCATTACACCATGGGACCCGCTCGTGCGGCAGAAGCAGTCAAGCTCGTTAATCCACGCGAGGTGGTTCCGATGCACTACGGAACGTTTCCCGTGCTGACGGGCACTCCGGAGGCATTCGAATCCGAACTGGAAAAGCGCAAGTCAAAAGCGCGGCTGCGGGTAATGAAAATCGGCGAGACGATTGTGTTAAGCGCACCCTAAGCGGGTGTTTACCTTCTATTCCGAAGAACCTGAACCGGGAGGGGGGTTAAGCTGTTTGAGACCCTCCGGCGTGAAATCGGTGTCTGGGTAGCTCACACCGCGCTTAAGACGCGACCCGGTTATATGAGTGGCAGTGCCACCGGGTCCGTAAACTTTGAGATCGACTGGAAGCGAATCACCTCCCTCGAGCAAAACGCGGGTAGTATTGATGCGCCGAATAACTTTGCCTGAAGAGTCATATTTTTCGATGCGTAGAGGTACTAGCCGGCGCGAATCAATCCAGCTTTTCACACTGGAGTAAGACGAGGTCTGGCCTTTGCCCGGTTTCGATTCCAGAATCTGGCAGGGAGTGCCGTCCATGTCTTCCGTGCCGGCGATTGCCTGCTGAGTCCAGGCGAAAGGACTGTCAATTATGTCTTCGTAAGAAAGGGCGCTGCCAAAGAGCGATTGTTTCATTTCGGCCGACCCAATCGATTTAAGATTGTTCGGCGGCGCGAACAATGTCCCACTGAATTTGTGTCCGGACCGGTGAAGCAAAACTGATTCGCCTTTCCGCTCTTTCGGAAAAAGTATTTGATAAACGATGTCGCCGGCCGCGTCGGAAACACGAGACTTGATCTGAACCTGAAGGGTTTGTTTTTCGCCGCTCCCGATCTCCATCCGAATCCGGACGAACATGGAACCGCTTTGCTTTGCACGCAGTTTAGCGGCTAGGTCCGAGGCGGTGTCGGCGGCGAGCGCGACGCAGGTAAGGGCAAGGCCAACACAAATGCCGACGAAACAACTCGTTCTAACGCCAAAATGAAGATTCATAAGTAATTCTACGAATCATTTGCTGGTTTGTTCAGCCATGTAAGGCAAGGCTCGGCGTCAACCGCGAACTCCGCCACGCTGGATAGAAACCGCTCAGGACGCCGACGCAGACAGCGATGGTAACGGCCATCAGTATAAGGTTGAAGCTAAGATCCGGTTCCAGCAGACCGCGGATGGCGGGCGCAGCTTGCATCAAATGAACACCGACAACGCCTAATCCTACGCCGATGATTCCACCGAGTAATCCGAGCATTGCCGATTCCAATAAAATCATTCGAACGATCCGGCTGCGCTTCCACCCGAGTGCCAGCAAAATTGCGATCTCCTGCTTTCGTTCAAACACGCTCATAAGCATGGTGTTCGTTACGCCGAGCACACCGACCAGTATGGCCAGCAATGATGTGCCCCAGCTCATTGCATTAATCACCCGATAGCCCTCGGTGTGGGCCACGTGTTCGCCTGCAGGATCGGCATGGGCTTCGGGAATAAGCCGTGACATTTCTTCGGAAAGGCGCCGGATTCCGGCATCGTTAGTCCCGGCAGCGACTCGCACATCAATCGCGCTGATTTTGTCCTGGTTTCCGGTGACCTGCTGCAGTAGCGGCAATGAAAGAATGATCGAACCGTTCTCAACAAAAGCGCCGCCTTCGACAATGCCAACGACAGGGAGTTCCTCGGTCTCGATTTGAACCGTGTCGCCCACTTTCTTTTTCAACACATCCGCGGCGGTGGTGCCGAGAAGCACCGCCCGCTCCATCTGATCCTTTGGCATCCGTCCAGAGACGACCTTGATATTTTCCCAGGCAAAACAGCCCCATTCGCGGCCCGACACAATCATCAGCTCGGCATTCTCGACGCTCATCAAATCAACCAGAATGATACACGTTGCAACAACCCCCGGCAGATGCGCAATCCGATCGCGCGTGGCTGCGGGAAAGGGCTTCGGCGTCAGAGAGCCGCGCATATTATGAACGACAATTTCGGTACCACGTGACTTCATACCTGCGGTCCAGCTTGCTACCAGGCCCCGGGACAAGCCGATCAACGCCACGACGGCGGCGATACCCACTGCAATTCCCAAAAGGGTCAAACCGGTGCGGATCGGTCGGCGCATGAGACCGCGCGTAATAACATCGAAAAAGGTCATCTCATGCGTTGGAAAGTTTTGCCGGATCGCCATCGAAAACAACCTGGCCATCCTTCATCTGGATCGCACGCGATGCGCGCGATGCAACACTCAGATCGTGGGTGATGAGCACCAGCGTCATGCGACGGTCGAAGTGGAGAGAAGTGATTAGATCGAGTATGTGTCTCGCGCTTTCGCTATCCAGATTCCCGGTGGGTTCATCGGCTAAAAGGACCGAAGGAGAATTCGCCAGGCTTCTGGCGATTGCGACGCGCTGGCGTTCGCCGCCGGAAAGTTTGGCGGGAAAATGGTTCACTCGCGGTTCGAGTCCGACCGATTTCAATAATTCGAAAGCGCGCGTTTTTCGCGCGGCGCGCGACTGGTGATTTTCGAACATCGGGATCTGGACATTCTCAATCGCGGTGAACGTCGGAAGCAGATGAAACGCTTGAAAGATAAAACCGATCTCGTGAGCCCGATAGGCTGCCGCATCATCCAAATCGAGAAGCGATTTGCCGCGGTACTTCAATGTTCCCGCGGTCGGCCAGTCAAGCGCGCCGAGCATTTGCAACAAAGTCGTCTTCCCGCTTCCACTCGGGCCAACGATGGCGACAAACTCGCCTTCCCTGATTTGAAAATCCACACCTCGCAAAGCGTGCACCTGGCCATCGTCGTAATCCTTTTCGACTCCCTCCGCCTCAAAGACGAAAGACGACTCGGCATTTTGTGTGGATTCCGACGGCGTGTTCATGATGAAACAAGGAACCGCGAAACGAACTGCGGCGCGCGCTGGCGGCTATGTTGTGACTTAATGCAGGTAAGCCCGTTCGTCGCGCAGAGCTTCATCCGTCGGTTTCTTATTTGCGACGAATTCGCGATGCTCACGTAATCGGCTGTCAGTCGAACCGCACCATTGCGCTCCGACGCGAGGATTCGCCAGGCTGCGGATTAGGTCCGGCAACGCCTGTCGATAGCTCATGAATGGAGCCACGTCGTCCGGTCTTTTCGGTATAAGCACGGAGGTAAACTGAGGCAACACGCGATGCGGAAGTCCGGCATTTTGATGATGCACGCCGTGATAAGGTTCGTGAAGCAACGTGTAAGCAAACAAATGGCCGAGCCAGCTCTTCGGAACAATGCTTCGGGTAGAGCTATTCACGGTATTGCCGGTCAGGCCAACGTGTTCGATATATTTGCGCCAGCTCTGAAGATTTGCCGCTATCAATCCCGGGACCAGATACATCCAGAGGAAATATTTCCACACCCCAAAAAAGGTGATTGCAGTCAGAATGACAGTCCAGACAACAACTGCGAGGGCAAGCTCAGCCCAAATTCTCCTTCTCACCTTGCGGCTACGGACTAACGAGGGTCGGCGCAGGAAAACGCGCAAGAAGATAAACGGTGTATAGAACAACCCGACGGTAAGTTCCAGGAAAGCAGCCAAGCGTCGCGCCCAACGGGGCGCTTTGGTGATGACAAACGGCCAAAGTTCAGTGTCGCGCTCGGTGGCAAGGTGCATGTGGTGCATTTGATGCACCACCCGATACAGGCTGAAGGGCAGGAAAGTAAATACGCCGAGGATTACACCATCGAATTCATTCAAACGACGGCTCTTTCGTAACAGACCGTGCGACGCCTCGTGAAAGCCAATCAACAGCCCATGCATGAGATGGGCGGCGACCAGGACCAGAGGCAGCGCAAGCCAAAGCCAGCCACTCCATACGACGCCCCACAGCGCGACTTCGGTCAGGGCAAGCGAGAACACAAGGGTCTGGAATGCGACGCAGCTCACGTCGTGCCTTCCGCGCAGCTCGGGAACGCTTTCGGCGGTTGTCGCTATGTTTACCATTTCAGCTTGTCAGGACGGCTGTTTGCCTTTCGGGCGCGCGGCAAATGGTTTCCACCACCGTCCTGAATAAACGTCCAAGTTCTTCTATTTCAGGTTGGGAAAAGAGATTTTCCCGGAACAGCCAAACCACTTCAAGCGCGTCTCCCAGTTCGGTTATCTCGCAACCGAGGTCGAATCGGGGCGTTCCGGTCGAGCGCATTCTTAGCTTAAGTGAGAGCCCTCGAATTTCCACGTCCGGCACCGGATGATTTTGTAAAGCGAATCGCACTTCAAAAATGGGGTTGTGTTTTGGCGACGGACGTTCGCCTATTGCCCGAACAAGTTCGGCAAACGGCATTGCGTTTGCAAATGAATCGACTGTGGATTGGTGAACGATTCGTAAATGTTCTGAAAATGGGCGGCCTCGTTCCACCTGACCGCGCAGCGGCACGACGCCGGAAAAATATCCCATCGTCTCGCGGACATCCTGCCTGGTGCGGTTCGCGACCGGCGTTCCCACTACAATGTCTTCGGCGCCGGTCCAGCGCGACAGCGTGACTTGGAAGGCCGCAAGCAAAGTGCTAAAAAGCGTGGCACCGCTGCGACGGGCCAACTCCCGCACGCGTCCGCTGATCTGCGCCGGTAATTGTGAAACCAATCGTCGCGGCCGAAAGACGACGTCGGCTTCGTCAGGCACGCTCCAAAGACGCCGTATGCCCGCCAGGCGGGATTTCCAGAAAATAATGCGTGGTTCCAGTTCAGTCGATTGCCAGAATGCCTTCTCTGCGGCGCCCCAGGCAGAATAAGAAGCTGGCACTGGCGGGAGCTTGTCAGGCCCACGCATCCGTTGTTGGACATAGGCGGCACATAGATCCTGAACAAATACACCGAGCGTCCAGCCATCGGCGATTGCATGGTGAATCGCGAATACCATCAGCTGGTCATCGGGCGCACGGCGAAGGACCTGGACTCTGTAAAGGGGACCCTGAACCAAATCGAATGGCTCGGAGAAAGTTTGGAGGGCAAGCTCTTCGATTTTCTCGGCCGATGTCTGCGGAGAAATGTCGCGAAACCGCATTACTGGCTCGGCGCGAGCCCGGATCAACTGAAGAGGTCCGTTTTTTCCCGGCAATATCGACAGTCGCAACACCTCCTGTCGATTAACCACGCGTTGCAGGGAAGCGACACAATCTTCCGGAGTGATGAGACCCCTTACATTAATAACGCAGCAAATGTGGTTGGACACATCTCCCGCCGGGGCCGGCGAGATTTCCCACAATTCGCGCTGCGGCAAAGTCAGCGGATGCAGACAGGCTTCGCCGCTCTCAAGCCATTGTTTGAAACGAGCGCGTTTGACATCAGACATGCGGGCTTGCCTCCAGTACAAGATCATCATCGCCGCCGAGTAGCCCATCGATCTGTTCAATCGAGAGTGCATCGAGATCGACCTCAATTGAAGATGGGGCTGGCTCTGGTGCCGGTGCTGGTGAAGTCGGGGGTGATGCACTTGGTGCGGTTCCGCCTACGTGGCCTGCGATTAAAGTTGCGATCTGCCCGATTGTTCGAGCGCGCATCAGGCTCGTCGGCGGCAGAGCGACGCCGATCGCCGCTTCCAGCGAGTTCTCGATTTCAACGCCCATTAACGAGTCGAGGCCGAGGTCGGTGAGCGGTTGATCATCGCGCAGCGTGTCTGGCTTTACCCGAAGAACCGATCCGACAACTTCGCGCACGGCGTCCGCGATTACAGTTTCCTTTTCCGCCGGTGCAGCGGACTCAATCTTGCTTCGCCAATCACTTACGACACCGGCGCTGTCGTGGCCCTCGACCGCTGCGAAGATGCGCTCGAGCAGGGGGTTCCCTTGCATGCCTCTGAAGAATGTTCTCCATTTGGCCCAATCGACTCGAATGGCCGCGACCTGAGGGCTGCCCGCGCGGAGCGAAGACTCGACGATCGCCAGCACCTCGCCGGGTGACAATTCACGAATACCTTGCTTGGCGAGAAATTCGGCGACGCGTTCGTTTCGCGCGACATAACCTTCTCCGCCGAGCACGCCCCAGTTTATGCTCAACGCGGGAAGCCCGAGCGCGTGACGATGATGAGCGAGCGAATCAAGGAAGGCATTGGCCGCTGCGTAATTGCCCTGTGCAGGATTGCCGAAGATTGACGAAACCGATGAAAACATGACGAAACAATCCAGCGCAATGTCGCGTGTCCCTTCGTGGAGGAGCCAGGCCCCAAGTGCTTTCGGGCCAATGACGCTTGTCATTCGCTCGCGGTTGAGCGCAGCGAGCGGCGCGTCGTCGATGAACATGGCGAGATGAAATATTCCGCGAAGGGATTGGGCGCTGCTGCGAATTTCAGCCAACAGACGCGCGATGTCGTCAGACGAGCCGGCATCGGCTTTTACGATTTGTACTGTGACGTTTCGATCAAGCAGGCTGTTAACGAACGCCTCGGCTTCCGGCGTGGAAGCGCCATTGCGGCTGGAAAGCACCAGATGCCGCGCGCCGCAATTGACCAGCCAGTTCGCAATGACCTTTCCAAAGCCACCGAACGCCCCGGTAATGAGATAGCATCCATCCGACTTGATTTCGAACTTCGACGCGATGGGTTCCCCGCGCCGCGGCACAAATGTCTCCGGGAACGAAACGACGACCTTGCCGGTATGCTTCCCGCTTGCCATGAGTCGAAAAGCTGAGCCGACGTTGTTTGCTGGAAATGCGCGGAACGGCAGCGGACAAAGCGCGCGCTTCTCGATGAGGTCAGAAATCTCCCCGAGTATCTCTCTCGTAAGCGATTCGTCCGCTGCGAAGACGGCGTCCATCGCGACAACATGAAACGATGCGTTGCGCCGTAATGGCCGGAGCGGGATGCGCGAGTTTTGGTAAATGTCGCGTTTGCCGATTTCGACGAAGCGACCGAACTCAGCGAGACATGCCAGGCCCATTGGAATTGCTTCGCCCGCGAGGGCGTTGAGCACTACATCCACACCGCGACGATCGGTAAATTCCATCACAGCTTCGGCAAAGTCGCCGCGCCGTGAATCGATAACGTGTTTTACTCCGAGCGTCTGGAGCAACATCCGTTTGGCAGGGCTGCCGGCACTGGCGATAACTTCGGCGCCGAGATGATGCGCGATCTGGATCGCGGCCATGCCGACTCCCCCCGCACCGGCGTGTATGAGCACCCGTTCGCCCTTGCGTAGTCGCGCCACATTCTTCAGCGCATGCCACGAAGTCATGAACACAACCGGAATCGTGGCTGCTTCTTCAAAGGACAGATCGCTAGGAATCCGGCGCACGTCGCTGGCACGCGCGATCGTCTGCGTCGACAAACCGAATACGGCCAGACCGAAGACCCGATCGCCCGGACTAACGTGCGTAACATCGGATCCGACGGCGGTGACGATACCGCCAACTTCGTCTCCAAAGATGCGCGCATCTGGCGCTTCGCCCGGATAAAGCGCGAGAGCCTTGAGCACATCGCGGAAATTCATCCCCGCCGCCTTAACCTCGATGAGTACTTCGCCCGGCTTGCACGACGGCTGCGCATAAGGGGCGAACCTCAGAGTATCGAGTTGACCGCGCTCACGTGATTCGAGCCGCAGCGGTACAACGGGATCAAGCGTCCGCTCTTGACGCGGATGCCCGCGTTCGAGGCGCTGAACGTATCGCGCCTCGCCGCGGAACGCGACTTCGCGCTCCGATTCGGCGCGCAACAGTTCCGTCCAAAGCAAGTTTGCGTCAGCCGCGGACGGCGTCGGCGGCAAGTCAATCCCGCGGCACGCATAGTTCGAATATTCGTTCAGAATGACGCGTATCAGGCCGAGACAGGGTGCCTGCGCTACCGCGGTAGGGCTGGCATCTCGGCCGACAGCTTCCGCGCCGCGCGTGACCGAGTCGATTCGCAGTTTGGTTGTGGGCCATGTGCTATCGAGACTCTGAGCAAGGTGGAGCAGTGCGTCCGTTCCAATCGTCGCATCGGCCTCGATTTGTGTGTCAAGGTTCCAAAGATAGATGATCCGCTCTGGCGCGCCTTCGCCAGCGTACGCCGCGAAAAGTTTGTGCCAATCTTCCGGCGCTTCGGCTCTTAGCGTGAAGGTATTGGTATCCTTCGCTGCGAATGCGGTTCCACGGAAGGCAATTCGGCAACGAATACCGGCCGCGTGCAGGCGTTCGGCTAACGAGGAACCAATGCCTTCCTGGTCGGCAAAGATAAGAAATGATTTTTCCGGAGGAACTCCCAACCCGAGCGCGGTGGCGGCCGGAGCCTGCCACTCTTTCCGCGCAAGAATGGCGATCTGGCCCTCACCATGCGGGCCCATTAATCCTGGCAACGAACTAGTTTCTTTGAAACCGGTTTCGCGAAGCACCGCTTCCCATTGCGAACGTCCAAGTAAGGGATGCACGGGACGCAAATCCCGATCGCTGAAGCGCCACCAACCGCTGGTCAGGCCGAAAACAGTTTCCGTCCACAGTTGAGGCGTGGCCAGATCCATGAAAACCAGCGAACCGCCTGGTGCGAGCAGATCGTACAGGTTATGAAGGGCAGCGCGAATGTCGGCTACGGCATGAAGCACGTTGGTGCCAATGATAAAATCGAACGAGCCGAGTTCGAAGCCCTGTTCGACGGCGGATTTTTCAAGGTCAAAAATCCTGGTTTCAACTTCGGGGAAGTTCGCGAGCTTCTGGTGCGCGCCGGAGAAGAAAGCAGCAGAGACGTCGGTAAATGTGTAGGAGTGCAAGCCGCGCTCCAGAGCCGGGAGTACTTGCGCACTGAGGCCACCGGTGCCGGCGCCGACTTCGAGAATCCGTAACCCGCGACCCTCGGGGAGCGCACAGGCCGCTTCCTGCACGGCAGCAGTGATAGCTGCCAGCCAATGGCTTGTCAGCAAACCGTCGCCATAAAATTGATCGAGCAATTCCGCTCCATTACCGGCGAACAACACCTGCACGGCGTCGGTCTCACCGCGCAAAATCGGACCGAGCTCGGCACAATTTCCAGCCACAAGCTGCGCTTCAGGAAGATGACCGGGATGTTGCGTGATGAATTGGCGTTGCGCTTGGTTAGCGGATTCAGCGGCGGTCCTGAATGCAGGGTTTGGTCTATAGCCGGACCCACTTGAGTCCACCAGGCCGCGCTTTTGAAGTTTCAACATCAACTGTTCGAAAACCGGCCGCATCGGCACGGCGACCCCCAGTGAATCGGCGGTGAAATCAGCGTCGATCATAACTCCCATTTCGCGAAGGCCCGCGCAGAGCAGGACAGCAGCGAGATCGTCCTGAGCGGCAATCGCACTTTCAAGCCGCTCGCGTCCGCGCGTAGCGAGCACATCGTCGAGCGCGCCTTGAGCAGCGTCGCGCAGGCGGGTCAACGGCAGCGGTTCCAACGTCCCCGCGCGGGATTCGTTTGGTGTGCGCTGCCAATCTACATGATAGAGAACATCGCGGACTCCACCGATCGCACCGCGGCGCACCCCAGCGACACTGATCGCGCGGAACCCGTCCACCAGAACACACGGTTTGCCGGATTCGTCATAAAGAGCGATGCGTCCCTCGACGAACTCATCCGTGCATTGGAGCACGGTGGCGCGCACTCGCGCCGAGGCTCCGGGAGAGCGGAGAAACAGGATCCGGCCAAATCGGACTGGCAATTTGAGTTGCGAGCCGCGCGCTTCGACCGTCGAACGGCTGGCGGAAAACACGTGTAACGCACCATCGAGCAGTACGGGATGCAACGGATACTCACCGGCCCGTTGCGCAATCGATTCAGAAAGCGCTACCCGCCCGGACGATTCACCATCTGCGGCGGAAAGCTCGCGAACAGAGCGAAATGTTTCGCCATATCCGAGTCCCAGATCGCTCATGTAACGGTAAA
>WNFW01000871.1_pt1 | contig 42404 bp, 38 predicted proteins | sample 5400131 | NCBI WGS metagenome assembly WNFW01 (sample SAMN13153362, study PRJNA577476) | soil metagenome | isolation source: 20 cm soil or saprolite under grassland replicate 1 | place: USA:California | collected 2016-06-15
CCCGCCGTGCGCGTCACGACGGTTCGGGCCAGCTCGCACAGGGCGATGCCGGCCGGCGACTCCGGCTGGCTCACGACGATGGGCTCGCCGCGATCCGCGAGATCGGGGATGCCGGCCTGCAGCGGGATCTGCGCCAGCAGCGGCACCCCCAGCTCGGCCGCGAGCCGTGAGCCCCCGCCGGCGAGAAACACCTCGGATCGCGTGTTGCAGTGCGGGCACACGAAGTAGCTCATGTTCTCCACGATGCCGACGATCCCGACGCCCACGCGCTCGAACATTTTCGCCCCGCGCAACGAATCGCCCACGGCCATCTCCTGCGGCGTCGTCACGATCACTGCCCCGTGGAGACGCACGATCTGCGTGAGCGAGAGCTGGGCATCACCGGTGCCCGGCGGCAGGTCCACCAGGAAGAAATCGAGCTCGCCCCACGCCACATCACGCACAAACTGGGTGATGATCTTCATGATGATGGGGCCGCGCCAGATCGCCGGCGCATCACGCTCCACGATGAACCCGAGCGACATCAGCTTCACGCCGTGCGCTTCGAGCGGCTGAATCTTGCCGCCCTGCACCTCGGGCTTCGCGTTCGCCCCGAACATCCGCGGGATATTGGGGCCGTAAATGTCGGCATCCATGAGCCCGACACGGTGGCCGTCCCGCGCCAGGGCCGCCGCCAGATTCGCCGACACCGTGGACTTGCCGACGCCGCCTTTGCCGCTCGAAATCGCCAGCACTTTGCCGAGTCCCGGCATCTCATCCGGCGTCGGCGGCGCGGGCGGTGGGGCGGCTGGACGGCCGGACGGCCGGGCCGCCGCCTGGCCGCTACCATCGGCTGAATCCACGACGTTCATCTTGACCGCCCGCACGCCCGGGACGTCTGCGACCGCTTTGCGCGCCTCGCGCGCGAGCGACCCTGGATCTTCGCGCGTGAGCACGAACGTGAACGACACCGCGCCCGCCGCATCGACCGCGATGTCTTTCACCATTCCGGCGGTCACGAGATCGCGCCCGTGGCGCGGGTTCGTAATCCCGCCCAGTGCCCGCTCGACGCCTGCCTTGATCGCTCGTTCGCTCATGCAGACTGACCGTTGCGAAGGAATTTTCGTGCCGCGCCGAGGACCTTCTCCTCGACGTCCGCCATCGTACCCGGCAGCGACGCACCGGCGGCACGGTGATGACCGCCACCGCCGAACTGATGCGCGAGGGCGGCGACGTCCACTTCGCCCATCGAGCGGAACGACACCTTGATGCGGCCGCTGCCGATGTGCCGGAACAGCAGCGCCATGCGCACGCCGGCGATGGAGCGCGGAAACTCGACGATGCCGTCGAGGTCGTCGGCCGTGACTTCGTGGCGGCGCAGCGCATCGGCGGGGACGCTGACCCACGCCAGCCCCACTTCGGGCTCCACGACCAGCGTCTGCAACACCTCGGCGAGCAACCGCACCCGGCCCTCCGGGGCGCTGGCATACACCGAGGCGTAAATCGCCTCGGGATCGACGCCCTTCTCGAGCAGCGCGGCGGCGACGCGCAGCGCGCGCGCGGTCGTGTTGGAAAAGCGGAAGCCACCGGTGTCGGTGAGCAACCCGACGTATAGGGCCTGCGCAACTTCGGGCGTCAGCGGCCAGCCCGCGACGCTGGCGAGATCGAAGATCAGCTCCGCCGTCGCGGTCGCGTCCGGCGCGATGAGACACGGGCCTGGCGGCAGCTTGACCGGGCCGACATGGTGATCGATGCAGACGAGCGGCGGCTGCCGCTTGTTGATCACCCCCGCCAGGTTGCCGAGCCGGCTGAGATCCCCGATGTCGAGCGATGCGACGAGGTCGGCGCGCTCGATCTCACGCACCGCGTTGTCGCTCGCATCGGCACCATCGGGAATCAGGAAATGGAAACGCTCGGGGATTTCGGTGGGATTGGCGATGCTCACCGAGACACCGCGGGCCTGCAGCAGATACCACAAGCCGACCTCGCTGCCCACGCCGTCACCGTCCGCGTTGACGTGCGTCGTCAAAACGACGTGGCGGGCACGGGTCAGTGCCGCCGCCACGTCGCCAGCCGCCTTCGCACGCTCCGGCGGAACGGGAACGCCGTTCTGGCTCATCCTGCGGAAGATAATCGCCTGCTAGTCAAGCCGACCCATAGCGAACCTTCCGATGTAGCTCCTAGGGTTGGCTCACGTCCTGAAATCCACCGTTCAGCGGCGCGGGGGAGGCGGCGAGCCTGTGGGCGGCTGAGTTCCCGCCCCCGACGCCAAGCGCGAGTGCCGCACCCCGTACGAGAAATAGAGCACCATCCCGATCACGAACCAGATGAGCAGCCGCTCCCAGGTGACGGGCGGCAGCGATTTCATCAAGTACAGGGCCGAGAGCGCCCCCGCCGGCGCCACGAACCACACCCACGGGGTTTTGAACACGCGTGGCAGGTTGGGCTCGCGCACCCGCAACACCAGGATGCCGACGGACACGATCACGAACGCGAGCAGCGTACCGATGGAGACCAGGCTGGCGGCGTCGCGGATCGGGAGAATCGCGGCGAAGAAGGCGACGACGACACCCGTCACGATCGACGTGAGATACGGCGTCTGGAATTTCGGGTGCACCTTGTTGACGAACGGCGGCAGCAGCCCGTCGCGCGACATCGAGTAGAACACGCGCGATTGGCCCAGGAGCATGACGAGGATGACGGACGACAATCCGGCAATCGCCCCGAGCTTGATCAGCGTGGACATCCAGCCGAGCCCGGCGTGATCGGCCACGACGGCGATCGGGTCCGGAACGTTGAGCTCTTTGTAGCTCATCACGCCGGTCGCGATCCCCGATACGATGATGTACAGCAGCGTGCAGATGAGCAGCGATCCGATGATGCCGATCGGCATGTCCCGCTGCGGGTTCTTTGCTTCCTGCGCGGCGGTGCTCACGGCATCGAATCCGATGTATGCAAAGAAGACTATGGCGGCGCCTGTGAAGACCCCGCTCCAGCCGAACTCCCCCGCCACCGGCACGCCGTCCTTGACGGTCTGCGCCGGAATGAAGGGATGCCAGTTGGCCGCACTGACGGCGTGCGCCGCGAACACGATGAACAGCAGCACGACGGCGACCTTCACGAATACGATCACGTTATTGAAGTTTGCCGATTCTTTGATACCGATCACGAGCAGCGTGGTGACGAGGGCGATGATGATCACCGCGGGAAAATTGAAGATCGCGGTCGCAGTCGTTCCGTCGGCGCATTGCACGGCGACGCCGCGGGCGGCCGAGAGCGAGCATGGCACGTTGATCCCGACGTCGTGCAGGAACGACACGACGTAGCCCGACCAGCCGATCGCCACCGTGACCGCGCCCAGCGCGTACTCCAGCACCAGGTCCCACCCGATGATCCAGGCGATCAGCTCGCCGAGCGTCGCGTATCCGTAGGTGTAGGCGCTGCCGGCCATCGGAACGAGCGACGCGAACTCCGAGTAGCAGAGCGCCGCGAAGATCGACGCCACCCCGGCGAGCGTGAACGACAGCACGACCGCAGGACCCGAATTCAGCGCGGCGACGGTGCCGGTCAGCACGAAGATCCCCGTGCCGATGATCGCACCGATCCCGAGCAGCGTGAGATTGAGCGCGCCCAGCGCTCGCTTCAGGCTATGGTCGGTCAGTGCTTCCGCTTGCAGATCGGTCACGCTCTTGCGGCGAAACAGATTCATGCAGGTCTCCGGCTACGTGGGGTGACGAAACGACGGCGCGGACCGCCCCAACGTTCGCCGGGGACGGGCGTTAGAGATTCTCACAGACTGTAGTTCGGGGCTTCCCGCGTGATGACGACGTCGTGCGGATGCGACTCCCGGAGCCCGGCCGTCGTGATCCGAATGAACTCGGTTTCGGCGCGCAGCGCCGTGATGTCGCAGACACCGCAGTAGCCCATGCCGCTGCGCAGCCCGCCGACCATCTGGAAGACCACGTCCGCGACGGGGCCGCGATACGGCACGCGTCCTTCGATCCCCTCGGGCACGAGTTTCTGCAGCGAGACCTCGCCTTCCTGGAAGTAGCGGTCGGCCGACCCTTCCTCCATCGCCGACAGGCTGCCCATGCCGCGAATCACTTTGAAGCGCCGCCCCTCGAGCAGGAACGATTCGCCCGGGCTCTCCTCCGTTCCCGCGAGCATCGATCCCATCATCACGCTCTCGGCACCGGCGGCGAGCGCTTTCACGGCGTCGCCCGAATACTTGATCCCGCCGTCCGCGATGACCGGGATGTCGCCCGCGCCGCGCACGGCGTCGACGATCGCGGTGATTTGCGGGACCCCGATGCCGGTCACGACGCGGGTCGTGCAGATCGACCCGGGCCCGACGCCGACCTTCACGGCATCCACGCCCCGCTCCACCAGGGCGCGCGCGCCGCCCTCGGTCGCGATGTTGCCGGCGACGAGCTGCGCGTCCGGGAATGCGTCGCGCAGGCACGCGACCGTGTCGAGCACGCCCTGGCTGTGGCCGTGGGCGGAGTCGATAACGACGACGTCGCAGCCGGCATCGAGCAGCGCCTGGGCGCGCGCGCGCGCGTCCTGGGTCCCACCGACCGCCGCGGCGACCCGTAACCGGCCGTGCTCGTCCTTGTTGGCATCGGGATACTGCCGGCGCTTGAAGATGTCCTTGATCGTGATGAGTCCCTTGAGCAATCCCTGCTTGTCGACGACGGGCAGTTTCTCGATGCGGTGCTGGGCGAGAATGCGCTCGGCTTCATCCAGGTTGGTGCCGATGGGCGCCGTCACCAGCTTGTCCTTGGTCATGACCTCGCGAAGCGGGCGATCCAGCTGCCGCTCGAACTGCAGGTCCGCCCAGCCGCGCCATGCCGATGGCCATGTCCGCTTCGGTGACGGTATCCATGGCGGCGGAGACGATCGGAACGTTGAGCGGAATCGCGCGAGTGAATCGGGAGGTGACAGCGACGTTGCGCGGATGCACCGTCGAATGACGGGGCACGAGCAGGACGTCGTCAAACGTGAGGGCGACGTCGGGCCGGAAGGTTCCCATCTCGGAAGTTACTGGGTGGGTTTGGTTTCCTCAACCGGTTTCTTTTTAGCCTCCTCGACCGCGGCTTTCCCCGCCGCGGCCAGGCCTTCCAGGAATTTCCCCGCTTTGCCGACCGCGTCCATCGTGCCGCGAATGATGGTGATGGGCACGCGCCCGGCCCGCATGGTGTCCTCCAGCGTCTCGGCAACCTTTTGAAACGCCGGCGCCCCGGCCGCGCGTTGCGAGTACTTGGACTCGAGAAACTCGATGTAGTCGAGCACCTGGTACGCCTGCTCGTCCGCCAAACTGTCGAGCTTGCGCCGGATGCGCTCGTTGAGCACGTCGTTCACGGCGAAAGGCCTCCCTCCAACGAAATAAGGTCGACGACGGGATTGCCGAGGTAGCGGCTGCGGCCGTTCCGCACGCGCGCGGTGATCTGCATCGTCACGAGCGGCGTGAGCGCGCGGAATGCCGGCAGCCTGACGTCGGGAACGATCACATAGACGAAGCCGCGCTCCGGCAACGGCCCGCGTGCCAGCACATAGGATGAGCCGGGGGGAATGTCAGGCCGCAGATCGTCGGCCTTCTGAATCGCGATGAATTCGAGATTCCAGCGGACCACCTGACCGGCGTAGCGCTGTGGCTCGGCGCGCAGCTCGGCGGCGGTGACGCCGATGAGGACTCCAGCGGGTGCGACCTGCAGCTCGCTGCCCTTGACCCAGCCTTCGAACTGCACGCGGGTCCACTCGCCATTGCGGCTCAGTACCCGGAGCGGCGTATCGGCGGCGAGCGTCCCCGCTTCGGGGCCGTCGGGCGCGCGGTACAGCGTGGTCATGCGCACCGGTTGCGCGCGGGTGCTGTCCACGCGCCCAGCAGCCCCTCCCCCGGGACGTGACCCCGGGGTGGGTCCACCCTGGGCGGAGTCGGCGTCGGAGGTGTTGGCGGTCCGCGTGGCAACGACGTCGGCCAGGGGCGCGAGTGCGCTGCGCTGCACCCAGCCGTCGCGCGTCACATGCACCCAGCGACCGGCGCTGTCAGGCGGCGAGCGCTTCAGGCCAAACCCCTGCGCGAGCTCGGCCACCAGCGGGCCGGCGGGGGCGGCGCGCAGATTTTCGTTCGGCGCGCGCGTGACGAGCAGATCGAAGTCGGGCCGATCGCTGCGTCCAACCGACGTCGCGAAGATCCACCCCTCGAGCATCACTTGCATCCAGTCATTGCGCGTCGCGCCGCCGGCCAGCACGGCGCCGCGCGCCAGGCGCGCGATCCGCCGGCCCGCGACGTCCTGATAGAACCACGCATTGTCGGCGCTGACACGATAGCGGGACGCGACCTGAGACGTTGCCGGGCCGGGAGTCGCAAGGCTCGCAACAACTAGTAGGGCGAGAACGATCTGGCTAACTTGCATCCCCTTCAATATGACAACGAGCCGTAACACGCGCACCCCGGTCGTCCTGGTCGTGCTCGATGGCTGGGGGTTCCGACCCGGCCGCGAGGGCAATGCCATCGAGCTGGGTCGGACGCCGGTCTGGCACCGCCTGTGGGAGCGCGCCACACGGACATTGCTCGATGCGTCGGGGCTCGCCGTCGGCCTGCCCGAGGGACAGATCGGCAACAGCGAAGTCGGCCACCTGAATCTGGGGGCCGGCCGCGTCGTACCGCAGGACATCGTTCGTATCTCACAATCCATTGGGTCCGGCGAGTTCTTTCGGATTCCCGAGCTCGTCGAGCTGGTGAACGACACACGCCGGCGCGGCGGCACTTTGCACGTCATGGGCCTGATTGGCACAGGCGGCGTGCATGCTCTGGATAAGCATCTACTCGCCGCAGTCAAGCTCGGCCGGAACGCCGGGGTACCCGTCGCCATTCATGCATGGCTCGATGGTCGGGACACGCCGCCGAAGTCCGGGCTCGGATTCGTGGAAGAATTGTTACAGGCCGTCGGGCCGTCAGGCCATCCGGCCGTCAGCACGGTCATTGGGCGTTACTACGCGATGGACCGCGACAAACGTTGGGAGCGGACCAGACTCGCGTACGATGCGATGGTGAGAGGCATCGGTGCGCCGGCTCCCGACCCCATCACGGCGATCCAACAGGCGTATGCGGCAGGCGAGACCGACGAGTTCGTCAAGCCGCGCGTGATCGCGGGCGCGCCGCTGATCCGCGAAGGCGACGGCATCTTCTGCTTCAACTACCGCGCCGACCGCATGCGGCAAATCGTGCGCGCGCTGGCGGCGCCGGATTTCGACGGCTTCGACGTCAAGGGCCGGCCCACCGTTCGGCTCGTCACCATGACGCGCTACGACGAAACGCTGCCTTTCCCCGCCGCCTTCGAGCCGATCGTGCTGTCGCGCATCGTCGCCGAAGTGCTCTCGGAGCGCGGCAAAACGATGTTCCGCACCGCGGAGACGGAGAAGTACGCCCACGTCACCTATTTCTTTAATGGGGGTTACGAGCCGCCGTACAAAGGCGAGGAACGGCTGCTCGTGCCGTCCCAGAAGGTCGCCACGTACGACTTGATGCCGGAGATGAGCGCACCCGGCGTCACGGACGTGCTCTGCAAGGCGATCGCGCAACGGCAGCATGATTTCATCCTGTGCAACTATGCCAACGGGGACATGGTGGGGCACTCCGGGGTCTTAACAGCCGCGGTCCAAGCCGTCGAGACGGTGGACACGTGCCTCGCGCGGGTGCTCGCCGCCGCCGACACCGCGCGCGCCACCGTGCTCGTCACCGCGGATCACGGCAACTGCGAGTTGATGATCGATCCGGCGACGGGTGGGCCGCACACCGCGCACACCACCAACCCCGTGCCCATCGTAATCGTGGGAGAAGGCGCGGGACCGCAGCCGCTGCGGCCCGGTGGCTCGCTTCGCGACGTCGGGCCTACGATCTTAAACCTGCTCGGTATCGAGCCACCGCCGGAAATGACAGGACGCGACTTGAGGGAGAGCAAGTGACCAAACAAGCGGTTGAGCGGTTGGGCGGTTGGGCGGTTCGAGGAGCCATGGTCATGGCGGTTTTTCTAACCGTCCAACCGCCGAACCGCCTAACCGCGCAGGTCGGCCACGACCCCGCATCCTCGACCTATCGCGACGTCCTGCTGCACTCGGGGCCGATGGTGTTCTTCGGCAAGTTGTCCGGGGACCGTGGGCGCGCCGGAGCGGGCATGAGCAACGCGTTCACCATCGGCGCGCGCTATGAGATTCCGGCCGGCCGCTCCATGCTGTTCCAGTTCACGACCGCGTACCTGCAGGGCGACCGCTTCATCTACGATCCGCGGGCTGATTCGACATCACCGCAGCGTCGCGTCGGTCCCGTGAAGTCCGAGCTCGGGCTCGCGGAAGTCGGGCTGCAGCTGCGGCTCACCGGCGCGAAGACGTGGCACGGGTTCGCACCGTACGTCGGCACGGGATTGGGACTCATGTTCGACGTGCATTCACCCGGCGACACGACCGGCAGCGGCTACCAGTTCGGCACAAAGCTCACGGTCGCTTTGGCGACGGGCGTGCGCTGGTATCCGGCGCGACGCATCACGGTGAATGCCGATGTCCGCGCACATTTCTGGCGTCTCAAGTACCCGCTGTCGTTCCACAATCCCGCGCCCGATGGCTCCCTGGTCGTCCCCCTGACCTCGCACCTCACCGACTGGACCATGCATCCCTGGGTCAGCCTCGGCATTGGATGGACTTTCTAGCTGAAGCGTTCCGGCGCGCCTGGGGGCTGTTGCTGGCGGGTGATTCGGAAGTCTATGGGATCGCTCTTCTCACCCTCAAAGTTGCCGTCGTCGCGACCGTCATCTCGTGCGCGGTCGGCTTGCCGCTCGGCTACTTCCTGGCGACGCGCCGGTTTTGGGGACGGCGCGCCGCGCTGACCGTCGTCAATACCGCACTCGCGTTCCCGACCGTCGTCGTCGGACTGCTGCTGTACGGCCTGCTGTCGCGGCGTGGCCCGCTCGGTTCCCTCGGCTGGCTCTATACCTGGCAGGCAATCGTCATCGGCGACGTGCTGCTCGCCCTGCCGATCGCCGCGGCACTGTCGGCCGCGGCGATTCAGGGCGTGGACCCCCGCATCCGCCGGACCGCCCAGACGCTGGGCGCCGGATCGTGGCGAACCGCGTGGACCGTCGCGCGCGAGGCGCGGTTCGCGCTCGCCGCGGTCATTACAGCCGCGTTCGGCCAGGTCGTCGCCGAAGTGGGCGCCGCGATGATTGTGGGCGGCAACATCCGCGGCGCCACCCGCACGCTGACGACCGCGGTGGCGCTCTACACCTCCCAGGGTGACTTCGGCCTGGCGCTCGCGCTGGGCGTCGTGCTGTTGATGCTGGCACTGGTGGTCAACATCGCGTTGCAGATGTTGCAAGGACGGGGAGCGGCCGGTGGTTGAGCTGCGCGGTGTCCGGCATCGCTACGAGGGCCGAGTGGTCCTCGATCTGGAACAGTTTGCCGTGCCACGCACGGGGATCCTGGGGGTCGTGGGGCACAACGGCGCCGGGAAAAGCACACTGCTGCGCCTCCTCGCCCTGCTCGAAGCGCCGACCGAAGGGCAGGTCTTCTGGGACGGCGTCGTCGTGCCGCGGCGCCCGCCGGCCGCGTTGCGCCGCCGGGTCACGCTCGTCGAGCAGCGCCCGATCCTGTTTCGCGGCACGGTGCGAGAGAATCTGGTCTACGGTCTGGCGATCAGGGGCATCGGACGCACCGCGGTCAATGGGATGATCGGTCATGTGGTCGAGGAGTTGGGACTCCAGACCCTGCTGGGCCGGCGCCGTCATGAGTTGTCCGACGGCGAGGTACAGCGCGTCGCCGTCGCCCGCGCGCTCGCGCTGCGGCCCGACGTGCTGCTCCTCGACGAACCGGCGAGCTCGGCGGACCGTGCGGCGGCGGGCGCGCTGTACCGCGCGCTGGCGGCCGAACGCGCCGCGCGTCCGCTCGCGGTGTGCATTGCATCGCATCAGCTCGAGGACGCGTATCGCTGGGCCGACGACATCCGCGCGCTGGCCGAGGGACGGCTGTCACCCGTCACGCCGGAGAATCTGTTCCGCGTCGACCTGCCGGCGGGCGACGGCGTGAAACAAGCGCGCGTGGGCAACGTCGCCATCGTGGTCCTGACCGACCGGACGGGGCCCGCCGTACTGGCGATACCGCCGACGGACATCTTCGTCAGTCGCGAGCGACTGCCTGCGTCGGCGCGCAATGTGTTGTCTGGGCGCGTCACCGGGATGGCGATCGAGCGGTTCGGCGCGGGCGTGCACGTGCGCGCCGACGTCGGCGGCGTCGAGCTGGTCGCCGCGATCACCGCGGAGGCGGCGCGCGATCTGGCGCTCGCGCCCGGGGGCGCCGTGGTATTCTCTTTCAAGGCCACAGCCGTGCGGGTATTTTAAGGAATGCCGACCGGCTATCTCACACGGATCGTGGAGTTTACGGCAACGCACCGGTTTCCTGATCTGCCGGAGTTCGCCGGGGCTACGGGCGACCACAGCCACCGCTATCGCTGTCTCGTGACCGTGAAGGGGGTGTTCGACCCCACCCGCGCTGGGGTCATGAGCCTCACGGCCCTCGACACGTTGCTCCAGCACGAAGTCGTAGAGCGCTTCAACGGACGGCATATTAACAGGGACATCGCGGCCTTCGCCGCGGGAGCCTGGCTCGCGACGGGGGAGGCGGTGGCTGTCTATCTGTGGGAGCGTATCGCCGCCGCGTTGCCGCCCGGCGTAACGCTGCATTGTGTGCGCGTCGAGGAAGGGGCTCATCTCTATTCAGAATACTTCGGCGAATCGTAGGGGCAGGATGCTGGCCGATTCGGCCATCGTCGAGGAGTGGCCCGTCTGGCTCGAGGTGAACGGCGAGCCCGCGGTCACGTGGATGTGCACGCCCGACCAGCTCGAGGAGCTCGCCGTGGGTTGGCTGCACGGCGAAGGCTATATCGGGTCCCTCGACGATCTCGTCCAGCTGCGTCCCTGCGCGCCCGATCTGGGCTTCTGGGCGGACGTGAAGCCGGAGCGGCTGGCCCAGGTGAAAGGCGAGAACCGCAAGCGCGTGTTGGCATCGGGATGCGGCGCGGTCGCCACGATGCTCGCCGATCCGCAGGCCATGGCGCACGTGCCGGCGCGTGGCATGCCGCCGCCGCCCGAAACTTTGCGGACACTCTTCAAACAACTCTTCGCCAGCGGCGCGCGCTACAATGAGACGGGCGGCATTCACGCCGCGGCGCTCACCGACGGCAGCGCGCTGCTGTTTCACGCCGAGGACATCGGACGTCACAATGCGGTCGACAAGGTGATCGGCGCCGCCGTGCTGGCGCGGACGCCGATCGTGGCTCGCGGCCTGCTCGTCACCGGCCGCATCTCTGCCGAGCTGGCGTTCAAAGCGGCGCGTGCGGGGCTGGCGTGGGTGGCGACGCCCAGCGTGCCATCGACCCTCGCCGTGACGATCGCGGAGCGCTCGGGAATGGTCCTCGTGGGGCGGGCGGTGAGCGGCACCCCGCACGTGCACGCTCCGGAGGGATGACGCCTTCTCCGGACGAGCTGCGCGCGCTGCTCCGCCGGGCGCGCACCATCGCGGTGGTGGGACTCTCGCCGAAACCGATCCGGCCGAGCCATTCGGTCGCGCGCTATTTGCAGCGGGCAGGATATCGCATCGTGCCGGTGAATCCCGGCCACGCCGAAATCCTGGGCGAGACGAGCTATCCCACCCTCACGGACGCGGCGCGTGATCACACGATCGACCTGGTGGACGTGTTTCGGCGCAGCGAAAACGCGGGGCCGGTGGTGGACGAAGCCATCACGCTGCGCCCGGCGCCGCAGTTGATTTGGCTACAGCAGGGCGTCGTAGATGAGGCGGCAGAGGCGCGGGCCGCGGCCGCGGGCATCCCGTTCGTGATGGACCAATGTCTTGCCGTCGAACACCGCCACCTCGAGGTCTAATGCGACGTGCCACGTTCGCCGTTCTCGTGCTCGTGCTCGCCGGAGCATCCCGCGCCGCCGCGCAAACGAGTGAGCAGCCGACCATCGTGCTGACGATCGGCGGCGGCGTGATCACCGGACATGGGCTGTGGACCATCGACAAGCAGCCACTCTGTCTCTTGAATCAGAGCACCGGGAGCTGCAGCGGCCTGTACGATACGCTGAGGCTCTCCCGTTCGATCTCCCCCAGCATCGTGCTCGGTGCATCTGGGACCTATTTCCCCTGGCCCCATTTGGGGATTCATGCGGAGATTTCCTACGTCGGATTCCCCAACGACGACGCTTGTACGGCACTATTCCTTAATCCTGATGCCCCCGACGAACGCGCCCGGCAGATGTGCGACAACCTCTCGGCCGCGAGCGGCCGGGGCAGCGCGATCAGCCTGTTCGTAGGGGCGACACTGCGTGCCGCGAGCCGGCGCGCGGTCAGTCCGTACCTGCGCGGCAACGTGGGCTTCGTCAATTTCTCAGGCAGCACGACGGAGGTCGTCGGAGCGTACATCGACGGGACGGGGGCCCACGAGCGTCAAATCATCGAGGATCTCCGTCCGGGGGGGACCAAGCCGATGTTGGGACTGGCGGCTGGATTTACGAGTCCGATCGGAAGCGGCTATCAATTCCGGCTCGAGCTGCGCGACATGATGACAGCAATGGAACGCCTGTCCGGACCCGCCAATGACCTGGCGGTTGCCCCCAGCGCGAATCGCTACTTTCACCACTTCGCCTTGATCCTCGGGCTCGACGTCGTCCTGGAGAAGAAGCGCGGGCGGCGCTACTAGGGTGGAGGCAGTACGCGGCGCGGTGCTCGCCGGTGGCGCCGCCCGCCGCTACGGCGGAGTACCGAAGGGTCTGCTCGAAGTCGGTGGGCGTCGCATTCTCGATGGCGTGGTCGCCGTGCTCCAGTCGGTCACCGGCGCGCTTCCTTTATTAGTCGCGAACGCACCCGACGCGCCGGCGTGGCGTCCCGACCTCACGACGATCGCCGACGTACGACCCGGCGGCGGCAGTCTCGGCGGGATTTACACCGCCGTCACCGCCGCTGCGGGGCCGGTGTTGTGCGTCGCCTGGGACATGCCCTTCGTCCCCGCGGCGTTGCTGCGCGCCCTGGCGCAAGCCGCCACGGGGGGCGAGTACGACGCGTTCCTTCCGGAGAGCTCGGGTAGGCGCGGTCTGGAGCCGCTGTGTGCCGTGTACGGGCCGGCGTGCCGCCCGGCGATCGCCCGGCGGCTGGAGCGTGGCGACTTGCGGGCCATCTCCTTCCACCCTGACGTGCGGGTCGGTATCCTCTCCCTCGCCGACGTCAAGACGTTCGGCGATCCCGACGAGCTGTTCTTCAACGTCAACACGCCGGACGATCTCGCGCGCGCGGAGGAGCTGTGGCGGCGACACGCATGATCTCCATCATCGGCCTCAAGAACGCGGGCAAGACGACGTTCCTCGTCGCGCTCGCCGCGGAGCTCGCGCGCCGCAAGTTCCGCGTGATGACGATCAAGCACGGCTCACACCCGGCGGACGTGGATCGGAAGGGCAAGGACACGTGGCGGCATTGGCACGAAGGGAAAGCGGAGCGCGTCCTGATCGAGTCGCCGGGGCAGCGCGTGCTGTTCGAGCACACACAGCAGGAGTCCGATCCGATCACGCTGGCCCGCCGCTATCTGAGCGACGCCGACATCGTGCTGGTCGAGGGGTTCAAGCGGGCGCCGCTCCCCAAGATCGAAGTCTATCGTACGGTCGCCGGCGCCAAGCCCGTCTTTGACCCTGCCGTGCACGATCCCACCGACTGGGTCGCGATGATCACGGACGACCGTGATCTGCACGCCCCCTTCCCCGTGTTTCGCTTCAGCGATACCGCATGGCTCGTGACGATCGCGAATCTCGCGTGGGATCGGGCGAAAATACTTCCGCCATGATGACGCCGGCCGAAGCAGCGCGAGTCATCGTGGACCACGTCCGGCCGCTTCCCGCCGAGCGCCGCCCGCTGCGCGCCGCGCTCGACGCCGTGCTTGCGGAGGACGTCGCCAGCACGATCGATCTGCCGCCCTGGGACAACTCCGCGATGGACGGCTACGCCGTGCGCAGCGCGGATCTGAGGGACAGCGAAACCGATCTCGACGTGATCGAGACCGTTCCCGCCGGCCAGTTCCCCAGCAAGGCCATTGCTGCCGGGCAGGCGATCCGGATCTTCACCGGCGCGCCGCTGCCACAAGGTGCCGATACGGTTATCCGTCAGGAAGACACCGCATCGAGCGCGAACGGACACGTCACGATCCGCAATGCGCGCGACGCGAAGAAGAACATCCGGCGCCGGGGGGAGGACATCAGGCACGGCACCGTCGTGTTGCCCGCCGGCGCGGCACTCGGGCCGGCGCAGCTCGGCGTGCTGGCGTCGATCGCCGTCGATCAGCCGCTGGTGCACCGCGCGCCGCGAGTTGCCTTCATGGGATCGGGCGATGAAATCGTCGATCTCGATCAGAAGCGGGAGATTCTCGCCGGGACGAGGATCGCGAGCTCCAACTCCTACACCCTCGACGCCCTGATCCGCCGCGCGGCAGCCGAGCCTCTCAACCTCGGCGTCGCTCGGGATACCAGGGACAGCCTGAGAGAGCACCTGCGCGGCTCGGCGGGCGCCGATCTGCTCGTGACGACCGCCGGCGTCAGCGTCGGCGAGCACGATCTGGTGCGTGAGGTGCTGCAGGAGCTGGGCGGCGAGCTGACGTTCTGGCGCATCGGGATGCGCCCGGGCGCGCCGGTAGGATTCGGGAGCCTCAGCGGCGTTCCGTGGATCGGGCTGCCGGGGAATCCGGTAAGCACGATGGTCACGTTCGAGCTGTTCGTGCGGCCCGCCATCCGGCGCTTGCAGGGGCACGCGTTACCGTTTCGCCGGACGGTGCCCGTCACCGTCCGAGAAGCGATCACCCTCGGTCCCAGGCTGCGACACTACTTGCGCGCAATAGTGGAGGGAGAGGAGGCGCGTTTGACAGGGCCGCAGGGGTCTGGCATTCTCACCAGTATGGCGCGCGCCAATGCCCTGCTCATCGTCCCGGCCGACATGCCGGCCGTTGCCGCCGGCACCGAGCTGCAGGCCCTGATCTTCGACGATCCGCGCCACGTCGCGGAACCTCCCTACTGATGCCGGCGCTCGCGTCTCCCGCCCTGCGCCGCGCGCTGCGGCTGTCGAGCTACGTGCTCCTCACGCTGCTCGTGTACTGGATCAATGCCGTGACGCCGTCCACGGCCCGATTCGGCATCCTCTATACGATTCCGGTGTTGCTGGTCACCTGGACCGAGGGTCTGGTCTGGGGAATCGTGTTCGCCGTGGCCACCACAGTATTCCGCGAAGCCATCGCGTGGGTCCAGATGCCGGTCGAGACGCCGATGTTGTGGCGCGTCTTGAACGGGTTGGCCTACCTCGCCGTGCTGGGCATCGCCATGGCAGGCCTCCAGACGCTGCGGCGCAGCCAGGCCCAGCTCGCCCGCCTCGTCACTCAGGACGCGCTCACCAACGTGCTGAACGCCCGCGCGTTCGTCGACCGGCTTGGCCAGGAGCTGGACCGCAATCGTCGCTATCCGCGCGCACTCGCGCTGATGTACATGGATCTCGACAACTTCAAGGTCATCAACGACACCCATGGTCACCAGACTGGGGACGCGGTGCTGCGGTTGGTCGCCGACGCGATGCGCTCGTCGGTGCGGCAAGCCGACGTCGTCGGGCGGCTGGGTGGCGATGAATTTGCGGTGCTCATGCCGGAGACGGACGCCCAGCTGGCGGATGCGGCGGCCCGGCGGCTGATCGCCGGACTGCGCAATGTGTTCAAGGGGACGCCCAACGTCACCGCGAGCATCGGCGTCGTCGCGTGCACGGCGACCGATGCCAGCAGTGACGATTTGCTCAGACGCGCGGACCAGGCGATGTACGATGCGAAGAAGTCCGGGAAGGACCGCGTGGTACAGGTCGCTCTTTGATCCTGCTGCTGCTCGCGCTCGCCGGGGTGAGCGCGCACGATTCCACCCCGCAGCTCTACTACAGCCTCACGGTCCCCACCGACCGCTCGGCGTACCTGGTCGAGCTCCAAATCACCAATCCCCCCAATCCCAGCCGGCTCGTCATCCCGAACTGGGCGCCGGGGGCGTATCGGCTCATGGATTCGGGGCAGAACATCGCGGGATTCGTCGCCGTCACCGCCGCGGGCGAGCAGCTTCCGGTCCACCAGGACTCCCCGATCTCGTGGATTGTCGACACCAGGGGCAACGCGAGGATCACGGTCCGGTATACGGCCGGGTTGCAGGACACGATCCAGTGGCGACGACCCAACAATCGCTGGTTCCTGCGTGCCGGCTCCGGCGTCGTCGACGGGCCGCGCACGTTCATGTATCTCGACGGTTGGAAGCAATCACCGGCCCGCGTGACGTTCCAGCTCCCCAGGGGCTGGCGCATCGCCACCGGACTCGTGCCCACGACGATCGACAGCCTGGCCTTCTCCGCACCGAACTACGACGTGCTGATCGATGCGCCGGTTCTGCTGGGCCACTTTCTGTCGTATCGCTTCAACGCCGCGGGGACACCGCATCGGGCCGTTGTCGATCTCGGCGGCGCCCGCGCCCACGCGCCGGCGGTGTTCGTGGACATGTTGCGCCGCATCTCCACCACCGCGATCGGCATCTTCGGCGGCGCGCCCTACCAGGATTACACCTACATCTTCGTCGGCGGCCGCGGCGGCGGACTCGAGCATCTCAACTCGACGACCATCGGCGTGACGACGGAAACGCTGGCGCGCAACCCGCGCGCGGCGGAAACGGTGAGCGCGCACGAGTTCTTTCACGCCTGGAACGTCAAGCGCATCCGGCCGGTCGAGCTTGGACCGTTCGATTACGAGCACGAGGTCCGGACGGTCAACCTGTGGTGGAGCGAGGGCGTGACCGACTACTACGCCGACGTCATTCTCGCGCGCGCGGGGCTCGACAGCCCCGGCGACTTCGCGCAGGGGATCGCGACCTCCATCGGCAATTACCGCGGCAACCCGGCACGGCTGCGCATCTCGCCCGAGCGCTCCTCATGGACGGTCTGGGATTCGCCGGCCGTCAACGACAGCTACACGATCTCCTACTATTTGCAGGGCGAGCTGCTCGGGTTTCTGCTCGACCTCGGGATTCGCGATTCCACCGACAACGCGAAGTCGCTCGACGACGTCATGCGCTATCTGTTCGACCATTTCGCCGGCGAGCGCGGCTTCACGCGTGACGATCTGCTCGCTGCGGTCCGCGCCGCGACGGGACACAACTTCGAGGAGTTCTGGCGCCTCTACGTCGGTGGCGTCACGGAGATCCCGTGGAACGACTACGTGCGGGCGGCGGGCTGGGAAGTGGTGTTCCGCGAAGAGCCGGCCATCGATGCGCGCATCGGCTCGATCCCGCCGGCCGTGCAGGGGGGACCCTGGCGCGCCGTCGCGGCGCCCGGCAGTGCGGCCGCCGCGGCGGGGCTCCAAACCGGCGACGAGCTGGTGCGGATCGACGGCCGCACGATCATCGATGGCAACGACGTGACGGCGATCGTCCGGGGGATCGGCCGCAACGCCCTGGTGGTCGTGGACGTCGTGCGTGAGGGCCAACCGCTCGCGATCCGGTTCCGGGCCGGTACCTACCAGCGCGTGCGCGCGCTGCTGCGCGACCTGCCGGCGCCGACGGCCAGGATGCTGCGCATTCGCGCCGGGATCGTGCGGTGAAGCAGCGCGTGATGGAGCTGGTGCTGATCTTCACGTCGATCCTCTTCATCGTCGACCCGTTCGCGGTCATTCCGACATTCCTGGCGATGACCGTGCGCGACTCGCCGCAGCAGCGGCGCGTGCTGGCGCGCCGGGGCGCGTGGACCTGCGCGATTACGCTGATCGCGTTCGCGCTGGGCGGCAGCATGATCTTCAAGATCTTCGGGATCACGATCGGCGCGTTCAAGATCGCGGGCGGCGTGCTGATCGGCCTGAACGCGCTCGACATGGTGCAGGCGCGGCGCAGCCAGCAGCGCGAGACGGCGGTGGAAACCGCCGAGGGCATCGAGAAGGACGACATCGGGATCATGCCGCTCGGCGTCCCGATGCTCGCGGGGCCGGGCGCCATCTCGACCGTCATGGTCCTCGCGTTGGGCGCGAAATCCCCCGCGGCGACGGCCGCCATCTACGTGTCCATCCTGCTCACGGCTGTGATCTCGTTTCTGGTGTTGGCGGCGGCATCGCTGGTGGAGCGGCGGCTCGGCCAGACGGGCATGCGGATTCTCACGCGGCTCATGGGGCTCGTGTTGAGCGCGATTGCCGTGCAGTTCATCATCGACGGCGTCAAATCGAGCTTTGACTGAGAACCCCACCAACGGACTAGTCCATGCGGAGGAGAGGGACCGCACGTCCGGCCCACCGTTCGATTGATTGTGCGGAGAAATTCGGGTTTCTAGTGTTTCGCTCATGCCCTCTCCCCGTTCGTCGTCGCCGCATCGCTAGATGTCATCCCCGCTCGTGAGCACGCTGCTGATCGAAGCTCCGGTGAACCGGCACTTCGCGCAGCTGCATCGCGACGCGCAGGCCCTCACCGACGCCGTCAACTTGTACCTGCAGACGGGCCTGCGGCGCGGCAACGGCGTAGTCGTGATCGCCGCCCCCGCCCACACTGATCGCTTCCTCACGCGGTTGCGTGAAGACGAGCTCGATCCCGGTGTGTTCCTCAAGTCGGGTCAGCTCGAGCTGCATGACGCCGAGCTGACGCTGCGCAAGTTCATGCAGAACGACATGCCGGACTGGGACGATTTCCGCCGTTGCATGGCCGCGGTGTTCGAACGGGTACGGGCGTTCGGGCGCGGTACGACCCGGGCGTATGACGAGATGGTGAATCTGCTGTGGCACGAAGGTAAAGAAGAAGCCGCCATTCATCTCGAGGAGTACTGGAACGAGCTCGCACGCCAGTATCCGTTCTCGCTGTTCTGCAGCTACATGCTCGACGTCCATCACGAGCACGCCTACAACGGACCGTTGGAAGAGATCGGCCGGACCCATTCCGACATCCTCGGGACCGCCGAAGATGAGCGGTTTCGCGTCGCCCTGGATGCCGCCAGCCGGGACGTGTTCGGGGTACCGCTGTCGCAGATGGTCGGGTTTTCCGGGCAAACGCACCCGGGCGAGCACCGCTTTCCCAGCGGGCAGCGCACGATGTTGTGGGTGAAGCGCAATCTCCCCTCGGCCAGCGCTGCGGTGCTGGAACGAGCACGTCGTTACTACGAAGAATCGTCGCCGCAATAATCCGTCATGACGTCGCCCGCCAGCAGTTCCTTTCTGACCGAGGCTCCCACAGGCCGCCACTGCGCGCAGTTTCACAGGGATCCGAATACACTCACCGAATCCGCCTACGCCTTCCTCGAAGCAGGTGTACGGCGCGGCCAGAGCGTGCTGGTGATCGCCGGCCGCGATCATGCGGACGAACTGCTGAATCGCCTGGCCGCAAACAAGTTCCACCCCGGAGCACTGACCCATTCGGGCCAGCTGAGTATCCTGGATGTCGCCCAGGTCATGCAGCAATGCATCGCGGGCGGCATGCCCGAATGGGGTCGGTTTCGCAACGCGCTCATGCCGATGCTGTCGCGCATTCAGCCCGGCGGACGGGGAACGCGAATCTACAGTGAGTTAGCGAGCGCGCTGTGGCAGGGCGGCAACCCCGAGGCCGCGATCCGTCTCGAAGAGCTCTGGAACGCGCTGGCCGTCACCATGCGGTTTTCACTCTACTGCGGCTACACGATGGACACGCTCTCCGAGGAATCGTACGCGGGGCCGCTGGAGGAGCTGGGCCGAACCCATTCCGATATCCTCAGCACACCGGAGGATGAGCAATTCGGCGTCGCACTCGATCGGGCCAGCAAGGAGATCTTCGGGATTTCACTCACGCAGATGGCGGGCGTATCCAAGCAGGAGGGCGCTCGGCGGTTTCCGAGCGGGCAGCGGACGATGCTCTGGGTTAAACGCAACCTCCCGATGTCGACTGCCCAGATCGTGGAACGCGCGCGCCACTACTTCAGGGACAGCCACGCCTAGCGCTACATCCGTTTGTACTTCGGCCCGCTGCCCCCTTCCCGCGGCGTCCAGCGTGGTCCCAGCACATCCGTAGCCTTACAATCGACGCAATTCGGCGCATTGATCCGCAGCCCGTTTTCCGTCGCATCGTAGACGCCGGCGGGGCACATGTGCGAGTAGAACCGCGCAACCTCGACTGGAACGTCCGCAGGAGCAATCAGATGGCTGGGGATGGTATCTCTGGTTGAATTCCCGGATTTGAATACCGCATCCACTTTCCCGGCTGACCCCGGGCGCAAGCCCGGGGAAGACCGTCGCGCGACCTCCACATCCGCATGCATCCGATACCTCCCCCCCGGGAACCGCCCGCCGGTGAGCGTCATCAGCCCCGCTTGGAGGCCGCCAAGGTAGAACCCGTCGCGGAAGGCGAGCCGCATGTTGCGGGTGCGGTACAGATCGGCGCGGACGTACGAGCCGTCCACCTGGCGATCATATGCCGCGAGCGCGGCGCCGCTCTTCAGGTTCTGGAAAATCGCGCGCGCGGCGAAGATCCCCGATTGCATCGCGTAATGAATGCCTTTGAGCGACGGAACGTCCACGAATCCGGCGGCATCGCCGAGCAGGACGATGCCGTCACCCGAGCGCCGTTCGGGCAGCGAATAGAAACCGCCCTCCGGAATCGTCTTTGCGCCCCATTCCACCAGTTCGCCGCCGGCGAGCAATGGCTTGAGCAGCGGATGTTGCTTGAACCGCTGCAACAGCAGATGCACATCGAGTCCCGCGTCGCGGTAATCGAGGCCCACGACCAGGCCCAGCGCGACGAGGGTCGGCTCGAGCGGATAGATGAAGCTGCCCCCGAAGGCATCGGTCGGGAGCGGCCAGCCGAGTGTGTGGATGACGCGATCGAGCGGCCGCTTCGTCTCCCACAGCTCTTTCACGCCGAGCGCGAAGATCTGGGGATTCTCCGACGGCACTTTCTGCCACTCGCACCACGCCTGTGCGAGCAGGCCGCGCGTACCTTCGGCCAGCGCCGTGACCTTCGCGACCAGGTCGTTGGGCGGCGTACCACCTGCCGTCGGGTTCCCGTCTCGATCGAGACCGGCGGGCGCCGTCCGGACACCTGCCACCGCCGACTCCCGCACGAGCAGCTGCGCCGCGGGAAACCCCGTGAACAGATTGACGCCGAGCGCGTCGGCTTTGGCGCCGAGCCAGCGCACGATTTCGCACAGCGAGGCGATGTAGTGGCCGTGATTGCGCATCGATGGAGGCGTCGGCAGGCGCCATTTGCCTCCCGCGGTCAGCAGATACACGGCTTCCTTGCCAACCGGCGCGCGCAACGGGAAGTCGGAATCTGTGAGATCAGGAAACAGCTCACGGAATGCGCGGGGATTCACGACGGCACCGGAGAGCGAATGCTCGCCGAGCGCCTCGGCCTTTTCGAGCACGGCGACGTTGAGCTCCGTGCCGTCCGCCTTGGCCAGCCTGGCGAGCTCGATGGCACAGGCAAGTCCGGCCGGCCCGGCACCCACGATGAGGACGTCGAGCTCCATGCGGTCGCCGGCGCCTGGAGCGCCGTCTTGAAGAATGAGCTTGTCCAACGGCAGCGCAGGTTGATACTGCGCCGGAATGAACTCAGCCATGCAGTTTGCGGATCGCTTCGGTCAATCGCGGCACGATCTCGAACAGGTCTCCCACGACGCCGTAGTCCGCGACTTTGAAGATCGGGGCGTCCTTGTCCTTGTTGATCGCGACGATGACCTTCGACGTACGCATGCCGGCGAGATGCTGGATGGCGCCGGAGATGCCGACCGCGATGTAGAGCGACGGGCTCACGGTCTTCCCCGTTTGTCCGACCTGATCCGCATGTGCCCGCCACCCCGCGTCGACCACCGCGCGTGACGCGCCGACCGCAGCCTGGCCGCCGAACGCGTGCGCCAGCTCTTCCAACACCTTGAAGTTGGCGGGCTCCTTCAGCCCGCGGCCACCCGAGATGATCACCTGCGCTTCGGCGACGTCGAGCGTCCCCGCCGGAGCGGCTTTGATCTCACGCACCGTCACCCGCCCGGCCGGCACGGTGACGGCGATCGTCTCGGCGGCGCCGGCCTTGGGCCGCTCGACCGGTGTGAAGACGTTTGGTCGCAGCGACAATACTGCCGGTTGCGCAGCGACTTTTAGTTTCAGCAGGGCCTTCCCCGCGTATACGGGCCGCGTGACGACGATCGTGCCACCATCCGCGGCGAGGTCGGTGATATCGGCGGCAACGCCCACGCCGAGCTTGGCGGCGACGCGGGGCGCAAGATCTTTGCCGGTCGCGCTCGCGGCGAAGACAATGGCGCCATAGCCGCCCTGCTTCGCGCGGTCGGCGAGCGCCTGGGCGTATCCCTCGGGCGCGTACTTCGCGAATGCCGGATTGGCGAGTGTGACGACTCTATCCGCGCCGTACGCGGCGATCTGATCGGCACCTTTGACGGGACCGGGGGGGGCCGCGCACACCACCGCCTCGACCGAGCCGCCGAGCCGGGCGGCGCCCGTGACCACCTCGTGCGAGATCTTCCGCAGCACACCGTCACGCTGCTCGAGCACCGCGAGGACGCGAGTCACAGGACTTTGGCTTCTTCGCGCAGCAGCCGCACCAGCTCGCCGACGGCCCCCGCCCCCTCGCCGACGATCTTTCCTTCTTTCCGCTCAGGCGGTGGCATGAGGGCAACAACTTCGAGCACACCAGCTCCCGGCGCTCCGCGACACCCGTGGCACCCTCGATATCGAGATGCGAGATGGCGGTGACACAGGGCATTCCGAGCAGCTCGGCGACGACCGGACCGACCTGGTGATTGTAGTCGTCGATCGCCATCCGGCCGAACAGAATCAGGTCCCAGCTCGCGCCTTTCAGCTCGGCAGCGATGAGCCGCGCGGCTTCAAAGGGGTCGGCGGGAATCTTGTCGGCCTGGAGGAGAACACCACGATCGGCGCCCATCGCGAGCGCAGTGCGGATCGTTTCCTGCGCGGCGGCCGGGCCGAGGCAGATCACGGCCACTTCGCCGCTGCCCGCCTTTTCCTTGCGCCGCAGCGCCTCTTCGACGGCGAATTCGTCATACGGATTCATGACGAACTTCACGCCGGCCTCGTCCAAACTTTTGCCGTCGGCAGCGATTTTGACGCGCGTTTCCGAATCGGGGACGCGCTTGATGCAGACCGCGATTTTCATGAGGACCGAAAGCTACGCTACCGTCTGGCCATGCGGAACACGGCGATGCCCCAACTTTCGGGATCGTCGGGTGGGTCGTCGTTCCAGTCGTTGTAGGAGTGGGAGCCGTCCGAACGGTAGCGCAACACGTACGCTCCAGCGGGCAGGGTGATCACGCCGTCGAAGCTGCGGTTCTTATCGGCGCCGCCGGCCGGGTCGGTTTCGTCGTACTTCATTTCCCACACGCGGCGCCCACCGGCATCCTCGATCCAGCCGTAATCGAACATGTCGTCATCACGGCCCTCGCCGACGGCCAGGACGCGCAGCCGCGTCGCTTCGGTCAGGCGGAACGTCGCGCGCGCGTCTTCGTCATTGGCCATGTGCTCGAGCTGCGCCACGGTGGCGTCGTTGTCCCCACCCCGGGTGCGCATGAACGGCCCGACGTCGGCTGGATTCAGCCGCCGGCTGGCGGGGAAGACGCTCACGCCCCAGTAGCGCGGCTCGGCGGGCGGCGCGCCATTCCAGTCGTTGTAGGAGTGCGAGCCGTCGCTCTTGTAGTACACGAGATAATTGCCCGGAGCGAGATGCATCGTCCCATCGAACAGCCGGTTCTTCGCGGCGCCGCCGGCATGCTCGGTGTTCTCGAAGGTCATCGACCAGATCCGCTTGTGCTGTTCCTCATCCACGATCCACGCGTAGTCCGCCATGCGGTCGCGGAAGCCCTCGCCGATGGCATAGATGTGCACATCCATCGGACGCCGCAGCGCGAAGCCGGCCGACCGCATCTCGTCGTCATGGATCCCAGTCATTGATACGATGGTCTGGCCCTGCGGGACCGGGTCGTACTCGAACGGCTTCACCGCCGCGCGTGCTGCCGGGTCGGCGACGCGCAGCGTCAGCCCCCAGAACTCGGGATCGGTCGCCGGAACGCCGTTCCACTCCTCGGGCCCGTGGGAGTCGTCGCTCACGAAGTAGGCGACGTAGTGACCCGGCTTGAGCTGCAGCGTCTCGTGCGCCATCCGGTTCTTCGCCGCGCCGCCCGCGGGATCGGTGCTGGCGTACGTCATCGACCAGACGCGCTGGCGCGTGTCGGCGTTCATGATCCACCCGTAATCGAGTTCGTCGTCGAGCGTCAGCTCGCCGATCGCGTAGACCTCGACCTTCGTCGGCCGGGTGATCTCGAAACCTTTACGCGCCGAGCTGTTGCGATCCGGCACGACGGTCACGATGGCGGACGCCGTGAACGCGCCCTGCGCGAGCTTCAGCTCGTCATGGGAAGCGCTGCGGCCGGCGCCCGTGATGGTGATCCCGAACTGGCGGAACAGACCCGTCTCGACGTAGGGACCACCGTACTTCGCGCGGCGGCCGAGACGCACGATGTCGCGAAAGTCCTTGATGTCGCGGTTGAAAGGGGAGAAGGCTGACGGATAGGAGGCGTAGTGAGCTTCGTACGTCCCGGCGGGAAGGCGGATGGTGCCGTCGAAGTGCCGCAGGCCGTTGGATTCGCGGCGGGTTTCCGCCGATCGGAGATCCCATACCACCGCGCGCGTGCGGGCATCGAGGATCCACGCCGCGGCGGGCCACGTGGTCTGTTCGTCATCCTGCCAACGGCGCTCGTCGCGGTTGCGCAACCGGTCGGGCCACGGCTCGGCGCCGACGGCCGACACTTTGAGCTCCTGTGGCGCACTCAGAACAAAGGCGCTGAGACGGTATTCCTGCGGCGTGAGATCGTGGATATCGACGAGGGCCGGGGCCTGAGGCGTTTGGGGTTGGGGCGCCTGTACGAGGGCCAACAAGATGGCGAGATGCATGGCTGTCCTAACGGGGCCTGGGGGACTGTGGTTTCTAATTCGGCAATGTCACCGGATGCCCATCGGCGGTAAAGACGTTGTCTAACGAACGAGGAGCGCAATCGTCGAGCGACCGAGGGGCGTCCCCGCCGTATTGTCCACCACTTCCAGCCGTAAGAGGTAGGTACCGCGTTCCAGGTAGCGCGGCTCCACGACGAGCGTTTCGATCTGACCGGTTTTGCCGACGCCAGGGCCTGCGCGGTCAAACTCAAAGGTCACGGCTCCCAGTTGTCGCCAATCTTCTCGCGCGATGTCGCGCGATGGATTGTCGGTCTTGAGCAGACGGTACGTGGCATGATATGCGATGCCTGCTGGACTGTCACGCAGGCCATAGAGTTCCGCAAACACCCGCACACTCTCGCCCGAGCGGAATGTGAGGTCCCGGCGCAGATGCTCGAGCATCGTCTGGCGGTCAACGGTGTCGCTGTTCCACGGTGAGCCGATCAGCAGATCCGAGATAGCGGGGGCGCTGCCGAAATCGCGCAGGCGGAGACTCAGCGTCTGACGCCCCAGAGTGTCGGCATCTCGGGCGTTGACGAGCAATGCGTAACGCGCCGGTGGCGCCGATATCGTTACCTGGCCACTCACTCCCTGCTTGACATTCTGGGATCGAGCCGTATCGGCAACGAGCGCCGCCGCAATCTCGCCCCGTGTCGTCACGACGACCACATCGCCGAGACCTGGATCAACGGCATTGCGGAACTGGGCAGTCCACACGCCGAACTCCAGGGGAGCCGTCTGGGACGTGGCATCCCGCGTCAGGCCCAGCTTCATGGCCTCGAACTGGCGCTCGTTCATGGGACGGAAAACCATCTCCGGCGTGGTGCGGAGACCTTTGGAGAACGCGCTGGGGCGCGAAAAACGCACCTCTCCCCACTCTGCGTACCGCCAACGCTCGAGCTCATTTGATGCGCATTGCGGATCGGCGCTGTTGTCGCCGCCGAGCACCAAGCGCTCGGGCGACCCGAACCGGAGGTACATCAACCCGCGATCGTCGAGACCCGTCGCCAGGTTGTAGCCGACGCGCACGGCGGTCGAATCGACTTCACGCAGATCGAAGCCGAGCGCCACGTAGATCGTGGGTGAGAACGCCGCTGAAGGATCGCCACCGATCATCCTTTGGAGCCTCGGGGGAATGGTGGTAGCCGTCCGCACCGCGGCCTTGACGTCCTCGAGCTCCTCCGGCGTGAGATGCGACAACCCTCCCATGCTGGTACGCGAGACTTCCTCTCGGCTGCTGACGCCGGGAAGTTGGACGTGCAAACCCCAGGACGGGGGAAGCTCTTTGTAAACCTCGCAGCGCATGTTGAACGCGCGCTCGCCGATCGAGGGCTCGAGGTTGAGCACCCGCGCCAGGGCATTGCGATGGTAGGACACGAGTGGATGGAGCAGCGGAAAATTCTTGCGGGCATAGCGCAAGCGCGCGAAGTGTTCGGCAACCCTGGTGTTTATGCCCGCAAAGAGATTCGGGTTCCTGCGCGCCCAGAAACTGGCAAGCCAGGCGCCTTTCAGCGGCGCCGCAACGCCCGGCCATGCGCGCAGCTCGGCAGGTGTCGCGATGCCGATCGCCTGGTGCCACAGGAAGTCGGAGGAGTCGGTCCCGGCTTGAACGAGCGCGCGCTGGTAATAGGCGTTACCGCGGGCGGTGTCTCCCGCCTCAAAGGCGCTCTGCGCTCGCAGCGCCAACCACTCGGGACGCACCGAGTCGGTGGCTAACGCCGAGTCGAGAAGACGATCCGCGTTGGCATAGTCCTCTTCTTCGATCAGGAGCTGGGCGATGCGGGCTTTGATGAGCCGTACGTCGCGGTGCGGCGCCAGACGATTCACCATCTTGCGGCGCGTGCCGGCGTTGCGGTAAACCGTCAACCACAAGTCCCAAGCGTCCTCATAGAAGGGATCGAGCGAAATCACGCGCTCCAGCCCTTCCCGCGCGATCCGCTCTCCATCGTCTCCCCCGAGCCACAGGCCCATGCGCGCGATACGATATGACGGCTTCGGATCATTCCGGGCCAGGCGCTCCGCCGTTCGGTAAGCCTCGATCGCCCGAAACCGGCCGGCTGGCATGCGGCGGGCGTAGGCGTCTCCCAGCGCGATGAAACCCTGTGGGTCGTGCGGCGCGTGTTGGGTGTAACGCTCGGCGACCTTGATCGCTTGGGCGATGGAATCAGCCTGGAAGGCGCCTACGATGACGGAAAGCGCAAGGATAGAGAGCATTGGCGGCGATCCTCGCGCCTCTATACCCCGCGCGCGCGGGGATGGCGATGTCAGTTGAAGGCCGAAAGTCCCGTGATCTCCTGCCCCAGAATCAGCGTGTGGACATCGTGCGTCCCTTCGTAGGTGTAGACCGATTCGAGATTTGCGAGGTGCCGCATCGCCTGGTACTCGGCCAGGATCCCGTTCGCGCCGAGCAGGCGGCGGGTTTCGCGGGCGATGTCGGTCGCCATGCTCACGTTGTTGCGCTTGGCGAGGCTCACCTGCTGCGGTGTGGATTTGCCGTCGTCCTTCAAACGACCTAACTGGACACAGAGCAGCTGGGCTTTCGTGATTTCGGTGAGCATGTCCGCCAGCCGGGCCTGCTGCAGCTGGAACCCGCCGAGCGGCTTCCCGAACATCACCCGCTGCTTGGCGTAGCTCACGGCCTCGTCGTAGCACGCCATCGCGGCACCGACGGCGCCCCAGGCGATCCCGTAGCGCGCCGCCGTCAGGCACATGAGCGGCGATTTGAGCCCGCCCGATTTGGGAAGAATCGCATCCTTGGACAGATGCACGTCCTGCAGCACCAGCTCGCTCGTGTCGCTGGCCCGCAGCGAGAGCTTCCCTTTTTGGTCCTTGGCCGAGAAGCCCTTGGTGTCTGTGGGAACGATGAAGCCCCGGATGGAGTCTACGTCATCGATCTTGCCGGTCTTCGCCCAGATGATCGCGGCCTGCGCGGTGGAGCCGTTGGTGATCCACATCTTGGCGCCGTTCACCACCCAGCCATCCTTGGTTTCCTTGGCGACGGTGATCATACCCGCGGGATTCGAGCCGTAGTCGGGCTCGGTCAGCCCGAAGCAGCCGATCACCTTGCCGCTCGCCATCTGCGGCAGCCATGTCTTCTTCTGTTCTTCCGAGCCGAACGTGTAGATCGGATACATGACGAGCGCGCCCTGCACGGACGCGAAGGAGCGCACGCCCGAATCGCCGCGCTCCAGCTCCTGCATGATGAGCCCGTAGGCGACGTTGTTCAGGCCGGCGCAGCCGTACTCTTCAGGAAGGTTCGCACCGAACAGGCCGAGCCCGGCCATGCCCGGCACGAGTTGTTTCGGGAACTTGCCGGCGACGTAGGCTTCGCCGATGACCGGCATGAGGTTTTCATCTACCCAATCGCGGACGGTGTCGCGAATGGCTCTCTCCTCTTCAGAGAGAAGCCCATCAATGTTGTAGAAATCAACGCCGGTGAACTTCGGGGGCATGCGAGCCTCGGTTAGGGTAGCGAGCCCACGGCCGCCGCTTCGGAGGGAGTGGGGGGGGCGGGATTATGCTTGCGAGCAAATGCCGCCGTATCTGACGGTTGAAACCGCTGTTTCGCCGCTTCCCATCGGAAAAACGTCACCTGCACCGCACTCGCATCGATCGTCACAAAATTAAAGGAGACGGGCCGGTCTCCACGCGCGCGGGTCGAGAGCGTCCCTGCGGTCGAGACGGCCACCCGCCCGTCGAGCGTTTCGGCGCCTTCCTCGTGGTCGTGCCCGCAGAGCACGACATCGGTCCCCGCCTCGACGATGCGGCGCTGGGCGCGCTTCCAGCGCGCCAGCCCCATGCGCTGCGACATCTCGCCGCGCAGCACGTTGTGATGCACGACGAGCACCCGCGGCAGCCCCGGCTCGGCCTGTGCGAACACTTGCTGCACGCGCTGCATCTCGGCTTTCGGCAGGTGGCCCTTCACCGCGATGTCACGCAGCCGAGGCGTCAGCGATCCCCACGCCACCCCATGCGCCGTGAGCGCCGCGGCGATCACCGCGCCGCCGGGAATCGTCAATGTCGGCGTCAGGTCGGCGCCGAAGTAGCTGCGGTACTTCTGATAGACGGCGTCCTTGCCGAACGGAATGAGCGGCCGCCACCACCACTGCACGTCGTGGTTGCCGGGAATCACGAGCACCGGCGCCGTCTCGCGGCACAGATTCGCGAAGGCACGGCCCCGCTGGAATTCGCCGTGCCGCGCGCGCTGCGAGAGGTCACCGCCGATGACGATGGCATCGGGACGCAGATCGGGCAGCATCCGCTCCAACGCTTCGACGACCGGAATGTTGGCGAGCCCGCCGAAATGCATGTCGCCGATGTGCGCGATCTGGACCGTCATGACTCGATTTGCACGGTGTAAGTCAATGTGACGTCTCCGCCTGCGGGAACTGAAACGCGGAAGCGCGACTCGGTGGAGGAGGTCTTCTCCGCCGGGACGCTGCTCTCGGTGATCTTCCAGTTCCCGAAATGTGACTCGCGCACGTCTACGCTGACCGCTTGCGCCTTCGCGTTCGTGATCGTCACGCGATACGACCCTGTCACGCGTTGCCGCGGCGGGAGGCCGCGGCGCTCGGCCGGAAGCTGCTCCTGATTGTAGTCGGTTTGCACACGCTCGGCGGTGATGTCGAACGCGTCGCCGGATTGAAGACGCAGATCTCGTCCTGGCGCCGTGTGATCGTTCGACGCTTCACCGATAAGCTGCACTCGGCCGCTCGAATCGGCTTGATACAGCTGCACCGTCCCGGCAGGAAGCGGCCGGTCGCCGAACGGTGTCTTCGCCGCGCGCTTGATCGTATACCAGACCTGCACCGGAACGCGGTTGGGTTCAGGGTTTTGCCCGATCCAGCCACGCCAGGGCAGCACGCCGGGGACTATGAGCTCCTGGGTAACGGGTGCCGAGCTACGAGGGAACAACGCCGTGGCCACAGGGACCGCTGGTTCAATCGAGAGCCGGCCGGGCAGCTGGTAGACGTGAGTTTCTCCGACGGCCTCTTCCGCAGCGTACCCTTTCTCCTCCCCAACCATCACGCCCGCCCGACCTACTATATCCATCGCGGGAGCGGGCGCGGCTGGCATACGGGTACGCCGGATCGCCCCGGCCACGAGCTGCACCTCGGCACTGTCGGCCTGAAGCGCCTGGGAGGTCACGGTCGCAGTTCCAGTGACTTGCGCGCGTGCTCCAGTCACAATCACCTGGTAGAGCGCTTCCCACGTCATCCCCTGCGCCACGTACGCGATGTCGGTGCGCTGCCGCGCGCGCGCGGCGTCCAACACGACTTGCGCCTCCGGGGCGGTTCGCACGAGCTCGGCGGGAAACAGCGGCTCGCCGGGCAAGCCGAGTAGCAACCGGCCGTCGGACAGCTTGAACTGCGGCGGATCTGCCCGCATCACCGTGGCGCGAATCGTGTCGCCCTTGGCCCGCACGAACGAGAGCGTCTGCCCGACCGCGCGCGCGAGCGCATCGGTCGACGTGCTCGCGTAGCGGACTGTCGCTGAGCTCACAGCAACAGAAGTATCTGGAGAGAACAACGTCGCGGGATCGAGCGCCTCCAGCCGTAGGGTGAGTGTATTGCGCCCTTGCTGCAGCGCCTGCGGCAGCGTCCGCCGCACCACGACACGGCCGTCTCTATAGATGGAAAGCGATGTCTGCGCCGCAAGCGGACTCGCAACAAGCACCAGTGCTACCGATAGCTTCATTTAGTCCACTCCAGTGTTACGCGCTTAGCGATGAGAAACGTCAGAACGTACCACAGGAGCACACTCGCCGCCCCGACCAGCCGCGCCGTCCGCTCCAAGGGCAGTGATACGGCGACATACACCGCAAGCGGCACGGTCGTGCCGATGGCCACCAGGCGCGCGACCTTGCTGGCGCGCCGCTGGAGCAGCCGGGTGCAGTTGGCGCACAGCCCGCCGATCGGGATGCCCGCGGTGTCCGTGCCGCACTTCGCGCACGGATGGCTAGGCCCTAACCCGCTGGACCACGGCGCGGGCGAATTCGGCCGTAGCAGCACGTCCCCCCAGGTCGGGTGTGCGAACCTTGTCCTGCACGATGGTCGCTTCCAGCGCGCAACGCAGCCGCTTGCCCGCCTCGAGCTCCCCCACATGATCGAGCATCATCGCGGCCGCCAGCATCTGCGCCGAGGGATTCGCGATTCCCTTGCCGGCAATGTCGGGCGCGGAGCCGTGCACCGGCTCGAAGATGGCGGCGTGCGTGCCGATGTTGGCACCCGGCGCGAGGCCGAGACCGCCGATCAACCCGGCGGCCTCATCCGAGAGAATGTCGCCGAACAGGTTCGTCGTGACGATCACGTCGAACTGCTCCGGTTTGATCACGAGCTGCATCGCGGTGTTGTCCACGATCTTGTCGTCGGACGCGATGACGCCGGCATACTGCTCGGCGACCCGCCTCGCCACTTCGAGGAACAGGCCGGACGTCGCCTTCAGGATGTTCGCCTTGTGCACGATCGTCACCTTCTTACGGCCGTGCGTCTTGGCGTACTCGAACGCGTACTTCGCGATGCGCTCGCTGCCTTCGCGCGTCACGATCGACATCGCCTGCGCCATAGCGCGCCGGTCGGCGCCGATCTTGAACGTGTGATCGAGCCCGACGTACAGCCCCTCGGTGTTCTCGCGGATGATCACGAGATCGATGTGGTCGTAGCGGCCGCCCGGGACGATCGTCTTCGTCGGCCGGACATTGGCGTACAGGTCGAACTCCTGACGCATGGCGACGTTGACCGACCGGTAGCCGCCGCCCACGGGCGTCGTGAGCGGGCCTTTGAGGCAGAGACGCGTGCGGCGAATCGAATCGAGCGTGGCGTTGGGGAGCGGAGTGCCGGCTTTCTCGACCGCCGCCATCCCGCCGTACTCTTCATCCCAGTCGAACTTTGCTCCCAACGCGTCGAGCACCTGCAACGTCGCAGCGGTGATCTCGGGACCAATGCCGTCTCCCGCGATCAGCGTGGCCTCGCGCGTCTTCACGGCAAACCCGGCGTCAGGCTCTTCACGGCGCGCGTGAGCGCGGTCCAGGGATCGGTGCCCTCCCCTCGAGCCGTCGTGCGCCAACCCACCCGCCCGACGCGCGTGTCGATCAGGACCACGGACAGCTCTGCGACGGCGATCGGCGGTTGGGCGAATGGGCGGTTGGGCGGTTGGCGAAACACTAATCCCGCGGGCACCAGCACATATCTCCCACCCACCAAGCCCATCAAGGTGCGAAGCTGATAGCGCAGGGGATCGGGGACTTCCACGATGTTCTCGGCGCGGAGAAACGGCGTTCCCATCTGATCGGGATCGGCGGCGATACCGGCCGCGCGGCGCGCAACGCGCCGGACCTCCGACGCACTGGCCCAGCTGACTTCCGGAGCCCGTGCAGTGAGAAATGTCGCGATGATACTGTCGCTCTTGTCCAATGTGGCGCGACGGTCCGCCATCAGCGCATCCCAGTGCAGCGTGTCCTCAGCCGCGACGAGCACCAGTGGCATGAGCGCGACGCGCTGCCCGGAGAGTCCGGCGGTGGGCAAGGGCGCCGTGGGTACGGGCGTTGGCTGCTGAGCCGATTGCTTGCCACCGCAGCTCCACAGGGTGCCGAGTGCCACGATGCACCACGCACGACGCACGAAGTAGTTGTGTTGTAATGGGTTAGTCACGCGGCCAATCTAAGCCAGCGTGAGGCCGCCGTCCACCACGATGACCTGTCCGGTGATGTGCCGCGCCGCTTCGCTGCACAAAAACAGGATCACGCGCGATACGTCTTCCGGTTCGGCGACGCGGCCGAGCACCGACTCATGCTCGGCGCGCTCGAGGATTTCGCGCGGCAGCTGCGTCAGCAGCTCCGTCTTCACGAATCCGGGTGCGACCGCGTTGACGTTGATCCCGGCGGAGCCGAGATCGACCGCCGCAGCTTTCGTCAGACCGATGAGCGCCGCCTTGCTCGCCGCGTAATTCGCGATGCCGAACCCCGGCCGGAACGCCTGATGGCTTGCCACATTGACGATCTTGCCGAAGCGTTGCGCGCGCATGAACGGTGCGACGGCGTGGATGCAGTTGAACGCGCCGCTGACGTTCGTATCCATGACTTCCGACCAGGCCTCCGGCGTGAGTCTCCAGAGCGCGCCGTCATGAGTCACGCCCGCGTTGTTGACGAGATAGTGCACGCCGCCGAGCTGACTGCGGACCTGGCCGACGAAATGCTCGACCAGGTCCATCTCTCGCACGTCGCACAGCGCCGAGTAGCACGGGACACCGAGTGCCTTGATGGCGGTCTCGGTGAGGAGCGCCTGGGGGCCGACCTCGCGTCCCGGCATCTCGACGTAATTGAAGCCGACGCCGCAGCCGGCCTGTGCGAACTCGAGCGCCACGGCACGTCCCAACCCGGTAGCGCCGCCGGTCACGATGACGACGCGACCGCGGAGGGATTCAGCGCTCTTCTTGGGTTGGGGCCGCTCCTGCACAACCGGCGCGGAAGCTTCGCGCCCGCCTGACGACCACGGGTACGGGCCTGAGGGGCTCAAGGGATTCGAACCTATGTTCGAACTTGAACATCGGCAAGCGGCGTCGCAACTTACGGCCCGTGCGGGCAGCCATCTGGGTGATCATTTCCGTACTGGGCGCGGCCGCGTTTGCCGTGCTCGCGCTGGCCCGCGGCGAAACGATCAGCGCCGCCTGGCTGCTGATCGCCGCCGTCTGTACGTACGCCGTCGCCTACCGCTTCTACTCGAAATTCCTCGCCACCCGCGTCTTCGGCCTCGATCCCCGGCGCGCAACGCCGGCGGAGCGCTTCAACAACGGCCATGACTTCGTACCCACGAGCAAGTGGGTGCTGTTCGGCCACCACTTCGCCGCCATCGCGGGGGCCGGCCCGCTCGTCGGCCCGGTGCTCGCGGCGCAGTTCGGCTTCCTCCCCGGCACGCTGTGGCTCGTGATCGGGGTCGTGCTCGGCGGCGCGGTGCAGGACTTCACGATCCTGTTCTGCTCGCTGCGCCGGGACGGCAAGTCGCTCGGCCAGATGGCCAAGGAGGAAGTCAGTAGAGTAACGGGTGTGACGGCCATGATCGCCGTGCTCGCGATCATGATCATTCTGCTCGCAGTGCTGGCGCTGATCGTGGTGAACGCGCTGCGGGCATCACCGTGGGGACTCTTCACGATCGCCTGCACCATTCCCATCGCGCTGCTCATGGGCTGGTGGATGAAGCGCTGGCGTCCCGGGAAAGTGGGCGAAGCATCGATCGTCGGTGCGCTGCTGCTGTTGATCGCTTTGATCGGCGGCGGCAGCGTAGCGAGCCACCCCGCGCTCGCCGCGGCGTTCACCCACAGCGGCACATCGATCACCTGGATGATGATCGCCTACGGGTTCATCGCATCGGTGCTGCCGGTGTGGATGCTGCTGTGCCCCCGCGACTACCTGTCGACCTTCCTCAAGATCACGACGGTCCTGGTCCTCGCCATCGCGATTCTGATCATTCTCCCGCCGCTGCGGATGCCGGCGCTCACGCCGTTCGCCACCGCGGGCGAGGGCCCGGTCTTTGCCGGCAAGTTGTTCCCGTTCGCGTTCATCACGATCGCGTGCGGCGCGATTTCGGGATTCCACTCACTCGTCGCGTCGGGGACGACGCCCAAGATGATCACGCGCGAGACCGATGCCCGCATGATCGGCTACGGCGGCATGATCATGGAGTCGTTCGTGGGCGTCATGGCGATGATCGCGGCCTGTACGCTCGATCCCGGCGTGTATTTCGCGATGAACACGACTCCCACGGCCCTGGCCGGCGCGTCCCAGGTTCTCACCCAGGCCGGGTTCGTGGTGACGCCGGATTACATGCAGGCGCTGGCGGCGCAGATGGGCGAGCAAACGCTGATCGCCCGGACCGGCGGGGCGCCGTCCCTCGCGGTCGGCATGGCCCACATTTTCTCGGGGCTGACCAGCGCGCTCGGTGGCAAGACGTTGACGGCGCTGTGGTACCACTTCGCCATCATGTTCGAGGCGCTGTTCATCCTCACGACGATCGACACCGGCACCCGCGTCGGCCGCTTCATGCTCCAGGAGATCGTCGGCCATGTCTGGCCGCGATTCGGACAGACGTCGTGGTACCCGAGCGTCTTGCTCGCGAGCGGCACGGTGTGTGCCGCGTGGGGCTACTTCCTGTATCAGGGCGTGATTGATCCGCTGGGCGGGATCAATTCGCTCTGGCCGTTGTTCGGCATCTCGAACCAACTGCTCGCTGCGGTCGCGTTGTGCGTGGCGACCACGATCCTGATCAAGATGCAGCGGCAGCGCTACCTCTGGGTCACGCTGGGCCCGCTCGCCTGGCTGATCGTCGTGACGATGACGGCTGGATACCAGAAGGTCTTTTCCGCCGACCCCAAGCTCGGCTTTCTGGCGCACGCCGCCACACTCGCAACATCAACCGATCTCAACGCGAGCAGGCTGATCTTCAACGACCGGTTGAACGCCATCGTGGCGCTGTTTTTCATGGCCGTCGTCGCGATGCTGGTCTTCACGTCAGCACGCGAATGGTGGCTGGTCCTATCCCAGCGCAAGCCGGCCGTTGTCCACGAGTCGCCCTTCGTGCCCACAGTGTTGGTCGCCGGCGACTAGCGGTCGAATGATGCGCGCTGCAGTGGATTGATTCTCGAGTGCGCCGAGCGTATGCTGATCATGTCACCGGATCCTTCAGGAGCTCTCGATGCCGGTGACCGCAAAGCTGTCGCGCAAGTTTTACGAGAAATTTGGTGACGATTTGACCAACGAGCTCGTGGAGTGGTTCAATCAGGTGGATGCCACGTACCGGTCCGAGCTGCGTGAGACCAATGAGCTGAACTGGGCGCGCTTCGAGTCTAAGCTGGCGCAGGGCCTTGCCGAAGTACGAGCTGACCTTGCACGCCTCGAGACGAAGGTGATCCGCTGGATGTTCCTGTTTTGGGTAGGAACCCTCGGCACGCTTATCGCTCTACTAAAGCTCTAGCCCACCGTCGCGAGACACTCGATCTCGACTTTTGCATGTCCTCCACGCTGTGACCTGAAAACCACCGCTGCGCCTGCTGCGTCTTGGCGTCTCCTAGCAACGGGGTGCTAAAGCTCTACGTAGGCACCGACTTCAAAGACCTGGTTGGGAGGGATTTTAAAGAAGGCAGTCGCCCTGAGTGCGTTGCGCGACATGAACGCAAACAGCCGCTCCCGCCACATCGCCATGCCGGGCCGGTCCGACGCGATCAGCGTCTCGCGACCGAGAAAGAATGTCGTCCCCTCCAGCGGGATACTGAGGCCGTTCCCCTTGCACGCCGCCAGAATCTCGTTGATGTCGGGATCCTGCATGAAACCGTAGCGCGCTACGACGCTGTGGAACCCTTTGCCGCTGCGTTTCACCATTACGCGCTGCTCGGACCCCACGTGCGGGACGTCCTCGGTCATCACCGTCAGGAACACGATCTTCTCGTGCAGCACCTTGTTGTGCGTGAGGTTGAGCATCAGCGCCGGCGGCGTGCCGTCGGAGCTGCCGTACATGAACACCGCGGTCCCCGGCACGCGCACCGGCGGCTCGGCGGCGAGATCGGCGAGCAACAGCTTGAGCGGGACGGTCTTCTCCATCATGCGCTTGGCGAGAATCTCCCTGCCCCGCTTCCAGGTGATCATGACGAAGTACAATGCGATCGCGATAACGAGCGGTACCCATCCCCCATGCCAGATCTTGAGCGCGTTCGCCGCCAGGAACGTGAGGTCGACGACCAGGAACAGCCCCGAAACCGTGGCGGCCTTCGCGAAGCTCCAGCCCCACACCTCGCGGCTCATCACGTAGAACATCACCGTCGTCAGCGCCATGAGCGTGGACAGCGCGACGCCGTAAGCCCCCGCCAGGTTGCTCGACGACTGGAAACCAAACACGAGCGCAATCGTCAAAACCATCAGCATCCAGTTGATGTTGGGCACATAGATCTGTCCAATCTCGCGCGAGCTGGTGTGCTCAATCTCCATGCGTGGGATGTACCCCAGCTGCACCGCCTGGCGCGTAAGCGAGAACGCTCCCGATATCACGGCCTGGGAGGCGATGATCGCCGCCGCCGTCGCCAGGGGGATCAGGAACAACAGCGCCTTGGCGGGTGCCAGGAAGTAGAAGGGATTGGGAGCGGTCTCCGGATGCGTCAGCAGCAAGGCGCCCTGCCCGAAGTAGTTGAGCAACAGCGCGGGTAACGGGATCGTAAACCAGGCGAGCTGAATCGCCGAATGGCCGAAGTGCCCCAAGTCGGCGTAGAGCGCCTCGCCGCCCGTGACAACCAGGAAGACCGCCCCCAGCACCAGCAGTCCTCGTCCCGGGTCCTCCGCAAAGAACTCGACCGCGTGCGTCGGCAGTACCGCCGCCATAACGCCGGGATGGCGCAAAATCCCATTGAGCCCCAGAACGGCGATCGTCAGAAACCAGACCAGCATCACGGGGCCGAAGATCGCCCCCACCCCCGCCGTGCCGCGATTCTGGAACAGAAACAGCCCGACCAGAATCGCGAGCGACGTCAGCAAAATGACCCAGTGCTGGAGGGTCGGCACCGCGATCTCCAGACCTTCCACCGCCGAGAGCACGGAAATGGCCGGAGTCAGCGCTCCGTCCGCGTACAGCAGCGCCGCTCCGAAGATGCCGAGTACGATCATCAGACGACGCGGCGTGAGGCCCCGCGCCACCCGGCTGCCGTTCACGAGCGCCATGAGCGCGAGCACGCCGCCCTCGCCCTTATTGTCGGCGCGAATGATCACGACGTGGTACTTCACCGTGACGATCAGGAGCAGCGACCAGAAGATCAGCGACAGCACGCCGAGCACGTTGCCGGGCGTCACGGGAATCCCGTGCTGGCCGTGAAACGCCTCGCGCATGGCGTACAGCGGGCTGGTGCCGATGTCGCCGTACACCACGCCGAGCGCCAGCAGCGACAGCCGCGCGAGATAGCGTCCTCGGGGATTGGTGTGTGGGGCGACTTTTGGTTGGGGCGTTTGCGGACCTACAGGCGTGGTCATTGCGGGGGAACGCTAACGCAGCCGGGTCCAGAAAGGCCAGAGGATGGCCAAACCCAAAGTGGCTGCGCCACTTACACCGAACGCCGTGGCCCCATTCGCCTGTTGAAAGATGACGCCCAGGATCAGCCCGCCGGCGAGCGCCGCGACACCCGTCAACGCGTGATAGGCCCCGAAGGCGCTCCCGCGATGACCGCCGGTCGCCGCCGAGACGAGCGCACGTTCCGAGCTCTCGGTTAGGCCGGCCACGAGGCCGAGCGCGAGAAACAGGATCCAGGCGGTAAGCGGTCGCGTCGCCAGCGCCATGCCAGCGGCAAGCGCCACGTACGTGAGCCAGCCCAGCCACATCGTCCGCGACGGCCCGATCCGGTCCGACAGCGCGCCGCCGATGAATGAGGTGGAGGACCGCACGACGTGCAGCGCCGCCCAGAGCAACGGCACGAGCGCGACCGCGATGCCTAATTGCTGCGCCCGAAGGATCAACAGCGTTTCGGGCATCCGGAGGAGATAGAAGAAGGCAATGGCAATGACGGCGGGGAAAAGGGGGCGGTAGGAGGCGGTAGGGGGCGGTAACGTGGCGGATGGTTCCTGAGCTCCTACCGCCCCCTCCCGCCTCCTACCGCCCCTTACCGCCCATGCGGCCAGCACCAACACCAGCACACCGGGCACCAGGCTCGCAACAATCACTTTCCGCACGTCTGCACCGGTGGACAGCATCCACCACGCCACCAGCGGTCCGATTACCGCACCCACATGATCCAGCCCGCGCTGCAATCCGAACGCCCGCCCGCGGATCGGTTCCGGCGTCACATCGGCGATCAGCGCGTCCCGGGGCGGAGTCCGCAGGCCCTTGCCGAGGCGATCGACGACGCGCAGGCCGACGACCTGCCACGCCGCCGCAGTGGCCGCGATGATGGGCCGCACGGCGGCGGCGACGAAGTAGCCGATGACGATCAACGGCCCGCGGCGGGATGGCCGGTCGGCGACACGGCCGGCGACGAGCTTTACGAGCGCGGCGGCAGCATCGGCGGCGCCGTCAAGCGCGCCCAGCGCCACGGCCCCGCCGCCCAGCACGCCGGTGACGAACGCGGGCAGCAGCGGGTACACCATCTCGCTCGCAAAATCGTTGAGCAGGGAGACCGCACCGAACAGCTTGACCTGCCTGGGGAGCGCTTGCCGATCACTCACCCAGACCGAGTCCCCAGCGAATCAAGGTGACCGGCAGGCCGCCGTACGGGAGCACGGCGTCGTGAAACCCGCGCAGCGTGAAGCTGCTGCCCTTCGCTTTGCGGAAATCGTCGCGCAACCGCAGCAGCTCGCGCCGGCCGACGGCATAACACAGCTGATACGCGGGCCAGGCACAGTAGCGCCGCACCTCGGCCTCCGCGTTGCCGCGCTCCACGTGCAGCTCATTCACCATCTGATCCACTGCCTGGTCGCGCGTCATGCCGCGCGTGTGCAGCCCGACGTCGAGCAAAATTCGCATCGCGCGCCACAGCAGGTGCACGCGTTGGAAGAACAGCTCTTCGTCCGATGCGTAGAACCCCTGCTCACCCATCATGTCTTCGCAGTACAGTGCCCACCCTTCGACGGTGAGGGGCGTCCAGAGATTCTTGCGGACGTGCGACGGCAGCTCTTTGGCGATGACGAGCTGCAGATGATGTCCGGGATAGCCCTCGTGCAGCGCCGTCGCCGCCAGCTCGTAGCGGCAATGGTCGCGGAGGATGCGCTCCTGCTGCGCCGCCGGCAGGCGCGAGTCCGGCACGGTCACATAGAACCAGCCGGTCCGGTCCCGGGTATACGCGCCGGGGCTGTCATACGCGGCGTACGGGATCACCGGCCGCATGAACGCCGGCGTCGGAATCACGCCCAGCGGCGCCGTGGGGATGGGCGCGAGCCGCCGCTCCGCCACGAAGTCGCGGGCTCGCGCCATCTCCTTCGCGTACGCCTCCACGAGCTCATTCGGCGTCGGGTGATCGCCGCGGAGCTTGTCGACCAGCTCGGGCCACGGCTTGCCACCCCTGTCCAGCCGCGTGGCGAGCCGCACGAGATCGGCCTCGATCTCCTCCTTCAGCCGCAGCCCATAGCGCCACAGCTCCGGCGCGGTGTCGCGCAGCGCGTGCTGATAGTGCAACAGGAAGTTGAACGCTTCTTCGCCGATGGCGAATTGCTCCGTTCCCATCTCGAGCCAGCGCTCGAGGTTCGAATCGAACTTGAAAAGCGCGGCGCTCGCCTGCTCCGCCGCGGCCGCGAGACGGGTGGCGTGCATCGGGGCCTGGGCACCGAGCGCGGCCGCCAGTTCTTTCACCAAGAGGCGCCCGCCTTCCGACATGCGCAACGCCGTCTCGACGAAGACCCGCACCGGCTCTTCCAGCGTCGCCTTGAGATCGTCGAGAAAATCGGGGATGTCCTCGAGCCGGCCGATGGCAGCGGCGGCTTTCTCGGCGGGCGTGCGATCGGCTGAGAGCAACAGGTGATGGAGGCCGCCGAGCAGGTGCGACAGCCAGAACTCCGGATTCTTCGCCTGCGGCTTCAGCTTCTCGAAGCGCTGCAGCGAGACGCGAATCTCGTTCAGCAGCGCAGTGCGGTCGATCTCCTCCTCGAGGTTGGCGGCATTCGCTTCCTCCAGGGCGGCCGCAAGCGACTTGAGCGCGGCGAGATGGGGAGCGAGCGCGGCGGGACTGAAGCGGCCGTAGCGGTCGTCGTGGCCCCCCCCCGGCACGCCCGCCTGCGTCGCGGCCACGGGATCCATGTGCCAGTAGAGATCGAAAAACGACTTCTCGATGTCGCGGAAGCTCATGCCTTCAACAACCGGTGGCACTCTTCGTCCGACAGCACGCGATCGGTGCGCTTGGCCGCATCGAACAACGTCCGGCAGGCCTCGTCATCGTTGGGATCGTACCCGTGGTGCTCGAGCCAATACTTGACGTTGGACAGCCCGGACACGGGCGAGATCTCGATGCGCTGCTCGAAGCCGAATTCTTCCGCGGGCACCGAGCTGTACACCCGATCGGCGAGCCAGTTGTGGCCCTTTTTCTTGGCCTTGATGATCGCGGCCGCATGCACCCCGGTGCCGGTGCGAAACGCATCGGTCCCCACGACGGGATAGTTGACCGGAATCGGCACGCCGACCGCATCCGCGACGAGCCGGCAGTACTCGGGCAGCTTGCGGATGTCGGCCTTGTGCGCCCCCAGCAGCTTCAGGTTCACGATCAGGAGGTCCATCTCGGCGTTGCCGACCCGCTCGCCGACACCCAGCGCCGTCGCATGCACGCGATCGACGCCCGCCTCGATCGCGGCGAGACAGTTGATCAGGCCCATGCCGCGGTCGCGATGGCCATGCCAGTCGATTTTGACGGGATTCTTCTTGACGATTTCATCTTTGACGAATTTCACCAACGCCCGTACGCCGTCCGGCGTGGCATGTCCCACCGTGTCGGCCAGGCAGATTCGTCCCGCACCGCAGGCAATCGCCGCCCCATACAGTGCCTTCAACGTCTCCGGGCGGGCCCGCGTCGTGTCCTCCGTAACGTACATGACCGGGAGCCCGTGCTTCACGGCGTACGTCACGGCCTCTTCGGATGCCTTGAGGATGCGATCGAGCGTCCAGTCTTCCGCGTACTGGCGAATCGGCGACGAGCCGATGAACGTGGCCGCCTCGATCTTGATGCCCACCTCATCGGAGACACGCACAATGGGCTCGACATCGGCAACCACGGTGCGGGCGGCGCAGTTAGGCGCAATCGGCAGCTTTTGGTCGCGGATCTCGAGGGCGAGCGCGCGCACCTGATCCACGACCCGCGGGCCGGCGCCCGGTAAGCCGATGTCGGCGGCGACGATGCCGAGGTCCGCCATCAGGTGCAACAGACGCTTTTTGACGTCGAGGGAGGGATCGGTGACCGAGGGCGACTGCAGCCCGTCGCGCAACGTCTCGTCGTTGAGGTCTACACGCGCGCGCGTCCAGTCGAAGCCGCCGTTGGGACCGCCCGCGCTGTTCCAATCGTAGATAAGCTGCCGCTCCTCCATGGGCTTAGTGTCGCGTAGGTGCTAGCCTAGGTCAAGTTGCAACCGCGCCACACGACATCATAGTTTGACTTCCATGCAGGGACCCATGGATGCGTTGGTGTCGCACGATCGTGTGCGGACGGCCCGCGCCCACATCGAACACTCCGACGAGGCGACGCTCGCCCGCCAGGCGGCGCTGTCGGCGATCCCCGCGCCCACCGGGGCGGAGCGGGCACGGGGCGCGCGCGTCGCGGAACTGTTCGGGGACGCCGGGCTGCAGGACGTTTGTTTGGATGACGTTGGGAACGTTCGCGGATGGTTTGGAGGGGCGCAGCATGCTGCGCCCCTACATCACGGATGCATCGTGATATCTGCGCATTT
>WNFW01000155.1_pt1 | contig 42272 bp, 36 predicted proteins | sample 5400131 | NCBI WGS metagenome assembly WNFW01 (sample SAMN13153362, study PRJNA577476) | soil metagenome | isolation source: 20 cm soil or saprolite under grassland replicate 1 | place: USA:California | collected 2016-06-15
GGTTGGGAACTATCAGCTTTGACTGTTCCGCTGGCACTTGGTCAGCTACAGTACTTGCGATACCGGGTCTCAAATTTCAGCCTGGACCTGCTACCTTAGTCGTTGACGCCACTACTACAGATGTAACCGGTCCTATTGGCACTCCCGTGAATTTCGGCGCAAGGGTTAATCTTCACTAAAATAGGTCAGTCTTACGAGCGATATTGCACTTGGGTGTAAGCGCGCTCTCTCTTGTCATGGCGTCGTTTACACCTAAGTGCAGTCGCAACCGCGCAACCAACCGCGAACAAACCATCTAAACTTCCTAACTCTCCATCTGTAGAAATCGAGAATTTATCACCGGCATCGTCGTACATCCTGCGGGCGAGCTGCGCGTCCTTAATGCCGAGTTTTTTCTGAATATAGAGGATCATGATTTCCGGGTTGTCCTGGTAGAATTTCAATGCTCGAAACTCCAAACTCGGAACTGCCAAGCCGCTCAAGCATGCGCTTCGGCCCAATTCGAGCCGGTATGCACGTCCACGGCAAGACCACAGCGAAGATCCGCAGCTTTAGTCATCTCTTTTTCAATTAACCCCCGCGCATGCTCTAGTCTCTCCCCGGGCACCTCGAAGACGAGCTTCCGCAGGGCGGCGTCGACGCCGATCATCGCCTTCTTGATAATGTCGGCGGCGCTCCCTTGAATCGGCGCATTGAGCGCCATCCGCTCGCCTAACGCGCGCAGCCGGAAATTGGACGAGCGGAGCTCCGGCAGATAGCGGCGCCGCCCGAACATGGTGGTCGTGAAGCCGTCGATCTTCGCCTTCTCGACCTGGGACGTGAGAAACTCCTTTACTTTGGGAAACTGCGCATAATAAGCTTCGACAAAGTTTGCCGCCTCGTCCATTTCCACTCCCAGCCGTTGTGAAACTCCATAGGTCGACATGCCATAGGCGATGCCGTAGGAGAACTGCTTGACTTGGTTCCGCATCGCCGAGGTAACGTCGGTCAAAGCGATGCCGTATACCTTGGCGGCAATCATCGCGTGAAAGTCGTGTCCCTGCGCGAACGCCTGGCAAAAAGTCTCATCCTCGGAAAGGTGCGCCAGCACGCGGAGTTCGATCTGCGAGTAATCGGCCGAGAGCAACACGTGATCCGGCGGCGCGATAAAAGCGCGCCGGATCTGGCGGCCCGCTTCGCCGCGAATCGGAACGTTTTGCAGGTTGGGTGCGATCGATGACAGACGTCCGGTGGCGGCGGTGGTCTGCTCATAGGTCGTATGGATTCGATGGCTCTCGGGGTCGATGAGCGCCAGCAGCATTTCGGTAAAGCCGTTCTTTAGCTTCGAAACCTCGCGGTATTCGAGCAGCGAGGCGACGATCGGATGAGTGCCCGCAAGCTTTTCCAATTCCGCGGCATCCGTGGAGTAACCGGTCTTGATCTTTCTGGTTTTTGGCAGGGACAACTTCTCAAAGAGAATGCGCTGGAGCTGAGGATTGGAGTTCACATTGAACTCCTCACCCGCGAGCTCCTGAACGGTACGCTCGAGGGTTGCCATTTTTTGTCCGAAGTCGGCATTCAATTTCTCCAGATAGTCGCGGTCGACGAGAATGCCGTTATGCTCCATGCGCGCTAGCACCTCGACCAACGGGAACTCAAGGGAGGTTGCAAGCTCCCAGATGCCTTGATTTCGGAGCCGCTCTTCAACGACCGGTGCGACGGCGCGGACCGCCACCGCTTCCCGACACACGCGAGATTTCTCGTCGTCGCTGAAAGAGAGACTTGTCTGCTCGCCCGTTTGCGGCTCGGCCTTGTCCGCGTCCATTGAGACGCCGAGATAGCGACCGACCGTGTCTGTTAAAGTGTACCCGGAAGCAGAGCCCGGCTCGAGGAGATACGAGGCAATCTTCGTGTCACAGTGAAGTCCTTGAATTTCGACCCCGGCGGTGAGGGCCGAGCGGTAAAGCAGTTTGGCGTCATGAGCAATCTTTCGCCGGTTAGGATCCTTGAGACAGCCGGCAAGCCGATGAATTGCTTCGGAAAAGGGCAGAACCCGCGCTTCGCCGGGCCTATCGCACAGGGCAACCCACTCCTCACTCCATGCAAACGCTACGGTCTCGCTCCCGCGCAGATCTTTCTCCGAGACAAAATCTGAGATCGAACTAAGTTCGAGCGAGGGCGAAACGGCCGCAGCGTGAAGCTTGAGCTCTTTGAGGCGCTCGTGGAGACTGCGGAATTCAAGCGAGGTGAAAAGTTTGCGGACCACTTCATCATCCCATGGTTCGAGGCGAAGATTGGCTGGATCGAGATCCAGCGACACGTCGTCAAGCAAACGCCCGAGCTCTTTGTTAACACGCACCTGGTTTGCATGGGCCTTGATCCCGTCGCGCAGTTTTGGCGTAAGCTCGTCGGCATGGGCAATGACCGATTCAATATCACCGTATTTATTAATCAGCTGGGCGGCGGTCTTGTCGCCGATACCCGGAACGCCGGGAAGATTGTCTGAGGTTTCGCCCTTGAGCGCGACAAAATCGGTCCATTTCTCCGGTGGGATACCATAACGCTCTAGCACAGTCGGAGCATCGTAACGGATCACATCGGAAATTCCCCGGCGAGTCATGATGACAGAGACGCCGTCTCGCACCAGTTGGAGAATGTCTCGGTCGCCGGTAACGATAATCACCTCGAATTCCTGTTCCCTAGCATGTTTGGCCAAGGTTGCGAGAAGATCGTCGGCTTCGTAGCCTTCAAGCTCGACGGCGGGAACTCGTAGCGTCTCCAACACCTCCCGGATCAACGGCAGCTGCTGCCGAAACAAGTCTGGCGTTGCGGCTCGCCCTGCCTTGTACTCCGCGTATTGATCCACTCGGAATTGCGGCACCCCTTTGTCGAAACAAACGACGACGCCTTGAGGGCGTTCATCCGCCAAAAGCTTGATGAGCATGGCGGTAAAGCCATAGACGGCGTTTGTCACTTGGCCGGATGATGTGACGAGCGTGTCGGGCAACGCAAAAAATGCGCGAAACGCCAGCGAGTGACCATCGAGCAGAAGCACCTTCCGCGCGTTGCGGCTTGCGGTTGCTGCTGCCACGCTTCGGTCGGATTTCGCGACGGGCTTCTTTGTATTTTTAGGCCTCACATTTAGTAATCTACCCGTTGGTTTTGTTTGCAGCAAGCTCGCGACATGCGGCTTGGCTCGGATAGAATCTCCTTTGTAGTGTGATTCCTAGAGGATCAAAAGGAAGCGCGTGAACAAAAAACTTTACGACACTATCCCAACTGGATTTACGCGAATCAAAGCGGCTCAAGGCTCGAAGTCGAGGGCGAAACACGAAATGGCGAAAAAACCATCAACGCGTTCTCCAAGGGAACATCTGCTAGAGCTAGGAGTCGGCCAAAAAGGTTGCCCCGGCCTGGACCGGCTAGTGGGGCCTGTCCATGACGGCGTGGATGGACGGCGGTTGCTAAAAGTCGCCAAGAAGTTGACGGGTCTAAGCCGTGACATTATCGAGTCCCGTGAAGACCGCTGGTGATCTATTTCCTGGACACCAGCGCACTGGCCAAGCGTGACCTCAGGGAGAAAGGCTCTCCGCTCCGATCAATCCCGACAGTGATTTGATCTTCTGTTGGGGATAATGATCTGGTGAAGGGTCGTAGGGAACGGTCGCGACCGTCCCCTACGACACCGCCAATTTCTGCCACAGGTTTATTACAGGGCAAAAAAGAAGTGTCTTGACGCGAACCTAAGAGAATGAACCGAGATCAACCCTCAAACGCTGGCCACCAGCGCGCGTTGGATCAGCGACTTTGCCATGCCTACTTTATAGACGTTGTCCTTCAGCGGCTTCGCGCCTTCGAGGGCGATTTCGCCGGCTTTCTGCGCGGTAGCGTCGTCAATCTTTTTGCCGCGGAGAAATTCCTCGGCCTTGGGCGCCCGCCACGGGGTCGGCGCAACGCCGCCCAAGACGACTCGCGCATCGCGCGCGACTCCGCCGCTGCTCTGCACGACGGTGGCGACGCTGACGATAGCATGATCCCAGGCGAGCCGCTCGCGCACCTTGTGATAGAAGCCTTTGCTGCCTGCCTTGGGATAGGGAACGAAGATCTCGGTAACGATCTCGCCCGGCTTGAGAATATTTTCATGCTTAAAATCAACTTGCGGCAGGACGAAAAACTTTTCCAGCGGGATCACTCTCTCGCCTGCCGCGTTGGCGATCCTGATCTGCGCGTCGAGAGCGACGAGCGCCGGGGCGGTGTCCGACGGATGAACGATATAGCTCGGCCCCGCGCCGAGAATCGCATGATAACGGCTATCGCCCGCCACGGAATAGCAGATCTGCCCGCCTTTTCTGAGACAATCGAAACTCGCCGAGCGGAAGTACCAACAGAAAGGCCGCTGGCAGATATTGCCGCCGATGGTGCCGGCGTTGCGGATCTGCGGCGACGCCGCTTCCGCCGCCGCGTCTGAAAGAATCAGCAGCTTCTCTCTGACTGCCGGGTGCTCTTCGATTTCGGCAAGCGTCGTCAAGGCGCCGATGCGGAAACCGCCGCGCTCTTCTTTGATGGTGTTGAGGCCGGGAATGGTCTTGAGGTTGACGACATAGTCCGGCGTTATCACCCGCTCCTTCATGAGCTGCAGGATCTCGCTCCCGCCGCCCACGACAATCGCACTCTTTTTCTCCTGCTGAAATTTTTGCAGCAGCGCAGCCGCTTGCTTCACGCTTTTGGCATCGATGTTTTCAAAAGTTTTCATGGCCGTTCCCTCCTCATCAGACCTGGACAGCCTGCAAGATCTTGCCCGGAGTAATAGGCAATTCTTTGAAACGTTTTCCCGTGGCGTTGAAAATCGCATTGGCAATCGTCGCTACCGCTGCGGTAATCGGCGGTTCGCCCACGACCTTGCCGCCAAAGCAGCCGTACGGGTCGTAATTTTCTATGAAGATCACCTCCACGTCCGGCGTTTCCAGGTGAGTGGGCACCTTGGCGTCGCGGTAGTTGGGATTGATCGGAATCCCGGTCACCTTATCGATCAACAGTTCCTCCGTGAGCGCCATGCCGATTCCCTGCACGATGCCGCCTTTTACCTGGCTCTCGGCGGTGAGGCGGTTGAGAATCGTGCCGCTATCGTGAGCGGCAACGTAGCGCGTGATCTTTACGTGACCGGTCCACGTGTCCACCTCGACCTCGGCGAAGTGAGCGACAAAACTCTTGCCCTCGACCTCTTTCGGAAAACCGGGGTTCGTCGTCGCGCGGCCGATCAAATCGCCGGAATCCTTCACAATCCGTCCCAGGGGCACTTTTTTTGAAGGATCGGACTTCGCAAAAACCTGCCCGTCCCGCAGATCCAACTCTTCGGGCTTCGCCTTAAACTCGTTAGCCGCCAGAGCGAAAATTTGTTTTCTCACGTCTTCGGCCGCAGCCACCACCGCCGGCCCGGTGAATGAGGTGGTGCGGCTGCCGGACTCGCCGACTGAATAAGGTGTAACGTCGGTGTCACCGTTAGTGACCTGAATTTGATTGAGCGGAATACCCAGAGCTTCCGCGGCAATGATGGCCATAGTGCTCTTGGCGCCGGTGCCGATGTCGGTAACGCCGACCAGGACATGGGCCGTGCCGTCCGGGTTGACGCGAATCGTCGCCGCGCCGAGGCCCGACCTGTAGGGATAACCGGCCAGCGCCATACCGATACCGTGTTTCATCGGCCCGGACGTAGCACCGGGCTTGTGCCATTTCTCGTTCCAGCCGATTCGCTTCGAGCCTTCAATGATGCACTGTTCGAGATAATTGGAGGTGAAAGGAGTCTTGTTCTTGGACAGACGAATGCGGTTCCTCATGAACATGTCGAGCGGGTTGATGCCCAATTCGAACGCGATCTGATCCAGAAATGAGGCAAAGCCGAAGACTGACTGCGGATAGGCGGGCGCGCGGTAGTTCGCCGCCACCACCGTGTTGGTATGGACCGGCAAAATCACCTTCTTAAAATTCGGGATCTGATAAAAGTCCGTTCCGCTTAGATTGCCGCTCTGTTTGCGGTACGCTCCCATGTTGGTCACGGCATCGAGCTGGACTGCCGTAATGGTTCCGTCCTGCTTCACGCCGATTTTGTAGCGCTGCTCTGAAGACCAGCGGCCGTGCATGCCTATGTAGTCATCTTCGCGGGTGAACTCCAGCTTGACCGGCTGGCCGCTGGCTCTAGCGAGCGCGGCGGCCATATAATCATAGTCCTGCGCCTGATTTTTGTTGCCGAAACCGCCGCCCATGTACTTGCAAACGACGCGCACTTTGCTGAGCGGCAGGCCGAAGTCCTTGGCGATGTCGGTGCGAGCGTTGGAGACGCCCTGGGTGGAAGCGAACACGGTCAATTTACCGCCGTCCCATTTCGCCACGCTCACGCGCCGCTCGATCTGGGCGTTGTTCACATGCTTTGAAATGTACGTGTCTTCGAAGACGCGGTCCGCTTCTTTAAAGCCCTCGTCCAGATCCCCCCATGACTCTTCGATGGGCGCGCTGAAGGCTCCCGTGCCAACGGACAGATTGCCGTTGGGCGCGATCTTGGGCGCATCCGGTTTGAGCGCCTCCTTGGGATCGAGCACATGCGGAATCTTTTCGTATTTGATGTTGATCAGCCCCAAGGCGTCCTCGGCGATCTGGCGGTCCGTGGCCGCCACAGCGGCGACGGCGTCGCCCACGAAGCGCACCGGGTTATTAAAGATGAAGCGTTTGTGAGTTAATCCGCCGCTGGACCAAGGGATCTGAGTGTTGCCGTGATGAATCACCGCCTTCACGCCCGGCAGCTTCTCGGCTTTCGAGGTATCGATGCTGGCGATCTTCGCGTGGGGAACCGGGCTGCGCAAAACGCGCGCGTAAAGCATGCTGGGGAGCTGGATGTCGCCGGTGTACTGCGCTTGGCCCGTTACGCGCTCATAGGCATCGATTCGCGGAGTTGTCTTGCCGACAATGGAAAATTCTTTTTCTGCTTGTGCCATGGCGACCTCCCTTTTACCGAGCCTTCGCGGCAGCGAGCACCGCCGCGACCTCGCGGTTATAATTGCCGCAGCGGCAGAGATTCCCGGACAGGGCTCTCCGCGCTTGGGCTTCGGTCGGTTGAGAATTTTTCAACAACAAGGCTTTGCCCGACATGATCTGCCCGGACGTGCAAAAGCCACATTGCGGGCCGTCGTTCTGGATAAACGCCTCCTGCAGCGGATCCAGCTTGTCTCCCTTCGCCAGGCCTTCGATGGTGAGAATCTCTTTCCCTTCCATCCACACCGCGAGCTGGCTGCAAGAGTAAACGTTGCGGCCATTGACAATCACCGTGCAGGCGCCGCATTCGCCGCGGTCACAGCCGATCTTCGTACCGGTGAGACCCAATTCATCCCGCAGGACCTCGCCCAAAGTACTTCGATGCTCAACCTCAACACGGTAATTTCTGCCGTTGACTTTGAGGTTGACTAGCGACTTTCCTCTGCCGGTGCCAACCGCCTCTGGCGTATAGGCCTCGGCCGGCTCCACGTTCAAAAGGCCCGTAGAGATGACCGCAGTGCCGATAGCGCCGCCGCCGAGCCCTTTCAGGAAGCCGCGTCGGGATAACCCCTTATTTTTTCTTTCTTCTTCCATGGTCGCTAACCTCCTTTGTCCCATTCATGGGTGAGCCGCATGTGACGATTAAAGGGTTATTATAGAAGTCTCGTGCATGTCAATGGGGAAAATGCACCTTGCCGCGGGCGCGCAAAATGTATAATCTCGATGGTCGTTTCCATGGCTGAAAAACAAGCCCTGCAGTCCGAAGGAGCACAACTCGCCGAAGTTCTTAACGAGCTTGAAGCAGAGCACGCCGTCAAGGAGATCTCCGGCTGGGAGTCGGGTTTTGTAAATTTGAGCCGCGCCTTGGACGGTCTCCTTCCAGGACTCTATTTGCTCATCGGCCCGCCGGCCTGCGGCAAGACCGCGTTTGCCAAACAGCTGTTGGATCAAGTGGTGATGCGCAATTTGGTGCCGGGAATTTTCTTTAGCTTCGCCGAGCGCAAGAAAGAACTGAGAATCAAAACCCTGGCGCGACTCAGTGGAGTAGAGAACCGAGAGATAAGACGAGGCAGCGCTTACTTGCTCCACTGGTACGGTGTGCCGAGACTTGGAAATGTCGACGCTGGCCAGCTACCGCCGAGTTGGGAGAAACTCAGGCGCTCGGCGGAAGAAGCGAGAAGCTGGTTAGATCTCACCTATATCATTGAGTGCGATCGTCGCATGACGCTGCATGACATCGAAGATCAGATCCAGGCGGTCAAGCAAATCCAAGGTCGCGATCAGATAATAGCCGCGGTCGATGATGCCCAACGTCTGGCTCTCAGCGAACAATCGCTGGAGAACCGTCTCGCCATCCTCGCGGATCAGCTGCAAGCAATCGCAGTGAACTCGAACGCTGCCCTATTCGCGGTCTGGCCCGATCTCCATGGCAGACGCGATACGACACCTGATGCGTGGGCCGACAGAATACCGGGGGCGGATGTGGTTTTGGTGATGGAGCGAAACCAGAAGAGAACTGAAAAACTTACCCCACCCAATCAAGCAATCATCCTTCACATCGTCAAGAACCGCGGCGGTGAACGAGGCAGTCTCGCCTTTGAGTTTTCTCCTGCGTTTGCGAGATTTGTCGAAGCGGAACCGAGTTGAAAGAGTTAGGAGTGGCGATGGCTGCCCTGGGTGTTTAGGCCTTCCCAACGATAGCACTTGATCTCGCAGGCATGTCCTTCCACTACCACCGCTCCCACATAACCGTCACACGGATCGAACTGAATGAGACACCAGTTTGGTACTGTCCCTTTGATCTGAACGCCTTCGTCCGTTAAGATGATTTCAACTTCATCCAGTTCCCCGCTCAGTCCCGTGCCTTTGGCCTTTAAGAATGCTTCCTTGCTCGTCCAACATTTATAAAACGCTTCCCGTTGAAGCCGGCTAGAAAGCGCGCGGAGAGCTATGACTTCCTTAGGAGTAAAAAACCGCTCGGCAACCTCTTCGAAGGAAAAATCCCCCCGAACGTGCTCCACATCGACGCCGATCTCTCTACCGTGAATCACCGCCAAGAGTGACACCGCGTGGGAGTGGGACAGATTAAACTCGAACTTCTCCGCGGCAGGACCAAGGGCCAGCTTGGGCTTGCCGTTCGAACCGATTGAAAACTGCAAATCGTCGGGATTAGCATTCAAATAAGACGCGAGGATGGACCGCAATGCGCCATGCGCGACGATGTATCGCCGGCGGTCCGTTTCAAACCTGAATCTCAAGGCTCGCTCGCGCTCCTCTGATGACAGCAGATTCCGGCAACACTCCACACAGAGACCGGCATCGTCCATTTGGGTCGACCAGAGATGAACCTCGTTTTCACCTAGGTCAACATGTTCTTGAGGCAAGGACCACATAAGCCCGGATGGGAGAGAGTTGGACATGAACGGTAGGGTTATTCACCCAGGATGCTTGGCACAGGCGGCTCGTAAGCGGCCACCGCCGCGGCAAGCAACGAAAAATCGCCTATTCTTTTTTGTGCTCCAAATCGGCTTCTCGCGAAATTTTAAAAGCCTCTTGCGCTTTGATTCTGAAAGGATAAGATATGTCCGAGTAGGTGAACCTCACCCCGTGAATTAGCTCCCGGTACAACGAGTGGTTTTTAAACTAGCTCTTCCAAAAGTCTAAAGCGTTTACCCCAGACAGGAGGTAACTGCCATGTGGAGCCGAGTGTACCGCAATCATTTCATTATGGCTTTTCCCAGCTTCGATACTGCCACGAATGCCTGGGCGCCTCAAGCCGATATCAGCTGGAGCGGCGGGCCATCTCGCGACTCGGAGTTTGTCAGATTCCCAAAACGCTTCATGACCGAGAGAGAAGCGGTAACCTTTGCGCTAAGGAGGGGCCAAACGTGGATTAACAGGCGTCTCAGGCACTCGCATAGCGGAATTGCTTCGGACCGTGGCCGAATAGTCGATATGATCGGGGCGCTGAAGGAAAGCCTCGCAAAGACGGCTCCCGAGCAGCCTCGCCGAGATCAAGCCGCAGCAAAACGACGGACGGAAAGCACATTCACGTTTGACCAATTTAAATCCGCTATGGCTGAGAGTGGAGTTCATCTCAGCGAACGGACGTTGCAAAAAAGTTACACCGCATTGGTCAAGCTGCGCAAAAACAACCACTTGTCTTGGGCTCAGACGAGACAGAAAGTGGAACGTTCTCAGCAGGAGCTCCGAGCGGCCAAATCACCGGCGCGACGGCCGAGAGCTGTGCGGATTCCGCTCAGCGAGCGTGGCTGGCGCAACATTGGGTGATCTTGCAGCGGCTCGAACTCCTTTAATTACCAAAAAAAGATCGTTTGTTCCAACCCGAACATACAGCACCAGCCTCCTTCTTTCCGCCGCGGAATCCGACCGGGAAAGCTTGAACTAGCAACAAGCACGCGCAACTCCCGTTGACAAACGATACGCGGGCGTTTCTACAGTTACGAAACTTTAGCGGGGAGGTGACTTCGATGTCAGAGCCCATCCTCAAGGAAAAAGACGGAGACGTAACGACGATCACTCTGAACCGACCGGAGGTCGGGAACCGCCAAACCGATGCGACCTGGGCTCAGCTCACCGAAATGCTCGACATCGCCGCCAAAGAATCGCGGCTCATTGTCTTCAAAGGCGCGGGCGATGACTTCTGTTTGGGTCGCGAGGCCATGGGCCAGCCGAGTGCCGTTCTTGAAGCCTACGCCATTCGTGAGCGAAGCGAGACGATTTTCAATCTCTACGGCGCGTTTCGCAGCGCAAAAGTTCCTATTATGGGCGTCGTTCAAGGCCGGGCGGTCGGGCTGGGGTGCGCCCTTGCGGCGCTTTGCGATATTACGATCGCCAGCGACAAGGCCCGCTTTCAACTTCCCGAAATGGCCCACAACATCATGCCGACCATCGCCATGTCCGCGCTGATCGATCGCGTGTCGCGCAAGGCCGCGACCTACTTAGTCTACTCGACCCAGGAGATCGACGCCCACAAGGCGCTCGTTTTCGGTCTGGTCAGCAACGTCGTTCCCGCCAACGAGCTTGATGCGGCGGTGGCCAGTCTCGTGGAGCGGTTCAAAAAAACTCCACTTCCGGCTTTGCTCGCGGTCAAAGAGTACGCCGGGTCCGCTTTCAGCATGAGCACCCAGGCAGCAAACGATTTCGCTCGCAACCTGCACGCTACCATCAATAGTTTTTCAGGAATGCGACCGTAAAAGAGATTTTCTTCTCATTATTCTCTGCCTATGTTATGGGCCGCGCGCAGGGCTCGAGACCAAAGGCACAGTCTGAGCCAAGTCCAGAGCGACGCCGAAAGGTTGAACCGGGAAGGCGCTCCCAGATTCAATTATCTAGGCGTGACGCGAGGTCTGGCCGCACACCCTGCTTCAATCAGAGATTTCAAATCATAATCCAGCAGTTCGCCGATCCGTTCGACCGTTAGGTCCACTGTATCCGCCGGCGGATACTTGGCAAGAATTTGCCGGTCGTAAGCGTAGTGGCCCTGCCGGGGAAATATGGCGGTCACCCGTCGGCGCCAGATTTTCTTGATTGCGGCCAAAATGTGGAGCTTGTCATCTACCACGACATAATGCTTCGCCGGGTAGCGGCGTCGGATATGCTCGAGCTCCAGCTCCTTATGAACGTAGATCAAAGTGTGCCCGTCTACGGCATCGAGTAACCCTGAACGTTCGATCTTGCGCGGCTGAAAGACCACGTCACCATCTGTGAGAATCACCGTCGGTCCCCATCTTCTGAGATGCTCGATAACGTCAAGCGAATTGGGGAAAAGACGGTTTGCAAACGGATAATCCAACAAAAATAAGGCAACCTCCAGCAAATGCGCCTCGCGCGGATACTCGGTCCGGTAACGTTGAAGCGCGCCCAGGTAATCCGCGTATCCCAACTCCGCGCGCAACTCCTCAAAGATCTTCCAATATCGCTGCTGGTGCTGACGGCCAACCGCCCGCTCGAGGTGACGCTTCAAATCAACTATCACCCGATCGTTATCCAGCAGCGTGTTATCGACGTCGAGGAGAAATACAACCCTGGATTGCGTCAATTGTTAACCCTCTTTGAACGATTCAGCGGGATGTTAAAGTATCAATATCACAGTTCGTTAGCGGGTGCGCTCAACTAAGAGAATATTTTCGGCTTATACATCCGAGCCGCGCGAGGAGACCAGTATGGAAGAACATTCCGATGCGTTCGTTTTTTTCGGCGCCACCGGCGACCTTGCCTATAAGGAGATTTTCCCGGCATTGCAGGTGCTGATCCAGCAAGGTCACTTCGATATTCCGATCATCGGCGTCGCCAAGTCGGGCTGGAGCCTTGACCGACTGAAGGAACGGGCGAGAGACAGTTTGAAGCATCACGGAGGAGTGGACCCAGAGTCGTTTGACAAGCTTTCGGTCCGGCTCCAGTACGTCGATGGCGATTATCAAGACGCCTCGACCTATGAGCTTCTGCGTCGGGCACTCGGTGCGACGAAACGACCGCTCCATTACCTGGCCATTCCGCCGAGCATGTTTGCCACCGTCGTGTCCCATTTGGCCCAGTCCACTTGCGCAAAAAACGCCCGCGTGGTGGTTGAGAAGCCGTTCGGCCGCGATCTCGCATCCGCGCAGGCGTTGGACCGCACGCTACATGAATACTTTCCGGAGAGCGCGATCTTCAGAATCGATCATTATCTAGGCAAGGAGCCGGTTCAGAACCTCCTCTATTTTCGCTTCGCCAATTCCTTTCTCGAGCCCATCTGGAACCATGAGCACATCCAGAGCGTGCAGGTTACCATGGCGGAAGAGTTCGGCGTTCAGGGCAGGGGGAAATTCTACGAGGAGGTGGGCGCCATCCGCGACGTTGTGCAGAACCATCTGCTGCAGGTCATGGTGCTCCTGGCGATGGATCCTCCAGCTTCGAGCGACGCGGTGTGCATTAGGGACGAGAAAATTCGCATCATGCGGGCGATGCGGCCATTGGAGCCCAGCTGTGTCGTGAGAGGTCAGTTCAACGGCTATCGCCGGGAGCCCGGCGTATCTCCAGATTCGCATGTCGAAACGTTCGCGGCCGTTTGCTTTTATATCAACAATTGGCGTTGGGCAGGCGTGCCGTTTTACATCCGGTCCGGAAAGTGCCTGCCGGTGACCGCCACCGAAGTCTTCGTGAGTCTTAAAAATCCGCCGCACTCGGTTTTCGGCGAAGCCGTTTCCAGCCAAGCGAACTATTTTCGCTTCCGCCTCAACCCCGATTTTGTTATTTCGGTGGGCGCCCGGATCAAAGCCGGCGGCGAAGCGATGGTTGGAGAAGAAGTGGAGCTTATCGCCCACGAAGACGCAGCCGATAGGATGTTGCCTTACGCGCGTTTACTCAGCGACGCCATGCGCGGCGACCCGACGCTATTTAACCGCCAGGATGCGGTGGAGGCGGCTTGGCGGGTTATCGATCCGGTTTTGGGAAATGTCACGCCGCTGCATGAATACGAGCCCCATACCTGGGGTCCAGCTGAGGCAGATGCAATCGCTGCGAATATCGGAGGCTGGCACAATCCCCGGCCATGCGAAAAACTTCCTACATGGATACCGCGGGGATTTTGAAGTAGCTGTGGCGGAACCGTGCGAAAAGATGCGCCGGCAGATCGCTTCTGTTCTCCCGAGGCCGCATCCCGCTTCAAGGCAGCGGGCCATTTCAGCTATTTCAGTAGAGCAATGACAATTGCCAAGATGGCAATAACGGCGGTTCCTATCGCGGCAATAATTAGCGTCTTCAAAGATTTCTGAATATTTTCAAGGAGCGTTTCGACGATCTTTAATTGCACTTCAACTTTTTCGTTTAGAGCCGCTTGAAGTCCCATCGTTTTTTCGAGATTCGCAATCCGAGCTTCGTCGCTACCCATCCGAGAATCGCTAACGACCCTGCGAATCGCGCTCACAACGGGGCCGCTTCCCAATATGAGAGGCCCCAGTTTTTCGAGTAGTCCTCTGATTGCCGTCGTGGAGATCTTCAACGAACTTATTATATCGCAGTTATTGAGCGGGACGAAGTGCACAGATGATTATTTTTCCCGTCCACTTGGAGTGACGTTCCCCTAAAATCGATTTCAATCAGTAAACGATCATCAAGTAGGTCATTCCTTTGCCACACCCCTGCATTGAAATAGCGGCTGTCTGTTACCTTCGAATTAAGAAAGGAATTTTTGTGAGGTGAATTATGGCGAGCCCAAAGCAACGCGCGGCGGCACGGAAAAATATTAGGAAAGCCATCAAGGCGGCAAAGCGCAAACAAACGTTAAAGCATTTACCAAAAAAGACGCGCCGAGCGCTAGGGAAACAAGCGGCAAGGGTTCGAAAAGCACGCCAGTGAGAAACCGCTCGTCATCTTTCTTTCCCTATGGAATTCAGCGTGGGCAAACGACCTGGATGCAGCGATTCTTCAGCCTCTATACCACCAGCCTCTTCGGTCACTGCGAATATCAGCCAGAATGTCCTGGATACGTGCCCGATCATAGGCGAGCCTTCTTCGGCTGGCGTGATGCGCGGCGTCATAATTTAATCTCCGGCGTGCTTCCGCAAGGTCGCTATAATCACGCCGTAGGTCCGCTCGACGACTCCACGAATAATCGTGTCCCCGTCGATACCAGTCATGAGCCATGACCGGCGCTGCTGAAAGCGTCAATGAACCAGCAATGAGGCTCCCGAATACTATAGCTCTAAATTTTGTGTTCATAGAAACTCCCGTTAATTGTTTTTGCCTTGAGCTCATTGGACGGGATCATTTCATTAACGTTACAGATCTCGAATCTGCCTGCCGCTCGCCTTATCTTCGCCGGTAGTAGTCATAGTCTTGCCCTTGGAGTTGATCGCCGATGAGCGCGCCGGCGCCAAGTCCCAAGCCGCCACCAATCGCCGCACCGGCTGCCGGGTGCCCGACCGCGGCGCCAATGAGACCACCCGCCGCCGCGCCGCCGAGAACACCAATTCCGGCCGCTCTCTCTCGCGTTGTGAGAGGCCCACCGGCGCAGCCGACAATCGCAAGCGTTCCTGCCAATAAAAGTACTGGAGCTTTACGTATCAGTTTTTGCTTTATGTTCATGTTCATTGCCTCCCCTTCTCAATTAGCTCGGCTGACTGCCTTCTTCCGTGCCAGCTGTCTTAGAGAAGGAGCAATGGGCATGCCGAACCAAAAAACGCGAAAAACTAACCGGTTACAGAAATGCTAAAAATAATCGGGATAGGTGAAAAGGTAAGGAGGCAGGAAAGAATTACGTGCCGTAAAAAATGCCCTGGATTCTCAACGCAGGACCAAATTGAAACGCTTTTACAATGGTTGTTGCTAAGAAATTTAGCTGCAATCCAATCAATCGTCACGGGTTACTGACCCGCGTATCCATTAAACACAACTAGGAGACAGAGCTTTTTTCTTTTCTTCAAACTCGTCCTTATTGATCTCTCCTCGCGCATACCGCTCACGCAGAATTCCGAGAGCAGAATCCGATGTGGATTTGTTTCCACGGATGAGCCAGCGGATGCCCACGATTAGACCGACGATAATCAGCGCCCAGAACAGCAACATCATCAGCATCATCCCGATGCCCCAAACTCCCCACCACATCGGATGCATGTCCCATCTCCATTCATAATAGCGCTCCTGCGCAAAAAGATCGGTCGAGATAGTGACGATATACAGCGCCAGCGAGATCTGAAAGATTCGTTTTTTCATCTTTCTTCTCGTCTAGCCGTCGCCGCAAAAACTGCCGGCGGAGCAAAGCTTCGAGCCGATGCCGGAGCCGATTCGATGGCGACCATTCAGTTGCAGCTCCCGAAACTCTTTGCCATCGTTTCAACCCAGGAGTCCGCGATCCTGTTTGCTTCTGCGCAACGTCTTCACTCCGAGCCGGGCTTTTTGTATCGCGCGCTGGGCACGATTTCCGCGACGGTGCCGCCCGGCGCGCGGAATTTGATCGGCACGACACCGGGATCGCTGATGACCTGACAACCGAATCGGGCGAGCTCCGACGCGTATTGATCGAGATCCTCCACTTCGATGCCGAAATGGTGGATGCACGGTCCCTGGCCGGAGGCCAGTGACTCGGCCGACTCCTCGGCGTCGTATTTGATAAGAGCAAGATCGATGGCGCCATCCGTGAGGTGGCGCGAAGTATGATCCCTCACCTTACCTTCTTCAACCGGGACAAAGCCGAAGAGTTTCTCGTAGAACTCGCTGCTTTTTTCTAAATCGTCAACTTTGAGCGCCAGATGAACAATTCGGGCCATATTCCCTCCTTTATGATTATGATTAACGATGCAAATCACCTCTAACTCGCGCCCGGATAATAAGCAACCAAAGATGCAGTGATTGGCCCGACCGATGAAAAGCTCCGTCAAGTTCAACGTTTGACTTGCAAGCCATGAGTCCCGCGAGTACGAGCTCGCCAGGAGAGTTTCTAGAGATAACCTTTTTTCTTGAAATAGAAATACAACGTCAGCGAGATCAAAGCCATCACGGATATGGCGGCGAAATAACCGTAGCGCCATTCCAATTCGGGCATGAATTTGAAGTTCATGCCGTAGATGCCCGCAATGGCGGTGACCACGACGAATATTGTGCCCCCGGCGGTGAGCCGCTTCATCGTCACGTTGAGCTGATTGGATGCGGAAGCCAGGTGGATTTCGAGCGCGCCCGAGAGGATATCCCGGATGCTGTCGAGTTCCTCGGTGATCCGGATCAAATGGTCGTAAACATCGCGGAAGTAAACAAGATTCCCCGGCTGAATGAATGGGAAATCATGGCGGGTGAGCTGGTTAAAAACTTCCCGCTGGGGTGAGACCGCGCGGCGGATGTGGACCAGCGAGCGCTTTAGCGCCAGAAGGCGGTTCATGTCCTCGTTCCTCGCCCGCTTGAGCAGCCGGTCTTCGAGTGAGTCGATCTCGTCTTCAATATCATCCAGAAGGGGAAAATAGCTGTCTACGACCAAGTCCACGAGTGTATAGAGGAGAAAGTCAGTCCCTCGGCGAAGTGCGGGAGGAATTCTCTCATGCAATTGGGAGTTCTCTATCAAGCCGGGCAAGGGGCCATAATGCACGGAGACGATCCAGCGGCGGCCGAGGAGCAGGTCCAGCTCGGAGGGTTCGGTCTGCCACTTCTTCTTGCACAGCAATGGATGAATGGCCATGTAGACGTAATCTTCAAACGATTCGATTTTGGGCCGCTGGTTCTGTTGAACGATGTCCTCTAACGTCAGGTGGTGGATCTTGAGTTCTTCTTCCAGAAAGCGGAGTTCCTCATCGGTCGGCGCATCGAAGTGAAACCACAGTTTGGCATCGCTGCGCCGCAAAAGATCCGGGATGGAATCTCGACTGACTTCCTCGAGGCCGTTAGTCGTGGAGCGCCGAACGGTAAGCATGCGACCAGTTTATAGCATGATCGGAAGGCTCGGCAGAAGAGATTGGTAGCGGATCGCATGGTCATTTACTTAAGAGTCTTTCATCCGACTATGCCGGAGCTTTGCAACTACTCTCCGATGAGATAACCATCCAGTCCACAACCGGGCACGGGAGTCGACTGAACAGGCGTCCCGCCTGCCGGACACAATTGGAAGCTTAGATATCCCAAATAGAGTAATTCCTGTAACGCTGGTTGCTTATCCGCCAATCTCCTTTTCGCTGGCCGTCTTGGTTTTTGAGAAAATTATTCCACTGATTCAACCACTTGTCCCAAAATATCCCAAGTGCGTCCGATTGGGATATTATTGGCACATGAGTTGCATATAGTAGATCTGTTTCTGAACGAATTGAAAGCTGACGAAAAGGTTTTTATGTACGAGTTTTTGTTGCTTGCGGTCGTTGTCATCTACGTGGCTATCTCTTATGGGTCCGGAGCCCACTAACGAATTGACAATGTCCTTAGAACAAGCGGATCGTCCCGTGCGGTTGCGATGAAACCATTGACATCGAGTCGCAGGCTGACATGCGGACAGACTTACTGTCACAGACGTGATTCGAAGCAAGTCTCCACAGGTGTATAAATAGATTACTCCTCGCGCATAATCTCACGTGGATCTTTATCGTCTCTCAACCCGAGGAATTTCGACTGTCTCAGGTGATTATCTGGCGTCCATTCGGTGAACTCGATTTGTGCGATTAGCTGCGCTCTAAGCCACACACACTTCTTCATTTCCTCCCTGGTTAAAGCCCACGCTTCGGGTCGGTGGGCGATGACCTAACCAAAATCCTCTTACAAAAAAAACGGACTTGAGGGTGCGATCAACATTCGAGAGTTCGATGGAACGGCGGAGGTGGGCGTCCGCAAAAGCCGTTTAAAACTCCACACTATAATCATTTCCTGTATGATTCCTGCATCTTCCAAAGCCACTACCCGTATACGAAGAGCCGATGAAGTAACATGCCATGGTTGTTCCCCTGTCGCCCTGCAGTGACGCGGTCCAATAAAAGAGCGGGCCTCTCACCGTAACTTCTGAATTACCGTACGCGCGATTGAAAGTCTCTCCATAAGCAGCGTCTGCATGCGCGCGCGAACTCCCAAAGAAACCGTCAAAGGCGTTTCCATAAGCAGACGAATCAGGGGCCTCTATCGCGATCGATCGCCGGCCAAAAGTCTGCTCGTAACTCTTCACGAAAGTCGTTCGTGCGACTCGCTCGAATGTACCATTCAACACCTCGCCATCCGATCCCATGACCTGGATCAACCCCGTATCTTGCCGCGCAAAACGGTACCTTCCGCTCCACTTTTCACCATCCGTGGAATGCATGCTCAAACTGTGGACGCACGCCGACAAAGTCAATAACGAAAATAGTAATGGAGCGAAACCAGATCGTTTCATCTCGATTAGACGCGCACTAACATGCAGCCGGAAATATCGCCAATGACAAGAGAACCACGGGTCAAACTACGCCGACCATAACACGCAGCTCCTAAAAAAACGAAGCCAATTCAAGGCTAGAATCCGTTCATACCGTTGTTGACAGTAACTTAGAATCTTTAAACGCCTGTTACCGCGCTTCACTCATTTGCTGTCGAAATCGTAGACCAGCTGCGCTTTGATGGCGCTATTGATATTGTCGGCCATGGGGTTGCGGATCTCTTCGCCGATGTGAGCGACCGCCCCTAGTGTCCGGCCGATCAGCGCGAATGCTTTGGTTAGCTGCCAGGGGAGCCCCATATCGAGCGCGATCGCCCCGATCGCCCCGGTGACATTCGCGGGCAGCTGCCTTCCGTATTGCGCTTCCGCCGCCTTGCAGATCCGTTGAATGAAATCGCAATAGCGCCCATACACACCTGTCTCGCGGGCGATGTCGAACAGACGCACCGCGCGCGGGTCGCCTTCCGGATGAGTTCGGTGGCCAATGCCAGGGATCCTTTTTTTCTTCTCCGCATACTTTCTTACCACTGCCGAAGCCGCCGCGTCTATTTCACGTTCTGAACTGCCGGTCGGAAAAGCCTTGACGAGCATCTTTGCCGACCACTCGGAGGAGCCGAGGTGAACGCTTCCGGCTCCAAGGATCGAAGACGCAACCGCCGCTTGCATCGCCTCCGGCGCCGTGGAATAACAAAGTCGCGCCGAAACCACGCTGCTGACCATACCGTGCTCGACGAGAATCGTCAGCAGAGCATCGGTCATCCGCCTTTCGCCATCGCTCGGGAAGCGTCCAACCAACATCAAGTACGTCATGTCGCTAAAGGTAATTTTGCCGACGAGATCCTTCGTCAGGTCATGGCCGCGAATCAGGACACGATGCAATTCCGGCTTTCCCAATCCCGTAACAATTTTCTTTTCATCGCTCATAGTTTCCTCCTCGGCTTCATGCCTTCATGCGTCACAGGTATCACGAACGCGAGGTGGTCTGTCAAGCTGACGTTCTTCCACCCCGATCAAAAGACGGTCAGGTTTGCGCTGCCGCCCGGTAAGTTGACCGATACAGTTTTTCCGTTCCGAAATTTGTGAGAGAAGAAGATTTCGTGCAAGACTTTCGCCAACAATTCTATTGTGGATCCGTTAGTTCGAGAGGCACTTATCGGGCAGCGTTACAAAAACCGGCTTTCGTCTTCAGACTCGCCATTGCAGCAGACACCCGGGAGTAAAATCATAACGGCGCCAGGACGATGCTCGTAAAATCGGTGAGGAAGTGTATGATAATCGGTGCAACCAGGCTCTTCCGCCACAGGTAAACCAGACTAAACACGACGCCCAAAACAAAAACAGCGGTTGCGCCCGCCGTTCCTTCATATCCATGTCCCAAGGAGAAAACGAACGATGACAAAAGCACAGCCGCGCTGGTTCGCCCCGTGACTGCCTTGAAGCGAAGAATCAGGTAACCGCGAAAAATAGTCTCTTCCACGACTGCCACAACGGTTACGATGAGGAAGCCGACGATCAACTTCGTGAGGCCGCTTACTGGGAAGAAACCCGGCAGTTTCGATGGCGCAGAAAAGCCGGCTTGATGCAGAACACTTTCGATCAGGTTGCCGCCAAAGACGATGGGAACGAACAGGATCAATCCCCAAGCGAGATCACCTCTAAGATAATCGAAATTCCAGCCGACTTGTCGGATCGACTCGCGGTTGCGCCAGATAAAATAGAGGACCAAACTCAATAGCGCCAGATCGTTCAGGATCGACGAAATCGCCACTTGCATAAAACGCAGATCCGCCTGGCCGACCGCGAAGAACGAAACAGCCATCGACGGCACAATCAAAAACAAAAAGACCGCAACCTCAATCAGTTGCACCTTCCGGCTGGGTTCGTCGAGAGGCGTTTCTGACCCGTTGCCGTTTTCCAAATCCGCCATCAATTGTCCGGAAAGGGATCGAGATGGGGAAAATGCTTAACCTGAAGCAATCTGCATGGTTACGTTTTTTGACTGGAGAGGCGTTTGTCTTCCGGCTAAGCTTCTTTCAATGAGATTCGAACAGCTCGCTTTTCGTCTTTGACTTCTATCTTGCCCTCGCGTGCAAGCCATCCTACAGCCATTGACACCATCGATCTTGGAGCTTCAACCTTTTTTTCCAAGGTACTGAGGCTCGACTCTCCATTGGTACGCAAGAAATTCCAGACCAGACCGGCGGTGTCACCAATCGTTTTAACTTCCAACATGGCCATACCTCCATGCTTTTTAGTTTGGCATCTTATTATTGGCTTGGGAAGTCAGCGGATAAAAATTTTCGGCAAAAATCACCGTTCTTACGAACTGTGCGCGGGCAAAAAAAACGTCGGGTGACGACTGGGATAATTCTCATAAGTGTTTTTTGATACCGCAGTTGGCTTGCTGCGAAGAGATTCAGTTAGTCGCCGCTCCGAGACCATAGAATCTCCGTGGATTGTCTTCGACAATTTTTCTGTGCATTTCGGCGCTGATTCCGCCATTTTCTTTCAAAGTTGTGAGCGCCGCTAACTCTGTGGACGAATCCGCGTGGCCATAATCTGTGCCGATCATCATCGCACCTTGGCCTGTGTGACTCAGTAAATACGCCACATCGTCACCGATCTGACAGGTGACGTACATGCGGTATGCTTCCATTAGATTGTCAGGCAGTCGATTATTTACGGTATCCATGCGCCGGCGGAGCTCATAGATCACCCACGGTATCCACGACGCCGCAGTTTCAATGAAACCAAAGCGCAGTTTCGGAAACATCTTGGGCACGCCCGAATTGACCAAGCGAAAGAACGCGCCGACGTTGAAAATTCGGTATTGATTAAAAAAATCACGGCTGCCATCCGGGTTGGCAAGCTTGCTAACCACATCCCAGTTGCCGTTCGCCTGGTGCAGCCCGATGGCCATGTCGAGCCGGGAGGCTTGTTCGTACAATGGATAGAAGTAGGGATCGGTTATGTGCCGTGATCCTTCGAGCGCGCGCATAAAGACACCGCAGGCGCCGTTCTCTCTGGCGTACCGCAATTGATCCAGCGCGTCCGGCATACTGAGGAGGGGAAGGACGCACATCCAGCGCAGCCGGCCTTTTCCCTGTCGCCAAATGTCCGCCAGCCAGCGGTTGTAAGCGCCGCAGAGTGCGACGTCCACTTCGGGACGTTCGGTACACTGGTCGAGGAAAATACTCGGATAGAGTATCTGGATATCGATGCCCAATTCGTCCATGTGTCGCACCCGCGCACCGACATTCTCGACGTCTCGGGTCTCCATTGACGTCGTCATGTTCCTCCCGACCTGCTCGGATTTTTTGGCTAGGTCCTCCGCGCTGAAGGTAAACCGAAATAGGCCGCGAATCTTGCCATCGATCACCCAGTGCTGCCTTCCCGAATTGTCTTGCGGGTCGAACAGAGCAGGTCGATATTTCTGCTCTGCCGCCTGTAGGTAGTCCCACGTGCGTGGGCTTTCAACAACGTGCGCGTCCGCGTCTACCCATCCCATAGGTTCCTCCCTCGTGAGCATTTTGGATCTTCGATTTTGGATTTTACTCTCACCTCTGACCTCTTTATGGAGTCTCGCATTCATTTGGCAGCACTGTGCTTCTTCACCCAGTCAAGAATGATGCTATTCGTTTCCTCCGGCGCTTGCCAGAAAAAGCCATGCGATTGTCCTTTGAGAACTTTGAGCTCCGCGCCTGGAATTCTTTTGGCGAGAACTTCCGATTGCGCCATGTGATTGCTTCCGCCGCTGTCGTGGTCGCCGATCACCACTAAAGTCGGAACTTTTATATCGCTGAGGCGGTGCGTGCCCTCCCAGTTGTGGCGCGCGATGCAGAGATGCACGAACTCCGGCACTTTGGCGTGCGTCGCCCACGCGAGTTGGAAAAATTCCTCCACCTCCTCGTGATGGTGATCGCGGTAGTCTTTCGTAAAAAACGTATCGGAATCACAAATTTCATGATGGATGAATTTCTCGAATCCCATTTCGACGAGATCCACGACGAGACGATGCGGCAGACCCGTGATGCAGTCCGATCCGGGTCGCGCCGCCGGGCCTGACCCGCTGGCCGCCATGATCAAGCTCTTCACGCGGCCAGGAAAGTTCTGCGTGGCGGCGAGCGCGATGCGCCCTCCCATGGAGTGGCCCAAGAGATGCGCCGCGGAAATCTTCAGATGATCCATTAACGCGACGATGTCCGCGGCCATCTGTTCGATCGTGTAGACGTTTTGCTTGGCTACCGAGCGACCGCATCCTCTTGGATCGTGGATAATCAAATTGAGCGATTCCGCCAGCGGCATCTGCGCAGGTTTCCAAACTTCGCCGGAATAAGCGGTGGAGGGCACGAGAATCAGCGGCTCTCCTCGACCGTGAGATTCATAGTAAAGATCGACTCCGGTTGGCAGTTTAACGTTCGGCATCTTTACCTCCTTGGCCTGGTAAATCGTAAAATGCCTGCAGTTATTTATATCTCACGTACTGCATATCATAGAAGGCAAACAGCGGTCGAGGCTGAACCCGCGGCTCAACAATAGCGGTGAGATGCACCAACAAACAAGTTGCCCTGAAGACGGGCGTTGTCATACACTCGGCCGAAAGTCGTTATAACGAAACAGAAATCTATCTGTTGGATTTTCGGAGGGAGCATCTATGAAAGGAACCATTTTTAGCGGCGCGATTTTCATCTTTCTCTGCGCTTCTGCCTTGTCCGCCGCGGACCGAATGCGGATCGGCTACAGCTCAATCAGCGGCGCTTACGTCGGCATTTGGGTCGCTCACGACGCCGGTTTCTTTGCCAAAGAAGGGCTGGATGACCAGATCATTCTCATTCCCAACGGCACCCAGCTCGCCCAGGTGACCGTCGCTGGAGAAGTCGACGTGGCCTCGTTGGGTGGGGCAGCGGCGATTTCCGCCGCTCTCAGCGGCGCGGACTTCAAGGTCATTGGCAACAACGTCAACAAATTGGTCTTTTCGATGTACGCGCGGCCTGAGATCAAACGGGTGGAGGATCTCAGAGGGAAGAAGATCGGCATCACCCGCATCGGAACCAGCGCCGACATTTCGGCGCGTTACGCCCTGCGCCAACACAACCTCGACCCGAAGGATGTCATTCTCTTGCAGCTGGGGGCCATAAGCTCGGTTGCGGGCGCGCTCAAGGCAGGCACCATCGATGCCGGCATGGTCTCGCCCCCGACGCTTTTTTTGATGGAAAAGCTCGGCTTCAAAGAAATTGCCAGCATCACCGACATGAATCTGGCTTTCCCGAATCCTGCCATGATTGTGCTCGGAGACATCATCAGGAAGAAACCGGATCTGATCGATCGCTTCATGCGCGCCTACGTCCGCGGCGTGCACCGGGCCAGAACCGATCGGGACTTCACGATCAAGTCCTACGCGAAGTACACCACCGTGCAGGACACGGCAATCTTGCAAAAGGCTTACGACTTCTATGTCGAAAAGATCGTCGAGAAGGCTCCTTATATCAACATGACAGGAATGCAGAACGCCCTGGACGAAGTGGCCAAAACAATCCCCGCCGCCAAGCATGCCAAGCCCGAGCAGTTTGTCGATACGCGCTTCCTCGACAAATTGGAGAAGAGCGGTCTACTGAGCGAGCTTTACAAGTAGCCGCCGCACGGTTTCGAGTCTCGCGTCTCAGGTCTCGGGTTCAACCCGATCCGCCCTCCTTGGGGTGGGTTCTCGTTCCGCTCCTTAACACTTCACTTTGAAAAAAGGCTTTCGTCGATGTAAGCAGCCGTGTCCTTCGGGACATCAGGCTGTTTGGACATGATCTCCGCGATGTGGCTAGCGACGGCCCGGCGGTCCGGCAGCGGTCGTTCTGGGACTTTGGCGTCGCCATACGCTTTGACCATCCACTCGAGCGTAACGGGAGATTCGGGCTTGAGGTACTTTTGATAAATCCGCCGCACCAGATCGGGACGAGCTTTGGCGAGCCGGTAAGCTTCTTCCAGCGCGCGAATAAATCTCTGCATGGCGTCCCGCCGCCGCTCTAGAGAATCCCGCTTCACCGAAATGTCCGCGCCGCTGACATAAATCCCAACATCGCTCAGGTCGATGAGCCTGTGGACTCTGTCCGCCGCTTGACCTAACTCCGGCAGCGCGTCGGCGCCGGCCACGGTCGCGTCCACGCCGCCCTGAGCGAGAACTTTCATACGATCCAAAGAATTCTGATGGCCGGTATAGACGATTTGGACATCCCGCTCGGGATCCAATCCGAGCTTCCGCAAAGCCATCTTGGTATTGCGATCGGCGCTGGCTCCCGCCGTGCTGCTGCCGATTCTCTTGCCGCGAAGCTCTTCGGCGCTCCGGATCGAGCGATGGCTGAAGAGGAAGAATTGGTCGGGTCCCAAGCTCGCCACCACGGCAAGTCTTTGCCGCTCGAGCGCGATGGCGCGCGCAACCGGTTCGGAATTTCCCAGAAAGATATCGATTTCTCCCGCAAGAAGTTTCGGCACTCCCTGTGTGCCTGGACTCACCGGGACGATTTTAAGATCAATCCCATGGTTGACGAAGATTCGCTCGTCAACCCCTAGAGGGACCGGCACCTTGGCGCCATTCAGATTGGTATAGCCGAGAACGAGATCGTCGGCTGCCCGAGAATCGCCGGGCCCGCCGCTCGCGATAAAAACCAGAAAAAGCGACAGAGAGAATGTAAGCAGTACTCGGGCCACGATCGATACGGCTATTTGAATTTAACGATGAACGGCGTCGGGTTTGATACCGCGCCGCCGAGTCCCTCATGCAGCACGCGGATTTCGTAGGTGCCGACGTTCTGCGTGAGCTTGGGGTCGATGGTGGCGGTGATCTCGCGGACGCGCTCGAAATTCTCTGCGAAGCGATCGGCTTTGAGCTCGACCTGCGTCGGCAGCGGCTTGCCGTTGAGCGTCACCACCGCCGTGCTCAGAAAGTTCTCGCCCATGACTTTCAGCGAGACAGGCCCCTCGCCCTGCAGCACCACCCGCGGCGCGATGTCGTCGATCTCCGGCGCGGGGCGATCAGCTTCGGGCCGCGGGATCGGATTCCTGAAATTCCTCGTATAACCGAGCTTGACCGGTTTGCCTTCTTTGAAGACCATCTTGATAGCGCGTGTTTTGGTGATGTTCGCAAGCGGGTTGCCCTCGACTAGCACGATATCGGCAATGCTTCCCGGCTTGATCACTCCCAGCTCGTTTTCTTTGCCGATCATTTCGGCAGGGTTCCGCGTGGCCGCAAGCAGCGCCTGCATGGGGCTCAGCCCGATGTCCACGAGCATCTCCATCTCCGTGTGGATCGCCCATGCCGGAAGGATCGCGTTGGGATCCGAGCCGGTGTGGAGTTTCCCGCCGGCCTTCACAAACCGTCGGATAAAGTCGCCGAGCTTGTCATAGCCGATCTCGAGCCGCTTTAAGAATTCCTGGTCCGAGATCTTTTCCATACTGTCGAAATGTGTCCTGAGATTCGCCGTAAAATAAGGCGGCAGGTAATTGAGGTTGGGGTTCTTAAGGAAGTTAAATTCCTGCTCGCGGTAGTAACCGCGCTTGGGCGTGAGCGCCCGCCAGGTCGTCGCGATGGTGGGACCCCAGTGGACTTTTCTCTCGACCATGAAGCGCACCAGCTCGTCGAAGTTTTCCGCCTCCGCATAGTAATGGAATTCCGATGTCGGCATGGCGTCGCGCCGCGCGGTGCGGCGCTGGTGCAGCTCGGTTTTCTTTTTTGCGTCTTTGATGGAGCTTGCGACGATGGCGTGGGAGTGTTCGACGAAGTTATAGCCGTTCTCCACCGACATGGAAATATCGATCGAATGTCCGCCGGCGGCCATTCCCAGTTTTTTTGCCTCCTCCGTAGCGGCCTTGATGACTTCCGGCGTCGTATCTTCGTAGATTTTGACGATGTCCGCGCCCTGCGCGCGCAGCTCGCGCACGGCCTTGCGCGCCTCCGCCGGGCTTTTCAAGGAAACTTCGAAGCGGCGGCGGGCGATCAACTCCCGCACATTGCGCGTGGGACGCTCTCCGGCAATCGGGCTGTTTAAATGCGGCCCGGAGGCGAAAATCCTCGGCCCGATGATCTTGCCTTTTGCGATCCCCTCCTTTTACGCCACGATCCATTCGATGGGTTCGCTGCCGATGGCCAGCGCCGTGGTAACGCCGTGATTCAGGTAGAGCTCGGCTTGCCATTCCTTGTAATGCACGTGGGAATCGATGAGACCGGGAAACGCGGTCAGACGGTTGGCCTTGATGACGCGGGCGCTCTGGGGAATAGCGACGCTGGCAATCGGACCCACCGCCTTGACGCGCTCGCCTTCGATCACGATCGCCGCGTTCTCGAGCGGCGCGCCGCCGCTGCCGTCGATCAGAAGCCCGATTTCGAGCACCAGGATCTGGGGTCTTGTCGGTTGCGAGTAGGCCAACGAATATGGCAGCGCGCAGAAACAGAGAAGACCCAGATAAGCCCAAAAGTTTTTCACAATCGCAAACGCGGTTGAGCCGCGGAGGGAATGATGCGCCAGAAAAAACTTGTGTCCTTGGGCTTTCGAACTCCTCGCTTTACCGTCGATGGCGCGTCAATTCGGCAACCAGCACACCGCGGCAATCTCGCTCAGCTCCCGCCGGAGCTTGATCCACGACTCGCCGCCGGAGTCGCTGCGATAAAGATAGCCGTACCGGCTGGCAGCAAGAATGATGTTTGGATCCGCGGGATTCGTGCCAAAAGTCCAGACCGTGGAATTCGGCTCCACGGGCAAAGGCAGCAACTTCCAGCTCTTCCCAAAGTCGTTGGATCGCGCAATGGCACCCGATGATCCCGGCGTAAAGTCACCAAACCCCAGCAAGAGACTCTTCGCATCAGCAGGATGCACGGCGATACCGCGCAGGTAAGTTTCTTTTCTCTGATATTCCCACGGAATGTTTGTCTGCATGCCGAGCGTTTTCCAGGTCGTGCCGTTATCGGTGCTCGCATAGATTTCACGGTTAGCGATAATGAAGACGGTCTTGGGTGGCCCTGCGGTGACGGCGACGTTGTGAATATCTTTGTGGCCCGTAGCTTCCACCAGCGTCCACGTTTCCCCGCCGTCGCTGCTGTGGCGCGCGCCGTCCACTTCAAGACTCATCCAAATATTTTTCGGCTCCACCGGGTCGACGGCAATGCCGGTAACTCTCGGTGTGCCAACGTTCTCGCACTCCGCGGCGATCTCCGCCGGCCGCTTCTCCCAGTGCTTTCCGCCATCGGTAGAGCGAAATATGGCCGGCGGCGTCGGCGTGCCGCTTCCCGCAAATATGATTTCCGGATTGACCGGATCGATGGCCAGTGCCCAGAGATAGTAGGAATTGAGCGCCGAATCGACGAACTGCCAGTTCGCTCCCGCATCCGCGCTGCGATAGAGCCCTTTCTCCGTGCCCGCGAAGAGAATGTTGGGTTGGCGCGGGTGCATGGCAATACAACGCACCGAGGCTTCGTAAGCGAATCCATGCCGCGGTCCGATGCGCGCCCAGGTTTTTCCATCGTCCTCGCTGCGCATAATGCTCTGGCCGATAGTGCCAACGATGATGGTTAGATCCTTCATGATTTTTCCTCCGTCAAATAAATGATTTGCAATTTCGCTTCAGACAACCCAGCGCTCCAACACTCCAGTACTCCAAATTCCGATCTTAGACATTCACCCGATCCATATCCCTCGTTCGCGGGCCGGCGGCAGCTCCTGGCGGAAAAATCGCATCCAGTCGCGCCAGGTCGTCTTTGGTCAATTTGATGTCGATGGCTCTGATGTTTTCTTCCAAGTGCTGCCGAGTCTTATTACTCGGAATCGGAATCACATCATTGCCCTGCATCATCAGCCAAGCCAACGCCAGTTGCGCCGGCGTTGCTCCTTTTTCTTTGGCGATTTGTTCGAACTGGGCGAGGAGTTTGAGATTGTGCTCGATATTGCCCGTTTGAAACCGCGGATGATTCCGCCGATTGTCGTCGTCCGGGAAATCCTTGATGTCGTGCACCGTGCCGGCGAAGAAACCGCGTCCGAGTGGCGAATAGGCCATGAAGCCCATGTTGAACTCGCGGCAGGCTTGAATGTTGCCGCCTTCGGGATCGCGAGACCAGAGCGAATATTCCATCTGCAACGAAACGATAGGGTGAACTTTTCGAGCTCGACGGATCGAGTTAGCGCTGGCTTCCGATAAGCCAATGTAACGGGTCTTCCCCTGTTCCACCAGTCGCGCCATGGCACCCACAGAATCTTCTACTGGGATTTTGGGATCGACGCGTGACATGCAAAAGATATCGAGACAGTCGATGCCGAGACGCTTCACGCTTTGCTCGCAGTTTTGCGTCAGATATTCGGGCGTGCTGCCGCTGCGGTTTCCGCTGGCATCCGGCGTCCGCGGGCTACCGGACTTGGAATGGATGACAATTCGCTCTCTCCTACCCTTGAGTGCCTTGGCGATGAGTTCATGATTGTGTCCGTTACCGTAGCTCGCCGACGTGTCTAGAAAATTGATCCCCAGATCAAAGGCGCGGTGAAGCGTCGCGATGGACTCATTGTCGTTAGCCGGACCGTAGACCCCCGACATGCTCATGCAACCGAGCCCCAGGGCCGAAACTTTGAAATCAGTGTTTCCAAACTGTCGGTATTCCATCAATTCCTCCCTGATTGCCGATTACTTAACTTCCTCTTGAAACGGCTTTTTCAACATCCAGTTCACAATTTGTTCCACGGTCTCCGACTCCTTGCCTAAAAAGCCATGCGCGCTGAGAGCGTCGCAAGGTCCTGATTCCGGGGGACGTCCTCCCACAACGGATATGAGTGGATATTTGTCCACTAGCCGCGCCGCGTCCACATATGGCGTAACACCACATTGATCGCTGACGTGATGTACAAACAGCACAGGCACCTTGATAGTACCGAAATCAAACCGGCTCAAGCCAGGACCGGACTCACCGGACCGGCCGCTGCTTTGTCGAAATAACGTCGCGGTCAATACCACGCCGGCAATTTGTGGGCCGAATCTCGCCCCTAGAGCCGCGGCCGAGATCGTGCCCCGGCTGGTGCCGACGAGAAAAATCGGAGTGCCGGAAAAACGCTTGCCGAGATCGCTAACCACAGCGGAAATATCCGTGAAATGATCTGTGCCGAGGCGGAATTCATCGCTCATGCCGCCACTGCTCTGGTAATCCGACGGCGCGTCCACAATGGCCGCAATTACTCCGCCCCTAACAAACTCGTCCCGGCTTCGGACCAGAAAGTTATTGGGGCCGAATTTGATCTGGCCTCTCTCCTGCCGCAACCGGATGAGTCCACCCGAACCGGGGAACAGAACTACGAGCGCTTGCGGATTTTGTGGCACTCCAGCAATAAAATACGATTGGGTTACCCCGGGCCGGGTTGGAAGCGTTACAATCTCTTGTGCTGAGGCTCCTGCCACAGAAACTAACAACCATACACACGCGAGTAGATTCTTTGACTTTGACATAACGCGCCCGACCCAGGACGGGTTTTGGCCGCACTCCCTGCTCGGGCGACTGACCAGTCGCCGCTACATTCCCTGCTCTTTGCCCTTTGCTCCCTGCTCCGTGCTGTGACCCTCGCGACGTTATTTCTTCACCGACTTGTAGGCCACGTCGATGTTCACTCCCAGACGATCCTGGCCCGCCCAGTCGGCGTACTCCGGCATCTTGAGCTCTTTTTTAATTTCGTCCAGAGACTTGCCCTGATTTGCCATCTCAGTCACCCGTTTGAGCAGCAGGGTATAGAAGCCTTCGTATTCGTCAAAGATTTTCGTGGTGCTCACCGGACCATGACCGGGCACGACGACTTCCGGGTTCAGCGATTTCATCAACTTGTAGCTGGCGAGAATGTCGGGAATCGTAACGAACGGCCGAAGATTGATAATGCTTTTCACGTTCGCTGCGGATGCCGCGAAAAGCACTCGTTCTTTCGGCAGCCAGATCGCAGTATCCGCTTCGCTATGAACGTTCTTGAGATATAGCAGCTCGAAGGTTCGCTCGCCTAAATTGATCGTCATCTTGTCCTTATATTCGATCTGCGGCGGGATGAACTTGTAGTTTTTCACAGCTTCACTCATCTCGGGAGATTGGGCCTTGAGAGTTTCGATGCGCTTCGGATCGAAGTTCTTTTTCATCCCCTCTCCGGCCCCCTCATGATTGATGACAACCGCCGGCGGCGAGAAGATGAAATGATCAAAAGTATGGTCACTGTGGACCTCGGTATCGATGAGGAACCGGATGGGCTTATCCGTAAGCTTTTTAACGCCGACCATTAGTGCGCGGCCGTCCATCGGAGTTTGACAACTGTCGATTATGACCACTCCCTCCTCGGTGAGAATGATGCTGCAAGTTGAGTTCCCCTCCTTCGAGGCAAAAACGTAGATCCCGTCTTTGACTTTGGTAAATCCGGGGCCGAGATCCTGGGCCCAAAGTCCCGGCGACGAAAGAATCAGAGCAGCAAAGATTGACAGCATCCAAAATCGTAATTTCATAATTGCCTCCTTAACAATGCTTGTTTTGGTTTTTGGCTGGCACAACCGTTGGTATTTGTGGTGACCGTAGTCGAAACCTTGGGGAGGTGTCAAGCCGCATCAGATATGCGAAAACCCAGCGATTGCGCGTCTCAATTTTTGTTCGTCACCCCTTTCAAGTCGGATTGACAGCAAAAATCAATATCGTCTACTCTCCATCGCAGATTTACAATTTCATCAAGGAGGTCTCATGGTGAGTTTTTCGCGAAAGCATGTTGCCAAACTGGCGCGTAGGGGTTTGCTCGCGGGGATTTTCTTAGTGATGGGTTTGCCTGATGTGCCCGCGATTTTCGCTCAGGGCGCTGCTCCACAAGCGTCTTCTCCATTAATTTTGCGCTCGACGACTGAAAACCTCGTGCGCGGTTTCATACCCGCCGGGATCGCTCCGGCCCTGCGCATTCAGTCGGGTCAAACCGTGCAGATCGAAACGTTCTCGCACCATGGGTTCGTTGATGACCCGGTTGCGTTTTTCAAGGGCTACGGGATCTCAGCGGAGATGGTGCTGCCGGATCTAATCGCAGCATCCAAAAAACTGCCCCGTCCGAAAGACGGCGGCACCCATGTGCTCACCGGACCAATCTATATCGAAGGCGCCGAGCCGGGCGACATGCTCGAGGTGCGAATCCTTGACCTCAAGCCGCGCGTTCCTTACGGCGGTAACGGTAGCGGACCAGGGAGGGGTGTTGTGCCGGATCTTTTAACTGAAGCCAATCAGAAAATTATCCAGCTTGATCTGAACCGGAATGTGGCGCTCTTCAGCAAAGAGATCGAAGTGCCTTTGCAGCCTTTCATGGGTATTATGGCGATCGCGCCGCCCAGCAATCTCGGCAAGGTCAGCTCGACTCCGCCCGGCGTTTACGGCGGCAACTTAGATTTGAAAGACTTAACTAAAGGCGCCACGTTGTTTCTGCCGGTGTTTCAGCCGGGAGCGCAGTTCGTTACAGGCGACGGCCATTCCGGGCAGGGAGACGGTGAGGTCAACGGCACTGCGATCGAAACTTCTCTGACGGGGACGTTCCAATTCATTCTCCATAAGAGCAAACGGCTGGAGGTTCCGAGGGCCGAGACCAAGAGCCATTACATTCTGATGGGGCTGGACAAGGACCTTAATGAAGCGATGAAGAAAGCGGCGCGAGAAACTGTCAGGTTCTTGATGGAAGATAGAGGACTGACCAAGGCCGATGCTTATTCCCTGGCCAGCATTGGCGTGGACTTTAAGATTGCCGAAGCCGTCGATCAGGTGCTTCTTGTCGTCGGCATGATTCCAAAGAAGATTTTTAAAACCAATCCGGAATATTGGTATAAAGGAGTGATGACACACAGCAGAACGAAGGCTTCTCGCGCGAATGAACAGCGCAAGCAGAAAAGGGGATAAGTCCAATTTTCAACAGAGATTCGACATCGTGACTGAGCGTTGACTTATTCTTCCAGCCGGTTCGATTGCACTCACAACCAGACTCCAAGGCCAATTCGGGCGAACGGAGCAAACCGGTTCTAAGGCGTTCCGTTCATCTCAATCCTTCAAGCGGTCCTCTCCCACGATCACGCGGGAGAGAGAAGGGTGAGGGGGCGAAACGTCGGGAAAAACAACCATCTTTTCTTTCGGAAAGTAGAGAGAAACTTTGCCCGCGGGACTCTTACCCTCAGGCTTGGCCTTTGCCGTTAAGACCGAATTGTTGATCCTGATTTCAAAGATTATCTGATCGCCGACGAAAGTCGAGCTTGACACCGTCGCCTCGACTCGATTGCTTCGATCACCGGCGGTCGAGTCGATCTTCATGTCTTCCGGTCTGATTCCCACAACCACTTTCCCATTCGGCTCGCCGCGAAAATCGATCTCGAGTTTGCCGATCTCCGTTTCCACGCAATACTTATCGAGGATCTTGCCGCGAATCCAGTTGATCGAACCAAAGAACTCGGCCACGAGAGGACTTTTAGGGTTACGATAAAGCTCGTAAGGATTTCCCACCTGCAAGATCTCGCCATGCGCCATGACCGCTATGCGATCGGCCAGGACCATGGCTTCGACTTGATCGTGGGTCACGTAGAGAACCGTCACTCCCAATTCACCCACCAACTTCTTGATCTTCGTCCGCACCTCTTCTCTTAATCGCGCATCGAGGTTGCTTAGCGGCTCGTCCATCAGCAGCACCTTCGGATTGATGGCCAAGGCCCGGGCCAAAGCCACGCGCTGCTGCTGGCCACCGCTCAAGAGCGGCGCCGGCCTGTCGGCATAATCGTCCATCTCGACCAGGCGCAGCGCCTCGCTGACGCGCTCCCGCACCCGAGCTTTGGGAGGCTTTCTCCTGCCTTGCGTCAAAGGCAACGCGACGTTTTCGAAGACGGTCAAATGCGGCCAGATGGCGTAAGACTGAAAGACCATGCCGATTTCGCGCTCCTCGGCCTGTAGAAAGAGCCGTTGCTTCGAAGAAAACGCGACGCGCGTGCCGAGCGTAATCTCACCGGAGTCCGGCCGCTCCAGCCCGGCCACGCAGCGGAGCAACGTCGTCTTGCCCGAGCCGCTCGGGCCGAGCAGGACGAAGAATTCTCCAGGCTCGATAGCGAGATCGACGTCCCTCAAGGCCTGTACCTTGCCGGCTCTGCTGGAAAAAGATTTTTTGAGCTGCTCGATGCGAATCACGCCTGCCAGCCTCCGGGCGCAAGCCGCCGGCCGAAAAACCAGTAGCAAAAGATAAATGGAGTCATGAAAATGAGACCCATGGTCGCCGCGGCGGCGGCCCGGGCGAACGAGCCGGTCTGCCACAGGCCCCAGATCACCATCGGCAAGGTCACGTTCGCCGGAGTGACGAGCAGCGAAGCGATCGTAAGCTCGCGGTAGGTGAGCAGCGCAATCCAGAGCCAGCCGTTAACGAGCGCCGGCAGGAGAAGCGGAATCAGGATGGTCGCCATTCTCCGGAGCAGCGATATGCCCATGACCTGTCCGGCCTCTTCCAGCTCCGGGTGGATTTGCGCCAGCGCGTTGTTCAGCATGCGCGTCCCGAAGCTCGTCCGCTCGAGAACATAGACGGCCATGATCAGAAAAACCGTGCCGTAGATCGGCACAAAGTCGCGCAGCAAAAAAAGCGCAACATACGCCGCGCTCAGGGCGAAGATGATCCCCGGCACGGCGTGCGGCAGAAACGCGACGGCGTCGAGTAAAAATCTCCAGCGGGCTTTCGAGCGCACGACGATCCATGAAATCGCCAAGCTGACGAGCAGCACGAGGGTCGAGACCAAGATCATCAGGACCGCCGTGTTCCAGAGACCGTCGAGCAGATGCGGCCAGGGGAGACCGCGGTAGTTGACCAAGGATAGATTCGCAAAAGCCGCGGCCGAAGGGAGCTGGAAGTAACGCAAAAACGAGCTCCACAACAGGGTGAGAAGCGGCAGGAGCTGGCCCAGCACGAAATAAAATCCGAGAAATCCCCAGGCGAGCCAGACGCCGCCGCGCGTCAAATCGACCTGTCTCGGCCGGTAGGAGCGGCCGGTCACGACCGCGTAACGGTGGCCCTGGCGCAGGACGCGAAAATAAGCCCAGCTCAGCAGGCCGGCGACCGCCATGGTAAAGACCCCGAACGCGGCGGCGAGATCGTAACGCGGCGCCCCTTCTTGCGGGTGAACTTGCGTGTAGAGATAGGTGCTGAAGGTGAAAACCCGATTGGAGAGGCCGATCACGGCGGGCACTTCGAAAGCCGCGAGGCCGATGGTGAGAATGTAAATTCCGGCGGCGAGAATGCCGGGAAAGATCAGCGGCAAGGTGACCCGGATAAGCGAGCGGATGAATCCGATTCCATGAGCCGCGGCGGCCTCTTCCAGCTCGGGATTGGTCGAGCGAAAGGTTGCGGCAACCATGATGAACGCTAGCGGCGCGAGTCCCAGGCCCTGCACGAAGCCCATTCCGACGGGGCTGGCGATATTGATCCGCGCCCACTCCGCTGAAAGAACGCTCGACAACGCGACGTTCACCAGCCCGATCCGAGGATGAAGCAAAAAGACCCAGCCCATCGCGCTGAGGAATCCTGGAATCAAAAGGCCGACGGTCATCAGTGTAAACGACAGCCCTTTGTGGGGCAGATTCGTGCGCTCGACGATCCACGCAGACGGCACGCCGAAGAAGAGCGCCGTCAGCACCGCAACGGCGGAAAAGACAGTCGTGTTGAAGAGCGTGCGATAAGAAAACGGATCGGAAAATAGAGCGTAATAGGCGCGCAGACCGAACGAGGCTCCCGCGTCGCTCTCGACTCGAACACTGACCCACAGGGGAATCAGCAGCAGCCCGACGATGGCGGCGGCGGGAACGAGGCTGATTCCTATGACGAGCGAGCGCTGATTCGGCATGGTGCCCTTCGGGATGTCAAATCGCAAATTTGAGATCTGAAATCTGCCATTTGAAATTCCGAGCAGCGCGAGGATTAGCGCTGCTGCAGTATCTTCTGAAACTCGTCGCGGAGCTGGCCGAGAGTCTTGCCGTTCTTAATCACATACTCCGAAGTGAAATCCTTGAGCTGGATTCCCTGAGCTTGCAGCTCCTTGTACTGCTTGTTGGCCGGCGTGCCCTCGATCAGATGGGCGGTGGCGCCCACCGACTCATAGCGGATTTTCTGCCCTTCCTGCGTAAGCAGGAATCCGCCAAAGAGCGTCGCAAGATTCGGATGCGCGGAGTGTTTGGGGACCGAGACATACCAGTAGCCGACGATCGGGACGTCGCTCAAAACTCGCGCGCCGATCGGCATGCCCTGGCGCCGGCCCCGCTCCGCCTCGTAGTTGCCGCAGTTGAGCGCCAGCAAGACGAATTCGCCGCTCGCCAGTCGCTCCTCCTCGCCGCAGCGAATCAGCCCCGCTACGTTCTGGGTGAAGCGCGTGAGGAACTCGCGCGTCTTTTCGAGGCCAATGACGGACGCCAAGCGGTCGAAGCTCGCGGCATACGGCGTCGAAGCGATCTTTCCCTTCCACTTTGGATTCAAAAGATCGTCCAGGCGCCGCGGCAGATCCTTTTCTGCAAGCAACTGCTCGTTGTAAGAGATGCCGATATAGCGCGTCGCCTCGCGCAACAGCCGCCCGTCCATCTCCACCATCGCCGCCGGGATGTGGGGAAACGTCTCGCGCCAGGGAAAACGGGGGAGCGCATCCGAGCGAGTCATCTCAACGAAGTGCGACTCGGAGCCGAGAAAGAGATCGCTGGCGGATTTCTGCCCGGCTTTGAATTCATCGGCGATGCGCCGGGCCAGATCAGGCATCGCAGGGCCGGGAACGAACTTGATTCTGACAGCGAGCCCATACTTCCGATTGAAACCGTTCTCCAGCGCTTTTTGCGCGTCGGCGTCGCCCCACGTCCCGCCGCCTCCCAACAGGGTCAATTCTTTTTCCGTCTTGGCCGCCTGGACGAGCTTGGAAAGCGGGTTCTGCGCGGATTCCGCCGCGTGAGGAGTTTCCCAACACCACAACATCACGCTCCAAACTAAAAAGACGAGCGCTCCTGTCCTCGCCATGTCACCCTTCTCTTTCTGCGGCTACTGAACCTCGATGACTTCTACCGGACGCTTGCCCAGACGCCGCGGGCCCGCGGAGGTGCATACCACGCAGTCGCCCCAGTACAGGCGCTTTCTCCCGTCCGGCGTGGCAACCGTCGGCTTGAGAATGAAGACGGCATTCTCCTCGAGCTGCCAGCGGGCGTGCGCGTCGCTCGTCGAGCGCGCGGAAACCGGCGCGTCATCGCCGAGACCGCGCCCGTGAAACAGCGGCCGGAGCATAAAGGAGCTATGCTTCTTGCCCCAATCGACGACGAACTGGTTCAACTCGCCGATTGTCAGGCCGGGTTTAAAAATCTCGTAGGTCGCCTGCAGAATTTCTTGACAGGTGCGAAAGATGTCGTGCCACACCGGCTCCACCCGGCCGATGAACATCGGCTGCACGCCCTGGCCGACGTAGCCCGCCCAGCGCGCCTCGATCTCGTTCATCACGATGTCGCCGTTCTCGAGCGGTCGCAAGGTCGGCATAATGTTGTTGCCGTGCGGCTCCGGACCGGCGGACCACTGCAGCATCGTCGGCAGCTCGCCGCCTTCCTTGACCATCGCGTGAATCATCGCCGCGTAAACTTCGCACTCGCGCACGCCCGGGCGCGCGGTTTGAGCCATCGCGTCGATCGCTTTTTCGACCAGCTCGACCGCTTTGGCGAGAGCGTCGATCTCCTCCGGGCTCTTGACGTACCTGGCTCTCTCCATCAAATCGGTGGCGTCGACGAAGGTTGCGTGCGGGAAGGCTTCCTCGATGGCGCGCATGGTGCCGTAAGGCATCACGCCTTCAGGCGCCCGGCTGATGTTGTAGAGTCCCGCGATGCCGATGCGCCCCTTGTCGACGTTGAGCTCCCGCAACCGCTCGACGATCCCCCGCCCGAAGTAGCGATTGCAGTTCCGCACGTCGGTGACCCAGTCCTGGAAGGCGAGCCAGTAGTGGATCGGCGGGATCGCCATCGCGATCGCCGTGACTTCGTCCTCTAGGGGAAAGACCGCGGCGGCCTCGCCGCAGTTGCCGCCCACGCCCGTCAAGTAGCGCGTGTTCGCCTGAAAGTGGTCCCAGTGGCCGGTGTTCACGGCCGTGACGATCACATCCAGCCCTTCTTCGGCCATGAGCTGGCGCACGAGCCGCCAGCGCCTGTCCCGCTCGGCGAGCGAGAAGCGCGGCACGTCGAGCTTCTCTACATCATCCATTTGATCTTGGATTTGTTTTGAACAACTCTCTTTCAAGGCCGGTCAAAACGCTCCAAAGGCAAGGCGTGCGAAGGTCCGCGAGCGGAGGCGTACTTATTGCGGTACGTTGACGCGAAGCGGGCCGAGCACAACGAAGCATATGGGCGTTTTCACCGGCCTTACTTCGCGACCAGCATCTCGACCGTGCGCTCGCCGTGATCTCGATAGCCGCTCTCCGTGACGATCAGCGAAGTGCCGCCGAGCAAGGTGTCGGCGCCGTCTTTGTTGACCACGGTGGGCGAGATGCTGTAGATCATGCCGCTTTTCAGAACAAAGTTGCCCGCGCCGCCGAGGCCACCGGCGTCCGGCTTCGTGTCGGCGATCCTGTAGGAGAGTCCGGGAAATTCCGGCACGTCGATGCCGTATTGGTGGATCTGCGAATGCGGCGATGACTTAAAGCCGCTCTCTTTGCAGGCTTTCTGATAGGCATCGATGAGATCGCGCTGCGTCGCGCCCTCCCTGACCTCTTTAAGCACCGCCTCCCGGATCGCAATCACGGCCTTGAACATCTCCTGATGCACCGGTTTCGGCTCGCCGAAAGAAATCTCCTGATCGCTGTGGCCCGCGTAGCCGCAGTAATGGGCGTGCGCCGTGAGCGTGCCGATGTCGCCTTTCTCGACCTTGCGCGTCATGCAGATCTCGGCGAGGATCGGATTCTGCGCCGGCACCGGGCCAAAATTGAACGACAGCGTCGATTCGAGGTCGCCGCCGGCGTCCCACATCGCCCGGATCGCTTCCTGGACGACCTGTTTCCCCGTCATGCCCGGTCGCGCCACTTCGTAAACTCGCTCGATCGCCGCGTCGAAGACCCGGTTGGCCTGGTCGATCATCGCGTTCTCTTCCCCGCTCTTTATAGTCCTCACGTCGGTGAAGATATCCGACACGTCGACGATCTTGGCGCCGGAAAGAGTGGACTGAAGCCGGCTGTAAAAGCGATAGTCGATCCCGCCCGCGAGTCCGATCGTGCCCTTCTCCAGATGCAACTCTTTCAATTTCTCGACCACGGCAGATGCGTCCGAGCCCGGTTTCACATCGCTCACCCAGTCCTGCGCGTCGAGCAACACGCGCGGCGAGATGTCGATCAGATGGCGCCGGTTGACGATGACCGTCAGCGGCTTATCGTCGGCCGAAAGAATTCCGAAAAGCTCGCCTTTGACGCCGTTGCTCAGGTAGAAAAGATTGCTGCCGGCGACGACGGCGCAATCGGCGCCCTTCTCGCGCAAGCGCTGCCGGATACTAGAATATCTCCGGTCCCGCTCTCGAACGGAAAGCGTAGGTCCATTTTGTATATTACCAGCCATGACAGACCTCCTTGAATTATTTTGCTAAAATCATGGGAAATTGGAGTACCGGAGTAATGGAGTGATGGAACGTTGGGGAATCTCAGTACTCCATTCTCCCTTTTACGTTTAGCGGTAAGGGCCCAGAGCCCGCACCGCCGTTTGCAAAAATCTGAGATCGACCATCCGATTCACATCCACCTTGGTCTTAATAAACCCTCTATAAAAATACCAGTCCTGATCTTCCTGGATCTCCTTAAGATTCACCTCGCCGTTAGGCGGTGCGTCCTGAACGCTCAGCCCCAGCTTGAGCGACTTTTTGTCCTCGACGCGAAGATATTTGCCGACCAGTTCCACGATCTCTTCCATGGATTCTTTCTTTTTGATCGCGGCGTCGTAAAAATTGCGCTGTCCCTTCAGAAAGCCGCTCATAAAGCGCTCCGCCGCCTTAGGACGATTGCGAATGAAGACATCCGAATAAAAGAGATTGTTGGTCATGTGGCCGGGAACCACTTCCCCGAGATCGGCGATCGTGACAGCGATGCCGTTCTCCTCTACGGCGGTGGCAAAGGGTTGGACCATAAAGGCGACGTCAATGACCCCTTTAGATAAAGCGCCGGCCATTTCGTTAAACGCCATGACCCGAACCGTCACGTCGCTTTCCGTAAGCCCGGCCTTTTTCAGCAGGCCGTCGAGGTACAGGCGCGATGATCCGCTGGCGGTGTTAAGCGCAACCACCTTACCCTTTATGTCTTTGAGGGTCGGCTGTCTTCCCGGCTCCAGTAAAGAGCTGCGGATCACGTATCTGGCGCCACGCCCGGGCCCGACCCTGGATTTTGTCGCGACGACTTTTAGTCCTACACCTCCGGCTACCGCATTGTAAATCCCCGGGCCGATACTGCCGCTGCCGGCGTCCAGCTCTCCAGTGGTAAGCGCGGCCATTTGCGGCCCACCGGAAGAACTGAAAAAAATCAATTCAACCGAAATTCCCTGCTCCTGGAAATAGCCGCGTTCCTTGGCTAAAAAAATCCCCGCATCGGCATTGATCATGAGGAGTCCGAGCTTGACGCTTTCCTGTCCCCGCGAAACGGACGGCGCAAAAAGAAAAAAGCAGAGCGGTGCCGCGATCCATCCTATGGCTGCGGGAATGCGCTTCACGTTACGTCTTCGAGATGGCGTCAACAACGAGAGGATAAACCTTCCACGCCACATCGGCTGCGGCTTTCGTCGCCTTCTCCTTTCAGGGTCTTCAGGCTTTCGTGTCGCTCACCGCGGAGACGCTGAGTACGCTGAGAGAAAATGGAATGAAGATATCATCTTGAACAAACCCTCTGCGAACTCTGCGTCTCTGTGGTGAATACTCGTTCACAGTAAAGCCGGAAGAACCTTCTTTCAAAAAGCTTAACGGTGAGCTACACGGATGCTCGTGACCTGTGGCAGGCCGGCGAGAACCTGATCAAAGGATTCGCCGCCGTTCCCGCTCATCCAAACAGTGCCGTCGGTCATGCCGACAAAAAGCGCGTCAGGGTCTTCGGCATCGCCCACAGCAGCTCGCGGCGCGGCTTTGAAATGCTCTGGCAGGCCGCCCTTGAGCCGTGGCGGAGGACGCTCCCTCCGGCCGGCGCCAGAACGGCGGCGGCACCGCGGCAGCGGCGGTGAAGAGGACCTTGGGACGCGCAGGATGGACGACCAGTTGCGCCAGGTAACGGCAATCGAGACCGTTGCTGGAGGCGACAAAGGAGTCGCCGCCGTTCAGACTGCGAAAGATTCCCTTGCCGGAAGTGGCCACGACGACATTGGGATTGTCGGGCATGATCGTGACCGAATGGGAATCGAACTCGGTCCCTTCCTTGATATTCTGCCAGCTCTTTCCTCCGTCCTTGCTGCGGATAAGCCAGCCCTCCTCGATCGCCCCAAAAATAAACAGTGGATCATCGGCGCAAAGCGAGAGACCCTTCACGTGGCTGATGTGCGGCGGGTTGGGAAACGTCCAATCTTCGGTCTCGGGCAAAGTTCTGAGCTGCTCGCAATCGATCCAGCTTTCTCCGCCGTCGCTGCTCTTGAAAACAGAAGACGGACCGGTGCCGAGACAGAGTTCGCCGGTCCTCGGATGTTGGACCAAGGACCAGGCTTCTTTGTAGACGACGCCCTCGTTGATCTCGCGCCAGGTCTCGCCGCCATCGTCGCTGCGAAACACCCCGGCTCGGCTGGTCGCCGCATAAAGACGGCGCGGCTCGTTGCGATCGACAACTACGGGAGTCCTGAGCGCGCCTTTGCCTCTGAGCCCCAAGGGGCGTGCCTCATAGGCATGATTTTTTGGTTCTGCGAAGTAAAGCCCCTCCGCAGTCCCCACATAAAGAATGCGATCCGCTTTATTTGGCATGGTCTTCTCCTTGTGCAACTTTTACCCAGGAGAGATTTGCGGCCTTAGCTCATCCATGAGCAAGCGCATCTGCCCCGCCACATCCGAGGATACAATCCTTGCTACCACGGTCGTCAACCCGGACTCAAGATAGCCGCGGAGCCGCTGAGCACAGTCCTCCGGAGTTCCGAAGAAGGGGCTGAGATGCTGGAGATTTGACCGGGGCTGATCAAAATAACGTTCCGCGCAAGCCCATCCTTCCTCCTCCGCCCTTTGTCTATTTTTGTCGAGATGAAAGGTAGCAAACAGAGCAGAGGGAATCGCCTTCGTCTCACACCCGCGCTCGCGGGCATAGGTCTCGATCTTTTGCCGCCGCGTCACGAATTGTTCCAAGTTGGGGGCTACGGTGAACCAGCCGTCTCCCAACCGGGCGACCCGTTTCAAGGCGTTTTCGTTGTCTCCGGCCGCAACCCAGATGG
>WNFW01001107.1_pt1 | contig 42210 bp, 41 predicted proteins | sample 5400131 | NCBI WGS metagenome assembly WNFW01 (sample SAMN13153362, study PRJNA577476) | soil metagenome | isolation source: 20 cm soil or saprolite under grassland replicate 1 | place: USA:California | collected 2016-06-15
ATTCGTGATGGCGGCGTCGATCTCCGCGTCACTCGGATGCGGCTTCTCCTCGAGCAACGCGGCCACCGCCATGATCATTCCGCTCTGGCAATAGCCGCATTGCGGAACGTCGAGATCGAGCCACGCCTGCTGCACGGGATGAAGCGGGCCGTTTCGTCCCAGGCCTTCGATGGTGGTGATGTGCTTGTCAGCAACCGCGCTCACCGGCAGCGCACAGGAGCGCCTCGGCGCTCCGTCGATGTGCACCGTGCAGGCCCCGCACTGGGCGATCCCGCAGCCGTATTTGGTGCCGAGCAGGCCCAGCGTATCCCGCAGCACCCAGAGCAGCGGCGTCTCCGGATCGACATCGACGTCGTGGGCCCGTCCGTTCACTTTAAGACGCGCCATGGGTCTCCCCCGACCAAGCTTCAAAATGGCGGTTCGATCGGCCTGAGATTAGTTCAAAAAAATCGCGCGCGCAAAATTCGCGGCTCGCGAATGAAAAGGTGGTCGGCGGTCGCAGCGCCCGCCCGGCTTACGCATCTTGCCGCGGCTGAAAGCGGCGGCCGACCTTGGCCGCCCGCTTCATTCTCGCTACGCGAACGAGATGTTGTGGTCTCTGAGCGGCACCGAGCGCATGCGCTGACCCGTCGCGGCAAAGTACGCGTTGAGCACCGCCGGCGCGGCGACGCAGATCGTCGGCTCGCCGACGCCGCCCCAGAAACCGCCCGACGGCATGATGATCGTTTCCACCTTCGGCATCTCGGCGATGCGCATGATGTCGTAGCTGTCGAAGTTCTGCTGCTCGATGCGTCCGTCCTTGACGGTGCAGCCGCCCTTGAACAGCGCGGTCAGTCCGTACACCATCGAGCCGGCAACCTGCCGTTCGATTTGCGCCGGATTGACTGCGTGTCCCGGGTCGGTGGCGGCAACGATGCGGTGAATCTTGATCTTGTTGCCGCTCGTCACCGAGCTTTCCGCCGCGCCCTTGGTCCCGCGGGCAACCGTCTCGTCACGCTCGTTGCCGCCCGTTACCGAGATTTCCGCCGCCGCAGCCACATAGCTGCCGTACGCCATCTGCTGGGCAAGGCCGCGATACACGCCTTGCGGCGCGGGTTGTCCCCAGCCGATCTTCTCGGCGACCGCGTTGAGCACCGCGAGGTGCTTGGGATATTTCGCCATCAGCTTGCGGCGAAACTCGAGCGGATCCTGCCCGGCCGCCTCGGCCAGTTCGTCCACAAAGCTCTCGAGATAGATGGCGTTCTGGTTGTTGTTGACGCCGCGCCAAAAACCCGGCGTGACGTGCGGGTTTCGCATGGCGTGATCGATCAGCAGATTGGGAATGTCGTAGCCGAACACGCCTTCCGTGCCGCCCGGGTTAAGGCCTTGGAAGGTCGCCGGGTCGCGACCATTCTGCAGCCGCGCCGGCGCGAGCGTCGCCAGGATCGACTGGCCGGAGATGCGCATGTGCAATCCGGTCAGGTTGCCGTTTGCATCGAAGGCACCGGTGAGCCTGCACTGCGTGATCGGATGGTAGGTGTCCTGCGTCATGTCCTCTTCGCGTGACCACAGCAGCTTGACGGGGGTGCCTGGCACCTGCTTTGCGATTAGCACGGCCTGGGTGACGTAATCCGTCCGTCCGCGTCTTCCGAAACCGCCCCCGAGCAGGAACTTATGCACGTCGCACTTCGCGACCGGCAGCCCCGACGCCTCGGACGTCGCGGCCAGCGCCGCTTCGGCGTTCTGCGAGCCCGTCCACACCTCGCATTTGTCGGCCGTGTAGAGCGCAGTCGCGTTCAACGGCTCCATGCAGGCGTGCGCCTGGTATGGATAGCCGTAGATTGCTTCGACCTTCTTCGCCGCGCCAGCGATCGCTGCTTTCGCGTCGCCTTTTTGGTTTCCGACGAAGGCTTGCTCCGCATCGAGTCCGGCCTTGAGCACCTCGCCAATCGAGGCGCTGGTGACCTTGGCGTTCTCGCCCTCGTCCCACGCGATGGGTAATGCCTCGAGCGCGGTCTTGGCCTGCCACCAGCTGTCGGCGACGACGCCGACGGCGGACTCACCGACCTGGACGACGTGCTTCACGCCCTTGTTGCCGGCAATCTTGGCGGCGTCGAAGCTTTTCACTTTGCCGCCGTGCACCGGGCAGGCCTTGACCGCGGCATACAACATGCCCGGCAGTCTCACGTCGATCGAGTAAGGTGCCTTGCCCGTCAGCTTGTCCGGCGTATCGAGCCGCTTGAGCGGCTTGCCGGCAATCTTCCAGTCCTTGGGATCCTTGAGCGTGACGTCGGTCGGCGGCTCGAGCTTTGCAGCCGCTTCGGCCACGTTGCCATAGCTGGTGGTGCGGCCGGACGGCTTGTGCGTGATCACGCTGTTCTCGGCTGTGCACTCGGCGGCCGGCACCTTCCATGCATTGGCGGCGGCCTGGACGAGCATCATGCGTGCGGCAGCCCCACCCTTGCGCACATATTCGTTCGATTCGCGGATGCCGCGGCTTCCGGTGGTGGAGAAGTCGCCCCACACGCGCTTGCGGGCGACGTTCTGGCCCGGCGTCGGGTGATCGGCGGTAACCTTCGACCAATCGCATTCGAGCTCTTCGGCGACGAGCTGTGCAAGTCCCGTGAGTGTGCCTTGGCCCATCTCGGCGCGGGCAATGCGAATGGCCACGCTATCGTCCGGGCGGATCACGACCCAGGCGTTGATCTCCGGTGGACGGTCCTGCGCGCGGGCGACACCCGAGCCGCCGAACGGAATCTCGAAGCCAAGCGCGAACCCGCCGCCCAAAGCGGCTGCGCTCGCGACGAAGCTGCGGCGATCGATATTCGCTACATGATTCATGGCTACCTCCCCGTCTCACGCGCTCGCGGCAGCGGCATGGATCGCCGCGCGCACCTGCTGGTAGGTGCCGCAGCGGCAGATATTGGTGATGTTGCTGTCGATGTCGGCGTCGGTCGGTTTCGGTTTGTCCTTGAGCAGCGCCGCCACCGCCATGATCATGCCGCACTGACAATAACCGCATTGCGGCACGTCGTGGTCGAGCCAGGCCTGCTGTACCTTGTGCAGCACGCCGTTCTGCGCCAGTCCCTCGATGGTAGTGATCTGGCGGCCCTCGACTGCGCTCAATGGCACCGAGCACGAGCGCATCGCAGTGCCGTCGACATGGACGGTGCAGGCGCCGCACTGGGCGATGCCGCAGCCATATTTGGTGCCGGTCAGCCCGATCGTGTCCCGCAACACCCACAGCAGCGGGGTGTCGGGATCGACATCGACCTGGTGAGTCCTTCCATTCACGGTGAGTTCAGCCATTTCGCAAACCTCCATGCATCGCCGGCATGAAGAGACAATGATCTTTATCCAGCGACCGCTCGGCTCCGCCGCACGTCTTGGGGGAAAACCTGTCCTTAGGAACACCGCTGCAGCGTGCAAGGTTCCGTCGCGACGTGGACCCCCACCACCGGCGCAGCGGGCCACCGCGTAAAATCCGAATAAACTGCGAGCGGTCGCCCAGCGCCGCGCCGGTCCCGGCTACAAGGCCGATCGAGAGCTACGCAGCGCCAGAAACCGTTTGAGCAGCTGTCGTACCTCCCCTACCTTTCGCGGCGGCGGACCGGGACGGCAGATTGATCATGGGGTTTGCCCGGCAGACGATCGAGCTTAATGGCTGCAAGCTCAGCCTGGCGCGTGGCGGGAAGGGCGTGCCGTTGATCTACCTGCACGGCACCGACGGGCTTGCGGAATGGCCGGCCCTTCTCGATACCTTGGCGCAACGTTTCGATGTGATCGTGCCCGATCATCCCGGCTTCGGCGGCTCGGAGGCGCCGGCCTGGATTGATGATATTTCCGATCTCGCCTATTGCTATCTCGATGCCATCGAGGCGCTCGGCCTCTCCGGCGTTCACATCCTCGGGCAATCGTTGGGCGGGTGGATTGCGCTCGAAATGGCGGTGCGATCGACGCAGCGCCTGCGCAGCTTGACGCTCATCTCCCCCGCCGGCATCCACGTCAAGGGCGTACGGAAGGCCGATATCTTCATCATCGATCCGGAGGAGCAGGCACGCCTCGCCTATGCCGATCCCAAGCTCGGCGAGGAAGCGGCTGCCCGCGCTGCCGCCGACAAATATCAGGATCTCGCCATCCTCAACCGCATCGCGAGCGCGCGCTTCGGATGGCAGCCGCGCTTCTTCAATCCGCGGCTCGAGCGCTGGCTGCACCGGGTGAACGTCCCGACCCACATCATCTGGGGTGAGGGCGATTGCATCATTCCGCCGGCCTATGCCGAGGCATTCCACCGGCTGATCCCGGGCTCCACGCTGACCATGATCCCCAATGCCGGTCATCTGCCGCACGTCGAACGCGCCAGCGCCGTCACCGAGGCGATCCAGGCCTTCCTGCGGAACTGATGTGCCCCCCTCAAGGTGATGAGACTTGCTTGAACTCACGTCCAGGAGACAACAATGACAACGAAGAAGTACGAGACGGTCCTGATCGAGAAGCAGGACGGCATCACTTGGCTCATCATGAACCGGCCGGACAAGCGCAACGCCATGAGCCCGCTGCTCCACCTCGAGATGGACGACGCGCTGGCCGAGCTCGCAGTCGATCCGCAGACGCAGGTCCTCGTGCTCACGGGGGCGGGGGAGGCGTTCTGCGCCGGGCAAGACATCAAGCTTTATTTCCGCGCCAACGATGACGCGCCGGCGGCGAGGGCCAAAGCCCGCTATGCCTCCAATCAGTGGCGCTGGCACAGGCTCTCGAATTTCCCGCAGCCGACCATCGCGATGATCAATGGCTACTGCTTCGGCGGGGGCTTCACGCAAGTCTGTGCCTGCGATTTCGCGCTGGCCGCCGATGAAGCGGTGTTCGGCCTGTCCGAGGTCAACTGGGGCATTCTGCCCGGCGGCATCGTGTCCTGGAACGTGGCGCAGACATTGAACTTCCGCGACGGCATGTATTACGCGCTCACCGGCGACACTTTCGACGGCAAGAAGGCCAAGGAAATCGGATTCGTGAACTTCTCCTATCCCAAGGAGAAGCTGAAGGATGAGACGATCAATCTGGCTAAAAAACTGATGGAGAAGAGTCCGGCGGTGCTGCGCTACACCAAACAGGCACTGCGCGCCGTGCGGTTCATGAACGAGCCGCAGGCCGCCGATTACCTCAACGCCAAAAGCGACGCCTTGCGTTTCGTCGATAAGGAAGACAGCCGCACGCAGGGCATGAAGCAGTTTCTCGACGAGAAGACCTATCGTCCGGGTTTCGGCGCCTTCAAACGCCAGAAGGCGGCGCGTCCGTAGCAGGCGATCCGACTGATCGTAGTATCGCTGGCGCCCGGCGCGGCCTACGCTTCCTATCGCGGCGCACTCTTGGCCTTCTCGGCCTTCAAATGCGCACGGCGCGCCTGCGTGGCCGCCGCATCGATCGCCCATGCTCGGCCGGCCGGGCGCAGGATCACGCCATAGTCGTGCTCCGCCGCCTCTTTTGAAAGGACGCCCTCGCATACGTCCGCCAGCACGTGTTCGGCCTCGCGCGCGAGCGGATCGCCGTATCCGCCGCCGCCCGGGGTATCGAGCCGAAAGGTGTCCCCGGCGCGCAAGGGGTAATCCGCGTAACGCGTCGGCAAGCGCTTCGCCGCCGCACGTTCCGGGTTGATCCAGATATCGCCGGCACGCCCGGTGTTACCGCCGGCGCAACCGTTTGGTGGGATCGAATGCTTCATCGACCGGATGGAGAAGCGCGCATCGGCGAGATTGAGATATTCGCGGCGGATGCCAAGCCCGCCTCGGAACTCGCCGGCGCCGCCGGAATCGGCGATCAGCTCGAAGCGGGTGATGCGCGTGGGAAATTCGCTTTCGATGATCTCGATGGGTGCGATCTTAGCATTGCTTTGATTGACCGTGATGCCGGAGGCGCCATCCTTGCCCGGCCGCGCGCCGGCGCCGCCGGCGATAATCTCGTATTGCACATAGCCCTTGCCGGTGTAGGTGTTGCGCCCGCCGAGAATGATGGAGCGGCTGCCGCTGCCGTCGGCGCGCGCCTTGCCCGGCACGATATGACTCACGGCGGCGAAGATGGCATCCACCAGCGCGTGGATGGTGGGATTGTAGGTGTTGACCGGGGCGGGAAATCGCGGGTTCAGTACGCTCCCCTCGCGCGCCGTCATGGTAAAGCCGCGAAGAAGCCCGCTCGATACATACATGCTTGGATCGATCAGCGAGATCAACGCGTAGGCGCATGCCGCTTGCACCAAGGGCGGGCGGATATTGGCGGGGCCCTTGGTTTGGTCCGCCGAGCCGCTGAAATCGAAATGAAGCGCGTCTCCTCTCTTTTCGATGACGGCCTGGATGCGCACGGGCCGCTCGAGCTCGATTCCGTCGTCGTCGATGAAACGCTCCGCCTCGAAGCGGCCGTCCTTCCATTCGGCGATGGCCTGTTTGACCTTTGCTTCCGACATTTCGAGTAAGCGATCGAAGCAGCCGAGGATCTCCTGTTTCCCGAACTTACCGACGAGCTCGTCGAGCCGCCTTTCGCCCAGCCGATCGGCGCCGAGCTGGCCGCGGATGTCGCCCAGCACGAGTTCCGGAGTGCGGCTGTTGGCGCCGATGAGCCGCTCGATGTCGCCGTTGCGCCGGTAGTCCGTCTCGTAGCGCACGGCAGGCAGGTGCAGCCCCTCGTTGAAGATTTCGCGAGCTTGGCCCGAACAGCTTCCCGGCACCGGGCCGCCAATGTCGCTCTTGTGCGCGATTGACCCGCAGAAGCCGAACAACGCGGCGTCGACGAAGAACGGGGTAATGACGGCAATGTCGGGTGCGTGCGGACTGCCGCCCTGGTAGGGGTGATTGATGAGGAAGGCATCCCCTCGCGCGATGCCACCGCTGAATGCGTCGATGACGGCGGCGGTACAGGCCGGAAAGGCGCCGATGTGAAGCGGCAACACCACGTGCTGCGCCACGACCTCGCCGCGCGCGTTCATCAGTGCGCAGGACGCATCCTGCGACTCCCGCACGATGGTGGAGAAGCCGGTGCGGAACAGCGAATTCTGCATCTCCTGCACGACGCCGGAGAGACTGGCCTTCACCACCTCCAGATCGACGGGATCGATGGCGCGCATGGGAATCAGCGGTCCTGCGTCACGATCAGGTTCTTCCATTCGTCCACCCGCGCAATCTGCCCGGGGCGCACGACGGTGGTGCAATCGAGCTGCTCAAGGATCGCCGGGCCTGCGAAGTTTGTACCCACATCGATTTGGTCGCGCCGATAGATCGGGCAGTCGAGCTCCGCTCCATCGAAGCGCACGCGCCGGCTGCCCCGCCGTGCGTCTTCAAGCGCCGCGCCCGTGGGCGGGAATTTCGGCATCTCGATGGACGGCAGGAGCCCGAGGCCGCGCACCCGGTAGGACACGATCTCGACCGGCTCCTCCGGCGCCATATGGCCGAAGGCGCTCTGGTGGCGCTGATCGAAACCCATGCGCAGCTCTTTCAGATCGCTCGGCCGCAACGGTTCGGCAGGGCAGGGCACGGCGATCTCGTATCCCTGGCCGGCGTAGCGCATGTCGAGCGCCCGTTCGACGCGGATGCGATCGGGTGCGAAGCCATCGCCGCGCAGCTCCGCAAGCGCTTGCGCTGTCATCTGGTCGAAGATGTGATTTACCTCTTCGGGCGCGACTTCGGTCAGCGGCGCCAGTTTCGAACGGATGTAGCCGTGCTTCACGTCGGACATCAACAAACCGATCGCTGAAAATACCCCCGGATAAAGTGGCACGATGACACCTGCCATACCGAGCTCATCGCAGATGCGGCCGGCATGCAGCGGTCCCGCGCCGCCGAACGCAAACAGCATGAAATCGCGCAGGTCGTGCCCGCGCATAGTGGAGATAGCCTTGATCGCCTCCTGCATCTTCACGTCAATGATGCGCACGATCCCTTCGGCCGCGTCGATGAGATCAAGCCCCAGGGGGCGCGCGACCTTGGACATGATTGCGGTCCGCGCTTTGGACGCCTCGAGGCGCATTCGCCCGCCGAGGAAGCCGTCCTCGCCGAGATAACCCAGCACCAGGTTGCAACCGGTGATGGTCGGCATCTCGCCGCCGCGCCCGTAGCAGGCCGGCCCCGGCACGGCGCCGGCGCTCGCTGGTCCGACTTGCAACATACCGAAGCGATCGACCGTCGCGATCGTGCCGCCGCCGGCGCTCACCGTATTGATGTCCAGCATGGGTAAGGCGAGATCGCGCCCGGCAATCTGTCCTCGACTCGACAGCAATGGCTCGCCGTCCTTGACTAGCGCCACGTCGCATGACGTTCCGCCCATATCGAAGGTGATAATGTTCGCAAGCCCGATCATGCGGCCGGCGAGCACGCCCGCGGTGACGCCGCCCGCCGGTCCCGACAATACGGTGGTGACCGCGCGCCGCGCCGCGGCAGCAAAGGTCGCCATCCCGCCGTTCGACTGCATGATGTACTTTTGCCTGGTGGCGACGCCGACACGTTCGAGGCGCCGGTCGAGCTCGGCGATGTAGTGCGAGAGGATCGGCTGCAGATAGGCATTGATGACGGTGGTGCTCAACCGATAGTACTCGCGGATCTGCGGCAGCACCTCGCAGGAGAGCGAGACGTCGCATCCGGGTATCTCTTCGCGCACGATCTCGCGCACGCGCGCTTCGTGCGCGGGATAAAGGAACGAGAACAGCAGACAGACCGCCACCGACCCGACGTTCTCTGCGGTGAGCTGGCGCACGGTTTTGCGCAGCGCCGCCTCGTCGAGCGCTTGGACCACATTTCCGCGGAAATCGACCCGTTCCTTCACCTCACCGGTCAGACTCTGCGGGATCAGCGGCGCCGGCTTGTCATACATCACGTCGAAAATCGCCGCGCCGTAGGGCCGTGCCTGCTCGCCGACCGGATAGATGCCGCGAAATCCTTCAGTTACCAGCAAGCCGGTCTTGGCGCCCTTGCCTTCGAGTAGGGCGTTGGTGCCGACGGTCGTGCCGTGGCAGAAATATCCGATCTCGGTTGACCCACCAGCCGTTGCGATGAGTTCCTCGATTCCAGCAATGATCGCGCGCGAGGGATTGTCGGGCGTCGACGGCAACTTGGCGATCGAGAGCTTGCCCGTTTCCTCGTTGAGAGCGACGAAGTCCGAAAAGGTTCCTCCGGTGTCGACCGTAACGCGGTAGCGAGCCATGCGATGATCGGTCCCACCCGGAGCAAGCAGTGTCCGTATAAGGCCATGGCCCGTAGCAAGGGACAATTGCCGTCGCCAAACGAGCGAGCCGAGAAGGCGGTTGTAATCGCGCTACGATCCATATGACATAGCGGCAGCCCGCAGGAGTGGACATGTCAGGACAGGCCGCCACCAACATCGCAGCCTCGAGCGATGCGCCGCGTGTCGCGCCGGCGGCGCTGGCGGCTTTCGTCAAGCGCGCCTTCGAGGCTGCCGGTCTTCCCTCCGCGGATGCGGAGATTGCCGCCGGCCTGATGGTCGAGGCCGATTTGCGCGGCAGCGACACGCACGGGGTGATCCGCCTGCCGCTTTATCTGCGGCGCCTCAAGGCGGGCGGGATCAACGCGCGTCCGCATATACGCATCGTCGAGGAGCGTCCGGCCACCGCGCTCGTCGACGGCGACAACGGCATGGGACATCTGGTCATGCGTTTTGCCGCGATGACGGCGATCGAGAAGGCCAAAGCCGCAGGCGTTGCCTGGGTGGGCGCGCGAATGAGCAACCATGCCGGCCCGGCGGCGCTCTACGCCATGATGCCGCTCGCCCATGACATGATCGGGCTCTATCTCGCCGTCGGCAGCAACAACCATCTGCCGCCGTGGGGCTCGACCGAGAATTTGCTCGGCACCAACCCGATCGCAATCGCGATCCCGGCCCAAGACGAGGCGCCGGTCGTGCTCGACATGGCGCCGACCGTTGCGGCCTTCGGCAAGGTGCGCCTCAAGATGCAGCGCGGAGAGGAGTTGCCGGCCGGCTGGATGATCGGCCGCGACGGCAAGCCGCTCACCGACTCCAAACGTGCGGAGCAAGGCCTGCTGCTGCCGATCGGCGATTACAAGGGCTATGGGTTGAGCCTGATGGTGGGACTGCTGGCGGGTGCCCTCAACCAGGCCGCTTTCGGGCGCGACGTCGTCGATTTCGTCAAGGAGCAGGGCAAGGCCACCAATACGGGCCATGCCATCGTTGCGCTGTCGATCGACGCTTTCGCGCCGGCGGCGCTGTTCAAGCGCCAGGTCGATGCGGCGGCGCGCGTGATGCGCGGTGCCGAGCGACTGCCTGGAGTCGAACGCATCTGGCTGCCGGGAGAGCAGAGCTATCGCAAGCGGCAGGACCGGACGAAGAATGGCATCCCCGTGTCCAAGCCGCTGCGCGAGAGCCTCGACGCGGCTGCGCGCGACCTCGCCATCGCGCCGCTCGGTTGATGTCCGCCGGTCGGACGGTCGGGATAAGTTGATGGCTGCTACCGCCGCAACGCAAAGCGCCGAGGCAGGCTCATGACCGAGTCTGTCGGCGTGGTTGGCCTCGGCCTGTTGGGCCAGGCATTCGTGAGCCGCTTGCTTGGCGCGGGCTTTGCGGTCATGGGCTTCGACGTCGATGGCGCCAAAAACGTGAAGCTCGCGCAGTCCGGCGGCCGTCCTGCCGCCTGCGTTGGCGATCTGGCGCAGCGCTGCAATCCAATCGTCCTTGCGGTGTTCAGCACGGACCAGGTCGAGGACGTGATCGAACGGGAGCTGTTGCCCGCCGCAGCCGAAGGCTCCGCCAAAATCGTGCTTTGCGCGAGCACTTGCGACCCGGAGCGCATCGCGCTGTTGGCGGAGCGTGTCGGCAAACGCGGGCTGCGCCTTTTGGAAACACCGGTTTCGGGATCAAGCGGCCAAGTCGCCCGCGGCGAGGGAGTCGGGCTGATCGGGGGCGATGCCGAGGTTATCCGCGCAGCGGAAGGGGTGTTACACGCGCTATTTGCCCGCCATTTGCACATCGGCAAAATTGGAGATGCCGGGCGTGCCAAACTTGCGGTCAACCTCATCCTGGGGCTCAACCGCTTGGCTATGGCCGAAGGTCTGGTTTTTGCCGAGCGGCTCGGACTTGATCTGGAGGCTTTTCTCAACGTCGCGCGCAGCTCGGCCGCATATTCGCAGGTCATGGATACCAAAGGATTGAAAATGATCAGGGGCGAATTCGCAGCCGAGGGCCGCATCACCCAGCATCTCAAGGACGTCCACCTGATGCTCGAACAGGCGCAACGGGTAAGCCAAGACCTTCCGCTGCTCGCAATTCATGCCGATGTCTTGCAAGCCTGCGTGTGGCAAGGCGAGGGAGACTTGGACAACAGCGCGGTGATCAAGGAAATCAGGCGGCGCAGACGCGGTTGAATTGTGGGGTTTCAGCCACAGCAATCGGAGCAGCGGATGGCCGAGGGAAAAGCGCAAGGATCGTTGCGGGGCGGCGAGATCCCGATCGGATAAGGCCATGATCGATTCGCATCATCATTTCTGGTGGAGGAGGCGGCACACCTATACGTGGCCGGATCAGGTCGGTGATCGCCTGGCGCGCGATTTCACGCCCGACGACCTGCGTCCGGAGCTCAACCGCTGCGGCATCAAGGGAACGGTGCTGGTGCAGGTGCTGCATCAAGTCGGCGGGGAGACCGAGGAGTGTCTCGATCTCTGCAACGAGGTCGAGTTCGTTCGCGGCGTGGTTGGCTGGCTGCCGCTTGCCGACCCCGACGCAACGGCGCGGGCGCTCGAGCGGCTGTGCTCCCGCGGGAAGCTCGTCGGCGTGCGCCATCTCATCAGCAACGAGCCGGATCCACGCTGGCTGCTGCAGGACGGCGTGATCGAATCCCAAAAGCTCCTCGCTGCGGCGGGGCTTGCCTTCGATGCCATACCCGTCAATGCGGCGCAGTTCGAATCCGTGCTCGAGCTGGCGGAGCGCCTGCCGGAGCTCAAGATCGTGATCAACCATCTTGGCCGGCCGCCGCTTCCCGAGCGGGGTTGGGAGCCGTGGGCGACGCAAGTTGCGCGCGCTGCCGAGCACCGCAACGTCTCCATCAAACTGTCGATCGGCCTCGATGTCATCATGCGCTGGCGCTGGTCGACGGATGAGATGCGCCGCTACAGCGACCACGTGCTCGACCTCTTCACCTCCAATCGCGTGATGGCGGCGAGCAACTGGCCGGTGATCTTGCTCGGTGCGACGTATGCGCAGACCTGGGAGGGCATCAGCGACCTCGTCGCCGCACTGCCCATCGACGAGCGCCACGCGATCATGAGCGGCACCGCGGAGCGGGTCTACGGACTGTGACGGCTTAACCCCGCGCGAGCGATAGCGGCTTCGCGATCGGTCCGACGACCCCCGCCTGGTGTTGCGGACGCGCCGCGGGCTCGGCCGGAAAGATCAGCGATTTGATCACGACCGGCACGGCGCCGGATTGGGGCAGCATGCCGCCGATGTCGATGTAGTCGAATTCTTTGAGTTCGAGGCCGTCGACGGAGACGATCGCGTTGTCGAGGCCCATCTCCTCGCGCAAGTGAATTCCCATGAGGCCGCCGACGTCGCCGTCACCGGCCAACACAACCGGATGGCCGGCCGCAAGCAGTGCCGCCAGTCCGGTCGTCAGACCCTGGCAGAATGCATCGAGCCGCCGGAACGTGGCCGAGCCGCGCCAGGGCACAAACACTGCGACCGGCATGCCGGCCTCGGCGAGATCGAGCCGCCTGAGCAGCGCTTGGATCTCCGCCGCCACGGCTGAGGGCTCGATGTCCTCGCCGTCGAGCGCGAACGAGGGCGCGATCACCGGCACGTTGCGCAGCGGCAGGATCGTCAGCGGGGAAACATAAATCGTGCTGCCACTCACCTGCGTGGTGTATTGCGATGCGCCGATCACGGTAGCGCGGATACCTTCGCTCGCGAGCTCGAGCTTCGGCCCCCATCGTTCCGCGCGGGCACGAATTTCTTGCGCCAGCAGCGCGCCGAGGTCGCCGTAGGTCTGCGCCTCGCGCCCGTAAACGTATTCGGCGACGCCGCCGGAAAAGGTCAATTGCCGCACGGGCGCGCGTTGTGACAACGGCTCGAGCCGCAACAGTGTGCGTCCGGCCGCCATGGGCGATCCGCCCGCCATCGCCTCGAAAAGGCAATCCGCCATGCGTACGGCCAAGGCTCGCGCGCTCTCTGGGGCAAGCTGCGCGCCGGATTCGAGGCCGATGCCGAGCTCGGTCGCGAAGCGGCGCGCGGCCTCCTCGATGCGCATGATGCGGCCGCCCGAATCGAGGCAGATGAGCCGCGCGCCGAGATCGAGCGCGGTGAGGTCGCTCACCCGCCCGTCGGCGCAGATCGCGATCTTCGACGTGCCCCCGCCGATGTCGACATTCATCACGGTGGCACCCTCGCGGATCGAGCGCGCCGCGGCGCCCGAGCCGTGGGCGGCCATCACCGCCTCGAGACTGTCGCCGGCCGAGACCGCGACCATTTTGCCGGCTTGGCGCGCGAACAGCTCACCGATGTTACGCGCGTTGCGCCGGCCCACCGCGACGCCGGTCAAGATCAGCGCGCCGGTATCGATCTCGTCGGGGTCGACCTTGGCATCGCGGTATTGGCGCTCGATGAAGGCGCCGAGCGCTGCGGCGTCGATCTCGTCTTCGCCGCAATAGGGCGTGAGCAGGATGTCGGATTGGTAGAACGTCTCGCGGATCGTGACCACGTAGCGGCTGTCGAGCCGCTCCAGAACGATGCGTGAGAATACGAGGTGCGAGGTGGAGGAGCCGATATCCACCCCGACGCTGAGCACAACCACTTCGTCTTCGTCGACGAGCGAGCGTCCGGTGCTGGAGAAAAAAATCCGGCCGCCTTGCGCTTCCTCGTCGGCCATTATGCCAGGTGCACCGTGCTCACGCGCCCGCGAACTTGGGTACGACGGCGCCTTTCTTGTAGAATTCGGGGTCCATTCGGCTCGGCACCCCTTCCGCCTTGAGCTTTGCCTCGTACTCGGCGCTGATGAAGGGATCTTCCATCCAGTATGGGATCGAGCTGCCCCCTTCGGTGATATCCATCGCGGTGTAGTCGGTGTGCTTCTCGCCGGGAGGGCCGGGCTCGCGACCCGGATTATGCGGCCCGAACCAGGCGGTTAGGCGCAGCGGCTCCTTCGACGCCCCGAAGTGCTGGTGGTACCAGCGCGCGCCGCCGGGCGCAGCCGACACCATGCCGACCGGCTCGTAGTCGACGCGCCTGACCTTGTCGGCCTGCCCGTCCTTCCACGGAGTGATGCCGCATCGTTCCGGCCAGGTATAGGTGTAGCCCTTTCCTTTGAGACAAATCAGCACCGCGGCCGAGGTGTGCGCGTGCGCCTTGGAGTAACGGCCGTTCTCGTGCTGCCCGATCCAGAGGTAAAAGGTGTTGCCCGTCATGAACGGCTCGACTCGCCGCCAGCCCGGCGAGCGGCGGTTGTCGAGCGGCAAGTCGCAATTGACGACATCGGGGATGAAATTCGTGCGCCGCATCGCGAGTCCGCGCACCGGATCGGGCTCGATGTCATCCTTGTACTTATAGAAGTCGTCGGCGCCGCTGAAGCGGTCGCGGAACTCGTACGGGCAGTTGAACACCAACTGGATATTGTTGATCAGGTTGATCAGGTTGGGCGCCGTGGTCCCGCCGAGAAGCAGCGCCGGCGCCGAGCTCGCGTTGACGATCCGATGCCAGGCGTTGACCGGAATCGAGAACAGCGAACCTTTCTGCCATTCGAAGACGTGCCGCTTGCTATCGTTGTCGAGCCACACCTCGGTGGTGCCGCGGCCCTCGACGACGAGATAGATCTCTTCGTAGAGGTGCTTTTCCGCTTTGAGCGCGTCGGCGCCCGGCACCTCGACGACGTAGGAGCCCCATTTGCCCTCGGTGCCGTGGAGCTGGATATACGTGCCTTTCCCGCCCAGCCGCTTCCATGGCGCAAGCGGCAGATTTTGCACCTTGCTCACGCCGATATCGCGATAGATGGGAATGCCCTCCGATTCCATGAACAGGTCGTAGGGCGTCTTGGGCCGGCCGAACGCGCCGAAACCGGCTCTGTCGTTGCCGGTCGGCTCATGCCAGTGCGTCCTGCCGGTCAATTCATGCATGGCGACGTCTTTTCGCGCTTAAGGCAATCGGCTCGAGTGCTTTACTGCCAGCCCCGCAGCAAGGCAAGGCAGCAGCGCTTGTTGCGCTCAGCCACGGCGCCGATGGCGGGACGAAACGCCACGCCGAGAGGGCTTTTGACGCATGCGCCGATCAAATAAGATCGCCGCAGTTTCCCCCTTGGAGGATGGACATGAAGAGAATTCTGATGGGAGCGGTCGCGCTGCTTGCCCTCGGTACGGCGCCGGCTCTCGCCCAGCAGCCGCTCAAGATCGGCTTCATCAGCACGTTCAGCGGGCCGGTCGCCGCGATCGGCAACGACATGCGCAACTCGTTCGAGCTCGGGCTCGATCATCTCGGGCGCAAGCTGGGTGGCCGGCCGGTCGAGGTTATCTACGAAGACGACCAGCTCAAACCCGAGGTCGGCGTGCAGAAGACGCAGAAGCTCATCGAATCCGACAAGGTCGACTTCGTCGTCGGCTACATCTGGTCGAACGTTCTCCTCGCCTCGCTCAAGCCGCTCATCGATTCCAAGACGTTCACGATTGTCACCAACGCCGGCGCGTCGCAGCTCGCCGGCGAGCTGTGCTCGCCTTACGTATTCTCGACCTCCTGGAACAACGACCAGACGCCGCAGGCGGTTGGCCTCTACATGAACCAGAAAGGGATCAAGACCGCATTTCTGATCGGTCCGAACTACGCCGCCGGCAAGGACATGCTCGAGGGCGTGGCTGCCACATTCAAAGGGGAGATCGTCGGCCGCGAGCTCACGCGCTGGCCCGATCAGCTCGATTTCAACGCCGAGCTGTCCAAGGCGCGTGCCGCCAAGCCCGACGCCATCTTCGCATTCTATCCTGGGGGCCCCGGCATCCAGTTCATCACGCAATACGCGCAATCCGGCCTCAAGGGCCAGATCCCGCTTTACACCGCCTTCACGATCGACTCGCTGTCGCTGCCGCGGCTCAAGGATCTGGCTCTCGGAATTCCCGGCGCGCAGCAGTGGGTGCGAGACCTGCCCAACGACGCCAACAAGCGCTTCGTCGACGATTACCGGACTCGGAACAAAAGTGATCCGTCGTTCTACGGCGCCCAGACCTATGATGCCGTAGCCCTGCTCGACAGCGTCGTGAAAGCCGTCAACGGCGATCTCACCAAGAAGGACGCCATGCGCCGCGCTGCGGAGAAGGGCGACTTCAAATCAGTGCGCGGAAACTTCAAGTTCGGGCCCAATCACATCCCGATCCAGAATTTCTATCTGCAAGAGGCGGTGAAGGACGGAGACGAATATCGCCTGAAGACGGTCGCGACGATTGTCGAGAACGATCAGGACAAGCACTGGCAGCAGTGCAAGATGCCGAACTAAGCGCCTCGGAAGCGGCAAGCTTTGAGACGGCAGAAGCGCGTGCTTCTGCCGTCTTGTTTTGCGGAAAGTGTCATAGCCTGATTTGCAACGCCGTGGCAGGGAGCCGACGGGCTCAAGCCCGGCAAAGCTTTGAGGGAAAGTCCCGACAATGCTGTATCTGCTTGAACAGTGTCTCAACGGCATTCAGTTGGGCATGCTGCTGTTCCTGCTTGCAGCCGGCCTGACCCTGATCTTTGGCATCATGGATTTGGTCAATCTGGCACACGGCTCGCTGTACATGCTCGGCGCCTATTTCGCCGCGACATTTGCCGCGCTGACCGACAGTTTCCTCGCCGCCGTCGGACTGGGGTTGCTCGCGACCCTGGTGGCCGGAATGGTGCTCGAGGTGATTGCGATCCGGCCGCTCTACGGGCGCGATCACCTCGACCATGTGCTGGGCACCTTTGGCCTGCTGCTGTTCTTCAATGAGCTGGTCCGGCTGATCTGGGGGCCGGCCGGCCTGACGCTGTCGCTCCCGCCGGAGATGCTTACCGCGGTTCAGGTTTTGCCTGGCATCTATTACCCGCTCTACCGGCTTGTCATCATTCTGGCCACCCTCGCGGTTGCGCTCCTACTCTATGCGCTGGTGATGCGCACGCGCATCGGCATGCTCATCCGCGCTGGCGCCTCCAACCGCGAGATGGCCGGCGCGCTCGGCGTCAACATCAAGCTCCTCTACACACTGGTGTTCGGGCTCGGCGCGGCATTAGCCGGATTTGCCGGAATGATGCAGGCGCCGCTCTCTTTCGTGCAGATCGGCATGGGCGAGAACATCCTGATCCTGGCTTTCGTCGTCATCATCATCGGCGGCATTGGTTCGATCCGCGGTGCTTTCGTTGCCGCCATCATGGTCGGGATCATCGACACGATAGGCCGCGCATTTCTGCCGGACCTGATGCGGCACTTCGTGAGCTATAGCGCCGGCTCGAGCGCAGGACCCGCGCTGTCATCGATGCTGATCTACACGCTCATGGCGGCGGTGCTGGTTTTCCGGCCCGAAGGTCTGTTCCCGGCGGCGCAGCGATGAGCGTGCCGCTCACTCCGCGCAACGCTCTCGTCGCCGGTGTGATTGCCATCCTGGCGTTGGTACCAATCTACGCCGCGGCCGGTGGCAACACCTTCATGATCTCGCTGTTCACGCGCATTGTCATTCTCGCGATCGCGGCGGTGAGCTTGAATCTGATCATGGGCTTCGGCGGCATGGTGAGCTTTGGTCATGCCGCCTATCTCGGAATCGGCGGCTATGCGGTGGGAATTCTCGCCAAGGAAGGAGTGAATTCGGGCTGGTTACGGTCGGCGCGCTCTCGCTGCGCACGCGTGGCGTCTATTTCATCATGATCACGCTGGCGTTCGCGCAGATGGTCTACTACGTCGCCATCGGGCTCGACCGCTACGGCGGCGACGACGGCATGACCATCTACAAACGCAGCCAGTTCGGCGGGGTCATCGATCTCTCGAACAAGACGGCCTTCTACTATCTCTGTCTCGCGCTGCTGCTGGCGGCGATCTATTTGGTATGGCGGCTTGTACATTCCCGCTTCGGCATGGTGATTCAGGGGGCGCGCTCGAACGAACGACGCATGCGGGCGATCGGCTTTCCCACCTATCGCTACAAGCTGCTCTGTTTCGTATTCGCGGGCATGCTGTGCGGGCTCGCCGGCGCGTTGCTCGCCAACCATACCGACTTCATCAGCCCGGCGCTCATGCACTGGACTCGCTCGGGCGACCTCATCGTGATGGCGGTGCTCGGCGGCATGGGCACGGTATTCGGGCCGGTGATCGGCGCGCTGGCGCTGCTGGTGCTGGAAGAAGCACTCTCGGGCATCACCCAATACTCGCAGATCATTCTTGGTCCGCTGTTTCTGCTTGTGGTGTTGTTCGCGCGCGGTGGCATCGACGGTCTGCTCGTGGGCGGCCGCCATGGCTGATGCGCTGTTGGAGATCGAGGGCGTGAGCAAGCGCTTCGGCGGCGTGATTGCCTCCGATGCGATTTCGCTCACGGTGCCGAAAGGGGAGCTGCACGCCGTGATCGGCCCGAATGGCGCGGGCAAGACGACGCTCATTGCCCAGCTCGCGGGCGAAATTACTTCCGATGCGGGGCGCATTCGTTTCGACGGCCTCGATGTCACCGCGCTGCCGGTAGATCGGCGCAGCCAGCTCGGCTTGGCGCGTTCGTTCCAGATCACCTCGCTGTTTCTCAATTTCACCGCGCTCGATAATGTGGCGCTCGCCGTGCAGGCCCACGCCGGTCACTCCTTTCGCTTCTGGCGTAACGCGCGCCGCGAGCCGCAGTTGCGCGACCCGGCGCGCGCAGCGCTTGCGCGTGTCGGTCTCGCCGGGCGGGCCGACGTCATCGTCTCCAAGCTCAGTCATGGCGAGCACCGCCAGCTCGAGATTGCCATGGCGCTCGCCACGAGCCCGCGCATGCTCTTGCTCGACGAGCCGACGGCCGGGATGGGCCCGGAGGAGAGCGCGCGCATGGTCAAGACGTTGCGCGAGCTCAAGGGTGAGCTGACCATCCTCTTGATCGAGCACGACATGGAAGCGGTGTTTGCGCTCGCCGACCGGATCACGGTCCTGGTCTATGGCCGCATCATCGCCTCCGGCTCGCCGGAGGCGATCAGAGCCAATGCCGAGGTGCGTGAGGCCTATCTCGGCGAGCAGGAGGCCGCGCATGGCTAACGCGCCCCTGCTCGAGGTCTCCAACCTCGAGACCTGCTACGGCCTGAGCCAGGTTCTGTTCGGCATGTCGCTCGCCGTCGCGCCGGGCGAGATGGTGACGCTGATGGGGCGCAACGGCATGGGCAAGACAACGACCGTGCGCTCCATCATGGGGCTCACACCGGCGCTGACCGGCTCCATCCGGTTCGACGGCAGGGAAATCCGCGCGCTTGCGGCTTATCAGGTCGCCAAGCTCGGCATCGGGCTGGTCCCGGAGGGGCGACAGGTCTTCCCCAATCTCACGGCGCGGGAGAATCTGGTCGCGACCGCGGCCAATCGCAGCCGTGCGACCGAGCCGTGGACGCTGCAGAAGGTGTGCGCGCTGTTTCCGCGGCTTGCCGAGCGCATCGGCAACATGGCGAACCAGCTTTCCGGCGGCGAGCAGCAGATGCTGGCGATCGGCCGCGCCCTCATGACCAATCCTCGCCTCTTGATTCTGGACGAAGCGACGGAGGGCTTGGCGCCGCTCATCCGCGCCGAGATCTGGCAGTGTCTCACAAAGCTCAAGGCTGCCGGGCAATCGATCCTGCTGATCGACAAGAACGTGCAGGCGCTGATCCGCATCGCCGACCGGCATTATCTGATCGAGCGCGGCAAGGTGGTATGGGCCGGCAGTTCCGCAGAGCTTGCTGCCGCGCCGGACATTCAGCACCGGTTCCTCGGCGTCTGACGGCGGACACTACCGAAGGAGCGGCGCAGGCGTGCGGCGCCGCCGCCGCGCGGCAAGCGTAAATCAATGCAAATGCTAACCTGTTGGTAACCGCGATAAGGTCCAATTCGCCCGCGTATCGAGGACCTTCCATGGGTGACAAAGAGTTTATCGAGGAGACGTCTTCGCCGTCCGGCGAGGCCGAGCTTCTGCCAACATCTGCAAGCGAGCCGGCCGCGGCCGTATCGAAGCCGGTGTTGGCCGGCGGTGATGCGGGTACGACCGAGACGAAGGCGGCGATCGCGGCGCCGAACGCTGCCGCTGCGGCCGAGGCGATAACGGCGGTCCGCAACGGCGCATTCGCGAGCTGCGATGCCGCTGATGGCGATGATGCGGTGGTGGAGCGCACCAAGGAGGCCTCTTCCGTGAGCCGCTTCACGCTGTTCGCCGCCGCCATTGCGCTCGCTGCGGCGCTCGGCGCGATGATCGGGGCGCTGACCGCCTACGGGCTCGCGCGTCCCGCCGGCATGGCTGTTGCGGCGGATGCAATGGGCGTCGAGGATATCCAGGCGCTCAAGGAGAATGTCGCGCAGGCGCGCGTCGAGTTGGCGGCGTTGAAGGTGAGCATCGATTCGGCAAGCCGCGCTGCGGCGGCGCAACTCACCAGGATCGGCGAGCGCATCGAGCGTCTCGAGCGCGCGCACGCCGATCCAGGCAAGCTCGGCAAAGCCCTCGATGCACCCGATAAGGTTTCCCGCGCTGAAGTCGCCATCGCGCCCAAGGACGCGACCGGCTCGATCGTGCCCGCGGCGGCGGGCCAACCCGGCAAGATCGAAGGCTGGGTGGTGCGCGACGTCCGTCGCGGCACCGCGCTCATCGAAGGCCGCATGGGCCTCATCGAGGTCGATCAGGGCGATGTCGTGCCGGGTCTGGGCCGGGTCGACGCGATCCGCAAGCAGGACGGCCGCTGGGTCGTGGTGACCTCGAAAGGCCTGATCACGCCCCCGCACTGATCGCGACTTGCCTACGCCTGCGGCGGGAGAGCCGCCGGTTTTGCGTTCGGGCGGTGCGCCGTGGCGCTCTGCGGCAATCCATGGCAAATTTCGTGCGAACCCCCGCGCCGCGGCACGCTCCGCGCGCCCGGCGCTGACACGCGCACGAAGGAATCTCGCCATGCCCGGCACGGCTGCTCTTGTTCGCATGGCGGCGCTCGCCACCGTCCTGGGGCTTTTCTCCTCGCGCGTCGCGGCATTCGAGCTCCTCCAGGCGCCGGCGGCGAAGCCGGAGCTGACGCAGACATGTCCCGGGCTCGTCGCCTCCGATGCGCCGCGCATCCTGCCGGCCGCGCTGCGCGTCGCGCTCGATCCGGAGCAGGTCCGCATCACCTATATCGGCCACTCGAGCTTCCTGATCGAATCTCCGCAGCTCGTGCGCATCGCAACCGACTACAACGATTATGTCCGGCCGCCGGTCGTGCCGGACATCGTCACCATGAATCACGCGCACACGACCCACTTCACCGATCATCCCGACCCCGCCATCAAGTACGTGTTGCGCGGCTGGGGCTCGACGCCGGATCAGCCGGCGCGCCACGACATCACCGTCAAAGACGTGCGCGTGCGCAACGTCCCGACCAACATCCGCGACTGGCGCGGCGGCACCGAGCGGCACGGCAATTCGATCTTTATCTACGAGACAGCGAACATGTGCATCGCCCATCTCGGCCATCTGCACCACACGCTCAACCAGCAGCAGCTCAACGAGATCGGCCGCGTCGATGTGCTGTTTGTCCCGGTGGACGGCAATCTGACCCTCGATCTCGACGGCATGATGGAAGTTCTGGAGGCGCTCAAGGTGCCGCTCATGATCCCGATGCACTATTTCAGCTCATATAGCCTCAACCGCTTCCTCGACCGCGCGCGGCAGATGTGGACGGTGGAAATGAGCGAGATCCCTTCGCTAGTGATCTCGAAGACGAGCTTGCCCACCGCGCCCAAAGTGATGGTGCTGCCGGGGCATTGAAGATAAGCGAAATGCGCGCGCTTCAAGCGCCCGGCGCGAAAAAGCCGAGCCAGAGCGCGCCCAGCACAACCAGCCCGAGCGCCAGGCTCACGCAGAGGACGATGAGCACGGGGCGATCGAGAAATCCCGCCCGCGCCTCGACGCCGGTCTCCACCTTGCGTCCGCGTTCGTCGCGCATGATGGGCTCCCTGCGCGCCTTTACCGTGCAAAAGTCAACGCCGGGGCGGTCGCGCCGGTTCCGCACTGCGTCCCGCCGCAAAGGTGCGACCACTGGCGCATACCGCGCGCGATCCGGTAAGTTTCAGCTCCGACCGCATGGAGCGAAGGCGCGCATGCTGAGCGCTGAGCAGAACGATCTCCTCACCCGCACCGGGCCTGGCACCCCCGCGGGCAAGCTGATGCGCTGCTATTGGCAACCCGCCGCGCTGGTCGACGAATTGTCGGGCAACCGCCCGGTCAAGCCCATTCGCCTGCTCGGCGAATCGCTCGTCTTGTTTCGCGACGAGGTCGGCCGTTACGGCCTGCTCGAGCGCGCCTGTCCGCACCGCGGCACCGACCTCGTCTATGGGCGGCTCGAGCACGGCGGCTTGCGCTGCGCGTTCCACGGCTGGCTGTTCGATGTGACGGGCCAGTGTCTGGAGACGCCGGCGGAGCCGGAAGGCAGCCGCATGTGCGCCAACATCCGGCAGAAAGCCTACCCGGTGGTGGAAAAGAGCGGGATCCTGTTCGCCTATATGGGAGCGGGCGAGCCGCCGGCCTTTGCCCAGTTCGACTGCTTCGCGGCGCCGCCTACCCACACCTTCGCATTCAAGGGCATGATCGACTGCAACTGGCTGCAGTCGCTCGAGGTGGGCATCGACCCAGCCCACACATCCTTCCTGCATCGCTTCTTCCATGACGAGGAGCCCGCGCAAGGCTACGGCAAGCTGTTTCGCGACAAGTCGATCGATTCCGAGATGCCGATGACGCGGATCATGCGCGAGTTTCCCCGCCCGCAGATTGAGATCGAGCCGACAGATTACGGGATGCGCGTGATCACGCTGCGTCGCATCAGCGGCGCCGACACGCACGTCCGCGTGACCAATCTCGTTTTCCCGCACGGTTTCGTCATTCCCATGTCGAGCGAGATGACGATCACGCAATGGCACGTGCCGATCGACGACTATCGGCACTACTGGTACGCGATCTTCACCAGCTTCGGCGCGCCGGTCGACAAGCATGAAATGCGCCGCCAGCGCCTCGCGCTTTACGAGCTGCCGGATTACATCCCGCGCAAGAACAAGAGCAACGATTACGGCTTCGATGCGCACGAGCAGGCGCATGAGACCTTCACCGGCATGGGCACGGATATCAACGTGCACGACCAGTGGGCCTGCGAGTCGATGGGCGCGATCGCGGACCGCACCAAGGAGCATCTCGGGCAATCGGACAAGGCGATCAGCACGTATCGCCGTATTCTGCGCCGCGCCATCGAGGAGGCCGGCAACGGCGGCAAGCCGCTGATGGTGCTCGATGGCGCATCCGCGGCGAAGTTGACGGGACCGGCGGCGATCGATGGCATCGGCCCGAGCGAGGGCTGGCAAGCCTACTGGCAGAAGACCGACCACGCGCGGCGGCAAAAGTCGAGCTGGGCGCGCCAGTAACCGTGCAATGACCCGGTGTCGGCGTCCTGGCGCCCCAGGCAGGACCGAGCACGCCGAGCAAGCGCTTGCCCGATACAAAAATGGCCCCGATTGAGTCGGGGCCAGTTGTGACAAAGCAAGGCCGCGATATCACGAGGCCGTTTTCGTCACCGTCTTCTTGGCGGGCATGTGTTTGACCGCGACCTTCTTGCCGTGGCCGTAATGCCGCGCATGCACGACCTTGCGATGCAGGGTGTGATGACGCACGACTTTCTTCGCGCCGGTCCGATGGCTCGCGCGCACCTTGTGAGCAGCGGGCGCCTGCGGTTGCGCGGCCTGAGTCTGCGTCGATGCGGTGGAAGTCGGCGCGGCAGGATTCTCGGCGAACGCCGCCGTGCTCAGACCGAAAGCGGCGACGGTGGCGAGCGCCAGTACAAGTTTATTCATGATGTCCTCCTGGGGGTGATCGCAAGCAAATAGATCCTATTTGCTTCGCCGCTCATGTAATCACTTCGCCGAATCTTTCCTAATTACAATTTTCCCATGTACGTGAATGGATGTTTATGGACGTGAATGTTCGTTTTACTTGATGAATAACTATTCAGCGGCACCACGCGCGTGTCTGTCGCGGCAAATGCTCGGCGTGGCGATTGACGAGAGGGCGATGTCGCCTAGTGACGCACAGCGAGGGATGGTTGAGGCCGACCATCGCTTTCAAAGCGAAGCAGCGCACCTACGCGGACGTGTACCTCGATCGCTTCGCTCGCGTTTGATCCAAATCGTACGCGGAGCGAACGGCTAATCCGCATCCTGACGCTCTGTCGCGCTAAGAGCGGGATCAACTATCGCACCGTTTTGCGCAGCAGCACCGTGTGGATAATGGACTGCGAAACAATACTCCCGGCAAGTCGGCAGTCTCGCCAGTGGGTGGATGCGCCCGCCGAGATGCGACGTGTCGTGGACATTGCCGTACTCGACGACGTCGTCGGGATGCTGCAGCGGGGAGATGTAGAACGACTGGGCCTTCCACGTGCTGTCGGTCACGGTGCCGTCGGAGAACTTCGCAACGAACCCTCCGTCGCCGGAATGCCAGGTGTTGCCCTGGAAGACCTCCATCCCGAGGCCGAGCTTATCCTCCCAGTCCTGCGCTAGAACGGCGATGGTGTAAGGTCGCTTCACGCGCAAGCGCACCACATGCGAATTGAACGGAGTGTATGGGGTGGCGTCAACGCCGATGAGCTGGCCGTTGATATAGAGTTCAAAGTAATTGTCCGCGACCATGAAGCCGGTAATAACCTCGCCATCCTTGTCGAGCTCGACGATCGGGACTTTGTTCAGGTCGACCTCGGACATGTCCTTGGGCGTTACCCCCGCGCATTCATTGTAGAGGTCCGGCAGCTTTGGGGCCGTTGCGAAATTGTTGGCGACCGGGACGGTGAGTTTCGTCCCATCCATGGCCGTGATTTCTCCGACCGGATTCTTGCGCAGATTCATGCCCGGCTTTGGGTTGGCGCAAGGAATGAGGTCTTCTGTCACGGTCTTCCCCAGTCCTTGCGTGATGATCCGCTTTGCCGGAGGGTCCGCTTTCGGCAACGGCAGCTTCGAGGGTGGCGGCGACTGCTGCGCTTGCGCCGCGCCCAGCAGCGCTGCCGTTGCCGCCAGCGCGAGCCACGCCCGTGCACTCAATGAACGCTGAGCGTGCCTCACTTTGAGCATGCGCTCTTCTCCTGTCGTATGATCGGTTTGCACTCCCGCGCTCCGCCGCGGCGGATTAGCCCATAGCAAGCCGTTGCAAGCACCGGATGAACCGGCCCTCAGCCTAGAAAAGGGCTCAAGCGCCCACAATGGGTTCTCGCAGCCGATCGATAGCCCAGGCGCTCATCGATGCATCTGATTTCAAGAGTGGACGCTCGCGTTCAGAGCGAAGCGGGCGCGCACGAACGTGTAACGTTGATCGCTTCCTCGCGTTTTGAACCGAAGCGTACATCAGGCTGATCCAAACCACGCCGTGCAGGGGATCTTGCGGGTATGTGCTATCGTCGAGGTGCCTCTTGAGCGGCCCGATGGGCCCAACAGAGGAACGCAGAATGGTGGAGAAAAATCTCGCGAGCCTGCACCGCGGCAAGACGGAGAGATCACGTGACCAAGGCAGATGAAGATGCGATCCGCGAGATTGAATTGCGGTTCAATGAGGCTTGGGGCCGACACGATCCGGACGCCATGGTCGAGTCGCTGGTCGACGATGCCCAGGTCGTTACCGTCAACGGCGCATGGACCAAGACCCGCGACGGCTTTCGGGATTTGATGCGGCGCCTGCACGGTGCCAACGGACCGTTTCGATCGAGCACCCGCGAGACGCCTGAGATGCATGTGCGCTTTCTGGCGCCGGACGTCGCGGTGATGCATTCGCGCTTCCACATCTACGGCGACGTTGATGAGAGCGAGCGCACCAGTATCGGCACGCGGGTGGTGCGGAAGCTTGATGGGCGGTGGCGCACCGTCGCAGTGCAGAATACCGACGTACGCTCCGGCCGCAGACACTAAGCGGCAGCGCGCCGCAGGAAAGTGGCTCAACGGATTATAGGCGCAAGCGCGCCCGGTCTCTTCGGTCGCCTTTGGAAGTGACGCGGCTATGCCGCGACCGCGGCACGGCCGATCGTTAGTAACGTGCGCCGTAGTAGCCGAAATACGTCCGGTCTCCATAGCCGTAGTACGGCGGATAGCTGTAGTACGCCGGATAACCGTAAGCGTAAGTGGGAGCATACCCGTAGCTATACCCGTAACCGTAAGACGGATACGCGTAATAGGGCCGGGCAAAGGCGCTTCCGATGAGCGCGCCTACGGCGAAGCCGCCAAGCGCCGGGCCCCACCCGCCACCCCTCCAGCGTGCATCTGCCGTCGTGGGCGCGGCAACTCCCGCGACCACGATCGCCGCCGCTGCGAGAGCGATAAGAGATTTCCTCATGGGGTTCACCTCGATCTGAGGACTGCGGACTTAAAACGCGAGGCCTGCTCGAAATGTTCCGCAAGACTCCGCGGTTGAATCAAAGCTTTTACTTGCAATTCGCAAGATTTTCCGCCGCCACACCGACCTGGACGATCCGAGGCTTATCGACACCGGCTACGCCCACGTATTTAAAAACACGATTATCGATTTCGCGCTTGCGCGCGTCTTGGATGACAATGTCCTTGCCGCCGCTGATCAGCGGCCAAAATGCGGATGCCTGGGGCTGCTTTGCCGGATCCGGACTGAACGTGAAGTCGATCCCGGTATTGGTCAAATAAGCGTGGCCGGAAGAATCGGTGATCCAGAATTCCGCAATGGCGGATTTCGCAGCGATCTGTCGCAAAGTCGCATTTACGTCGGTACTCTTCATTCCCGTCTTTTCCGCCAGCGCGACGAAGTGCGCGGCCAGTAGGGCTTCGCCGACCATGTGTCGCGCCATGAGGTCCTCGCAATCGGCCGCTCCTGCGCTCGAGCCGCCGCTGCAGCCCATGATCAGCGAGATGAGTATCGCAGCGAGGTTGCGGATAGCGGGCATCATGTCTTTAGCTCCACTGTTGCGATTGTCCCATGTTGCGAGAATGGCCACCTCAAAGCGCAAGCTCAATCTGGCGGCTTAGCCAACCTTATTCATAGGGCATGGAAGAATCTGAACGAGGTTCTAGAAAACCCGAGCCGCTGGTAGAAGCGGTGCGCGTCAAGACGATGCTCTGCACTGGTGATCTCAATGCCTGAGCAATGATGTGCGCGTGCGAAGTCGACCGCGCCGGTAAGAAGCTTTTCACCGATACCCCGGCCACGATGATGTGTCGAGACGACCAGCGCGGTGATTCTGCAAATTGTCGAGCCGTTTGGGAAATAGGGAAGGAGTTCGGCGCTAACCAAGCCGATGACCTCGCTTGCCGATTGTGCAACCAGAAAACAGCGAGTGTCGCTGTGCAGCGAACGACGGAGGCGATGGCGCACATCCGCTTCCTTCGATGGGTAACCGAGTTCGGCTAACAGCGACCCCACATGCTTCGCATCAGCTTCCGTCGCATCTCTGAGCAAGACCGGCATGAGCGCCTCTCTCGCAGCTATCGAGCCAGCTTTTCAGCCTCGGGAAATGGCTGATATTCAGCCGCAGCACATTCCTCTGGCTTGGCTTCGACCATCTGGTCCAGCCGACCAGCAACAAAAATAGCGAGGTATTGCTTAGCCCCGGCATATTCTCCGCTACCTTTCTTGGCATTAAACCGCAGACAGACGACGTAGCGATTGCGCTGTCCGATCGCTTGGAGCCTCGGTTCGGACGCGGCGGCGTCGCGGATTTGCGTCGGATCTCTAAGGTAAACGTGCAACATGGCGAGAATGTCCGACTTGTAGTTCTCCGGCCGCGGATTTGCAGCGCCGGCATCGTCTCTCGGGCGACCGACGGCGCATGCGCTCAAGGCAAGCGCAGCAGTCAAGAGCACGCCCTCAAGCCGGAGCCTGCCGTTCCTCATCACTGCTTCATTCCCGGGACCTCACCCATGCGATCCCATGCGATCACACATTCTCGTGCTTGAGAGAAAAAAAACGCTTCTCCTGACAGCTGCCAGTAGCGGGTACCGCTCGGAACTGCTTATTTATACCGGCATGAGCGCGCCCTTACCCAGAATGGTGACCCTCGCGTTGGCCGTTCTTCTCGTTGGGACGGCTGCAACCGCATCGGCCCGACCCAAGGACCATCGGGTCGAGCGTACATCGACGGCGATCACGACGTGCGATGGAACGCCGATCATTATGCAGGGGCTCGAGTGCAAGAAGCGCCCTATTGGCGTGGAGGAGCAGGCAACCAAGCCCGCGGTACGGCCCCGTGTCACGCGGCGTGGCAGCGGCGGTATCTACGCCCCGGCACGTCTAACCCCCCCATCGCTGGCGCTGCCGCAACAGTCGACGGGTGTTTACATTCCCCCGCCCGTCAACAACCCCAGTGCCCAGATCAACCAACTCAATCAGTCTTTTCCGCTTAACAGGGGGCTGGGGAATAATCCCACCGATCGCGACGCCTTCATCCGTTACAATCTCACGAGGTAACGGCTGCTGCCGTCCGGGTTGATCGGTCAGCGCGCAGAACGCCGCCACAAGGAGAGTGTCATCCACGAAGGATACAGATTGCTGCGGCGGCTTCCCCGTTGGCGTATGATGGCGCTGTCCTGTCTGCGGCAATACGGCAATCATGAAGGTTCGATCCTCGCTGCGGTTTGCGACGAGGACATGATGAGAAAGACTCAGTCCGAGGCCGTTTCACATCAGAGCACCCCAGGAGGCTAAAGCCGACATCGATCCTATGGAGACGCCTTGTTATTTTGTGCAATTGTAACCATATAGAGTTCATCTATTCAGACGATGCGCGTCCGAAGTTGCCCGTCGCAGAGAAGTGCGGGTCGCGACATCTGTTTGATCAGCCGCATGGTCACTGAGCAAAATCGAGAGGCCATGTTTCTCTGCGGCCTTACATGGAGTTCCAATTGAGCATGGATACCGAAGAAGCGCGCCGTCGCGCCGGAGCGCTGTTCAAGAAGGAACAGCAATCACGCGAGGCGGAGCAAGCGATGACCGATTATCAGGCCCAGCTGAAAGCGATGCGCGAAAAGACCGCGCGTTTGCGGGCGCTCCGGTTGGCTCGCGACGCCGCCAACACGAAGCCGCCAACACGAAGAAGCCGCGCGGAGCCAACTGCAAAGGCGCAGCGTAGTTAGGCTTAGCTCAACACTCCCTTGCATCATGGCCGGCGGCGGTTGTCCCGGTCATCCGCACCTTTGCTCTTGCTGCACAAGAGGCGGATGCCCCAAGCGCGGCCATGACATTCAACCCTAATCTCGTTCCGGTTTGGCACTAACACGTCCATGCTGGCGGTAAGCGCGTTCTCTTGGATGAGTTCGCGGCAGCGCAGCAGGCCGTGTGAAGGTGTGTTATCCTCTTCGGTCCCAGGCACGGGAGGCACCGAGCAGCGCATCTCGATGCAGAACAAGGTCTGCCCCCAAGATTTTCTGGTTTTCTGCGGCAGGCCGAGCATGCGGCAAACCGTTGCGTCTCGGAGGAACCGGTGAGCGACACGCGAGAGCCTTCTTACTCTTCTATTGATCGGGTCATTTGGGCCGTAGTTGTGATTGCGATTATCGGGATCGGTGGGCCTATCGTCTCAAACGTATAATTGCTGTTTACAACCGCATCATCGAAAGCAAGCCGAGGAATGCGGTCGGGAACAGCAGCCGGGACGAATACGTTGCAGGGCAGTTCGTCGAGACCCATTTCGCCGATGATAGCAAAAACCGACGATGCCTAGCCTTGATACCGCGCTGATCATTGTTGCCGGCATCGCTTTGTTTGCCGCCTTTGTAAATGGCGCCATTGGTTACGGCTTTTCTTCGCTCACCGTGCCGCTCGGGCTCCTTTTTTATACAAATCGCATCCTCAATCCAGCCGTCGTCGTGGTCGAGGTCCTCATTAATTTCTACGTCCTGTTCATCAATCGCAACGGCGTTCCGGCTGTACTGAAAAGGGTATTTCCCATTCTCATCGGGCTGCTGCCCGGCATCGCAATCGGAGCCTTTGTCGTCGCTTCCGTTCACCCCGGCTGGATCAAGCTTGGCACCTACACGGTCATTCTGCCTCTCATCCTGATCCAGGCCGCCGGTTGGCGCAGGCCGATTCGCTCGGCATGGACCATCGGTCTTCCGTTTGGAACGGCGCTGGGCGTCCTCTATTCGGTAACGACGATCTCAGGGCCCCCCTTAGCGATTTTGTTCAACAACCAAGGTCTCGTCAAAAACGAGTTTCGGGCCGGCCTCGCATTGGTTCGCGTAGCTGAGTCGAGCGTGACCGCGATTGTGTATTACCACCTTGGGCTGTTTGTAGCCGAAAGCGAGAACATCCTACTGGTGTTTATTCCCATCGTTTTGGTTGGAATACCGCTTGGCGCCTATGTCATCCGGCGGCTGGATGCCGAAACCTTCCGTCGGATATGCATGAGCTTTGATGCATGGGTCGTCGGATTCGGACTCTCCCGGGTGTTGATCGAGCTGAATTTGGTGGAGAGCCCGTGGGCCTACAGCGTTTTGGCCGGCACCATTTTGATAGACCTCTATTTGCTGTACATCTTTTTCACGGTACCGAGAGCCGCGGCCGCCGCCGACCGGAGCGGACCGGATGATCGTATGTCTTCGGACATGAGCGAACGTCCCAGTGACAGGTTCGGTCCCCTTGGCAGCTTGCTCGGTTACGCTATTGCGCTCGCTGGCATTGCGATGCTGATTTACATTTTTTCCCCTGCCATTCGCCTGCCGCTATAGCGCGGAATAGGCCGGCGCTTACACGTCCACGCTGGCGATCCGTGCTCTCGGACCCGGACTAGGCAAAAGGAGTATCCGATGCTCGCTCGCATGCTTGCTATCAGTGCTGCGCTCATTTTTATCGCCGCGCCCGCGGCCTTCTCAGCGCAGAAAAACGTCGGCGGCGACACCGGCGGAATCAAAGGCAAGACGGCGGTGCCACAGGCGAGGCAGAAGCCAAAAATGACAATAAAAGTTCGGCCGGAATACACGCGGAGCAGATAGTCCGCGCGTGGAAATTAGCGCGTAGGGCGCAATAAGCGAAGCGCATTGCGCCATCCATGCCTCTCCGAACTCCCCGGCTGCGTCGAGTGGCCCCAAGCTTGCGGAAATAGTCCCACGCCTTGATGAGCAGGGCGCGCAACGCGCCTGAGACGCCTGCGCTGCAGGGCATTGCGGCACTGCGGCGCAATGCGCTGCGCTTATTGCGCCCTACACCCTGATCACGACAACCGATTGCGCAAGCCTAGCGCCTACACGTCCACGCTGGCGGTGAGCGCGTTCTCCTGGATGAATTCACGCCGCGGCTCGACGATGTCGCCCATGAGCTTGGTGAAGATGTCGTCGGCTTCGTCGATCGCCTTCACGCTGACCTGCAGCAGCGAGCGAGCGTTGGTGTCGAGTGTGGTCTCCCAGAGCTGATTGGGGTTCATCTCGCCGAGACCCTTGTAGCGCTGCAGCGCGAGGCCTTTGCGCGCGGCATCGGTCACGGCCTCGAACAAGCCGACCGGCCCGTGGATCGCGCTCTCCTCGTCCTTGCGTCGCAGCGTGGCCGGACGCGGATAGGTCTGCTGCAGCGTCGCCGCATGCTCGTCGAGCTTGCGCGCGTCGGCCGAGCCGAGCAGCGCCTGATCGAGGATCGCAACCTCTTTAACGCCCCGCACGGTGCGCTCGAAGCGGAAGCCCTCGGCTTCCGTGAACTCGCCCTGCCAGCCGCGCTCCGTCTCTTCCGACAACGCGTCGAGGCGGCGCGCGATGTATTTCGCGGCTTCGGTGGCGTTGCGCGCATCCCCGAAAATATCGGGAGTGAGCACGCCGGCGATCGCCGCCTGCTCGACGACGCGGCGGTTGTAGCGGCTGTGCAATCCGTTGAGCACGTTGCGGATCGCGCGCGCCTGCTCCACGAGCTGGTGCAGATCCTCGCCGGCGCGATGCTCGCCGGAATGAGGCTGCAGCACCGCGTCTTCCAGGCCGGTGGCGATGAGATGGTCCTCGAGCGCGCGCTCGTCTTTGAGATATTGCTCCGACTTGCCGCGCGCCACTTTGTAGAGCGGCGGCTGCGCGATGAAGAGATGGCCGCGGTCGATGATCTCGCGCATCTGACGATAGAAGAAGGTGAGCAGCAGCGTGCGGATGTGCGAGCCGTCGACGTCGGCATCCGTCATGATGATGATCTTGTGGTAGCGCAGCTTGTCGGGATTGAACTCGTCGCTGATCCCGGTCCCCAGCGCCGTGATCAGCGTGCCGATTTCCTGGCTGGACAGCATCTTGTCCATGCGCGCGCGCTCGACGTTGAGGATTTTGCCGCGCAGCGGCAGCACCGCCTGGAACGCGCGATCGCGGCCCTGCTTGGCTGAGCCACCGGCGCTGTCGCCCTCGACGATGAACAGTTCCGATCGCGTGGGGTCACGCTCCTGGCAATCGGCGAGCTTGCCCGGAAGCGAGGAAATGTCGAACGCGCCCTTCTTGCGCGTGAGCTCGCGCGCCTTGCGCGCGGCCTCGCGCGCCGCCGCCGCCTCGACCACCTTGCCGACGATGACCCTGGCCTCCGCCGGGTGCTCCTCCAGCCAATACTGCAGGCCCTCATTGATGACCGCCTCGACCACCGGGCGGACCTCGGAGGAGACGAGCTTGTCCTTGGTCTGCGAGGAGAATTTCGGGTCCGGCACCTTGCAGGAGAGGACCGCCGTGAGCCCCTCGCGGCAATCGTCGCCGGTGAGCGCAACCCGCTCTTTCTGCGCCACGCCGCTCTTGTCGGCATAGCCGGTGACCTGGCGCGTGAGCGCGCCGCGGAAGCCGGCGAGATGGGTGCCACCGTCGCGCTGCGCGATCGTGTTGGTGAAGCACAGCACCGCCTCGTGGTAGCCGTCGTTCCACCACAGTGCGCATTCGATCGCTGTACCCTCGCGCTCGCCCTTGATCATGATCGGGGCGGGAACGAGCGGCGTCTTGTTGCGGTCGATATATTTGACGAATGCCTCGACGCCGCCCTCGTAGCGCATCTGCTCGCGCTTCTCCACGGGATGGCGCATATCGCAGAGCACGATCAGCACGCCCGAGTTGAGGAAGGCGAGCTCGCGCAGCCGGTGCTCCAGCGTCGCGAAATCGAACTCCGTCATGGTGAACGTTTTTGGGCTGGGCAGGAACGTCACCTCGGTGCCGCGCTTGCCTTGCGAAGAGCCGACGGCCGACAGCGGCTTGAGCGGCTCGCCGTCGCGGAACTCCATGAAGTATTCCTGGCCGTCGCGCCAGATGGTGAGCTTGAGCCAGCCGGACAGCGCATTGACGACGGAAACGCCGACGCCGTGCAGTCCGCCCGAGACCTTGTACGCATTCTGATCGAATTTCCCGCCGGCGTGCAGGTGGGTCATGATGACCTCGGCCGCCGAGACGCCTTCGCCTTTGTGAATGTCGGTCGGGATGCCACGCCCGTCGTCGCGCACCGTGCAGGAGCCGTCCGGATTGAGCGTGACGATCACCTCTTTGGCGAAGCCGGCGAGCGCCTCGTCGATGGCGTTGTCGACGACCTCGTACACCATGTGGTGCAGGCCGGAACCGTCGTCGGTGTCGCCGATATACATGCCCGGCCGCTTGCGCACGGCGTCGAGGCCTTTGAGGACCTTGATCGATTCCGAATCGTATTCGGCGGCAACGGGGGGAGATTGGCGGGCAGGTTCGGCCATGGAAAAATGTGCGAATCGCTTTTTGAAGTAGATGGGTGAACGAACGTTGTCTGACACGAAATGGCGGTGTCGTACAGCCCAAAGTGATACGCTGTAAGTAACTGTTTTTTATGCAATTTCAAGGGTTGAACCGGTGCGAAAAAAGGCCCTGAAAACGGCGCGATTCTGCCCGTTCTGACGCTCCCGTTTTCTCCTCTTCTTTTGTGTGTTCCACCGGACGCTGGTTGACGCGATTTCCTCTGCTGTCGCCGCCGCATGAACACCGGCCTGGGCTTATGGGTCCCCCGATTTCGCGGCCACGAGTCGAGTGAGAGCGGCGAGCCGCGCGCTGGCGGCTATTTTCGTTTCACCTCTCCCGGCCAAACCTCGAACACCTCCGCCTTCGCTTCGATCTCGGCAAAGACGGCCGCATCGGCCCCGGTCATCCAGGCTTGCGCGTCGAGCGCGTCGAGCTCCGCGTAGAGCGCGGTGCGCCGCGCCGGATCGAGATGCGCGACGACCTCGTCGAGCAGCAGCACCGGCGCCGACCCCGACATGTCGGCGAGCAGGCCGGCATGGGCGAGAACGAGACCGATGAGCAACGCCTTCTGCTCGCCGGTCGAGGCATCGGATGCGGCAATCTGCTTGTCCGCGTGCGTGACGGCGAGATCGCTCAGGTGCGGGCCGTCGAGCGTGCGGTGGGCCGCGGCATCGCGTGCGCGATTTTCTCTGAGCATCGCGCGATAGCGGTCCTCCACCTCGACGGCGGGCGAAAGCGGCACGAGTCGTTCCATCCAGCCGTCGAGCGCGATCTCGGCCGCGGGAAACGCCGAGCGGGGATGTTTGCGCGCAGCAAGGGTTGCTTGCAGCCGGCCGACGGTTTCTACCCGCGATGCCGTCACGGCGACCGCGAGTTCCGCGGTTTCGTGCTCGATCGCCTCGAGCCAGTGCGGATCGGGGCGGGCGTCCTCGAGCAATCTGTTGCGCGAGCGCAGCGCGCGTTCGAGCGCGTTGACCCGCGTCATATGCTCGGCATCGAGCGCGAGCGCGAGCCGGTCGAGAAAGCGGCGGCGCTCGGAGGCCGCGCCGGTGAATAAGCCGTCCATGGCCGGCACGAGCCAAACGACGCGCAGATGCTCGGCAAACGCCGCCGCCGAGGCGACCGGCTCGCGATCGATGCGGCATTTGCGCGAGATCACGGCGTCCTCGCTCGCCGGCGGCTCGATGCCGGTCCCCAAACTCGCGAGCCCCAGCGCGCCGTCGACGTCGGCGGAAACCGCCCATGATCCGTCGCCCTCGGAAAACGCCACGTCCTCGAACGTTGCGCGGCGTAGCCCTCGGCCCGGTGTGAGAAACGAGATCGCCTCGATCAGGTTGGTCTTGCCGGCGCCGTTGGGGCCGACCAGGACGATGGGGCCCGCCCCGACCTCGATCTGCGCCGCGCGATAGCTGCGGAAATTCGTCAACGTCAGCCGGCGGATGCGTGCGGCGCCCATGCCGGTAATCAGTAATCAGCGGCGGAAAAACAGCAATCCGGCGCGAGCTAAAACGGCGTAGGGTGGGCAAAGGCGCGCGCTGGGAGGCTTGTCCGCGTGGGCAAAATCGTGCGCGCGACTTGCCCACGCGGCGACGATGCCGCGACGATTTTGCCCACCCTACGCTACTACGCTACTGCTGGAACGTTGAGATCGTTACGTGTCGCTGCGTGACGCGAAGCGGCCCTGCATCAACTTGGTGATGACCTCGGCCGCTTCGCGCGCGCCGTTGGCGCGCTGGTGAAAGCCGACGTTGCGTAGCGCGCGGTCGAGGACGGTTCGCGACTCCTCGAGCGTGAGCGCGCCTTTATCCAAAAGAACCTCGATCAAGGCGGCCACGAGTGCGCCGCCGGCAATGGCCGAACCAAGTGCGAGCTTGTCGCCTGTGTTGCTATTCGGCATGACCCGCTCCCGTCCCCGATGATCGCGACGGTCATCACTCGCCCACAACCAGTGACGTTGGCCCGCCCGGCTATCCAGTCAATACGTAGTTCTCCCTACATCGGCATTCTCTACATCGGCATTCTCTCCCTTGCGCAAAAGCGTCGCAGCGCCAGCGGGCAATCACGCGGGTCACCAGCTGCTGCAATGCGTCGCGAAGCCTGCGGCCACAAGGGCGTCGCCGAACTCCGCACGCGCAATCATCGGAACGCGTCGAAGCACGGGCAAAGGCCATCACAGAATCAATTGGGTCTGGGTTACCAATGCGACGAGCTTTCCTTCTTCCGTTTCCAGGCGCGTTTGCCAGACCTGTGTCCGGCGTCCGCGATGAAGCGGCGTAGCAGTGGCAATGACCGTCGAGCCCTCGTCGGCCGCGCCGACGAAATTCGTCTTGCTCTCGATCGTGGTTGTGCCATTGGCGCTTGCAGGAAGGTTTACGAGTGTCGCCGCGCCACCGGTCGTGTCCGCCAACGCCATGGCACTGCCGCCATGCATTCTATGACCCAGCGTACAGAGATCAGGACGCACCACCATCCGCGCGATCACTTTGTCAGGCTCGGCGTGCGTGAACGTGATTCCCATCAGCCGCGCCAGCGGGAGCGGGCGCGACTTGATGTTTTCGAGCAGGTTCATGGGCTTTCCCCTATGGGAGCATCACTTCGGGGCACTGGCGGCAATCCGCCCCCTTCCGTAATGGGAAGAGCGGTGCGGCGAGGTGCCCTACGGCTCGCTGGGCAGGTTGTCCCGGCAGAAGCTCCTGTATACCTTCGGGCAATCACGGTCAGAGAGAATGTGAACAATGGGTCTCTTCCGCAGAAAAGTGCCAATCCACTACATCCGGGTCCATCCGGACAACATCGCAAAAAAGGACTGGATCATTCTACTGGAGGCTGGAACGATCGTCGGCCCATCAGCTGAAAAGCTCCGGGTTGCCTTGGCGACGAAGGAAAAGAAAGTCGTTCGAAAGTACAATATTTTTTTCAAGCCCGAGCACTTCCTCGTGCTCGAAGGATACGATCCGAGAATTCATGCCCTGTATTATTGCCCGCAACTTTACAAATATGACGGCGATAAAACGCTTGTTCCTTTGGAGGGTGAGGAGATTGGAAAATTGGTTGCGCAAGCGGTCCAGAATGGTGTGGTGGAGAAGCAGCCGTGGTACCCACCTTCGGAAATGCTCCCACGTGCGCCTATCGTCACTGGAAACATGGACATCGATTTCGACCGCATGGTCGTCGATCCTTCTACGGGAAGTCCGGCTCAGACAAACCCATAGTCCGTGGGGCGCAATAAGCGAAGCGCACTGCGCCGTTGCGCAGCGCGATCCGGCCGTGCGGTGGGCGCCGATTCTGTAGGCGGTCGACGCAGGCCGCGGTGGTGTCATTCCAAAATGAGACTTGGGCTCGGGTGGGCGAGGTACTAGATTTGGTCTATGCGGCGCCGAAGACCTGCCGCTCAAGATGTCAAGGCGAGAGACGAGCCATGCAGCCCGAACAAGGTCGACCGACCGTCAACATCGCGCCGAACAACCCGGTATTCGACCTGCCGGTGATCGTCGGCATCGAGGAAGGCCTCTTCGCCAAGGCAGGCCTTGATGTCAGCTTTTCAGCCACCTATGCGGACCGGGAAAAGGATCATGCGCAGACGCCCTTCATGTCGCGTCTCAAGGAGAACCTTTTCGATACCGGTTCCGCCGACAGCTACAATGTCTGCGAATGGGCGAGCATCGATCGCCTGGAGCGCGGCAAGCGCGGCGGCAACATCGCGGCGCTGCGCGCGGCCGTCGCGGCGCAAGCGATCCTCAGCTTCGACGACAAGCTCCAGGTACCACGCGACTTGTCGGACGTGCCGGTCATGGTGCAGGAGCTCACCGGCTCGCACTACACGACCATACAGATGCTCGAAAGCGCCGTCGGCTCCCAGCACGTCAAAATCCAGAACGGCGGGCTGCCGCAACTGCGCTATGCGGCGCTCAAGGCCGGCGACGCTCGGGCGATCGCAGTGATGGAGCCATTCATCAGCCTCGGTCTCAAGGAAGGCGCGCATATCATCGCGGCTTCCTTCTATCGCGGCGGCGAGGTCATCTCACCCGATCTGACTCCGCAGCAGCGCAAGGCCTATTACGATGCCGAGAACGAGGCGGTCGACTTGATTAACGGCGGCTTCTACAAATACGCCCACCACGTCACGGCCCAAGCCAAGGGCGCCTTGAAACCGACGGAACTGCTGCGGGCCTTCGTGCACTACAAGCACGTCGATTATTATGACGAGGCGCTGTTCAACCGCGCCTACGAGTGGATGAAGGCACGCGGCATGAGCGAAGGCCAGAGCCAGCATGCGGCGCTAGTTGTCGGCTGATTTACCGCCTGATTTCGAAGCAATCTGATGCGCCCGGGCTTTGCACAGGACCGGCGCTCTCCATTAGGCGATTGGCCTACGGCTCCTGATACGTTCGCGATGCGGCGGACGTGATCTGCCTCGCCCTCGACCATGTCGGCTTTAGGAGGGTGAAGAAATGTCAGCGTTTCAGGCGTGCGAGCACCCGAACCCCCACAGTGACTTACGCATGTCGGCTGGGTTCGGCTTTTGACGAGATGCAGACTGGGGCTTCGACTCCGTGCGACCCGAAGGTGACGCGATGGAGACTGACCTCGTCGTCAGTTCCCCTCACCACCTCCAGCGGCGCCAACGACGCCAACGGCGCCAACGGCGCCACTGCGCATCGGCGGGCGTTGCCGTCGTGGACAAGACGGCACTCGATATTCCGACCACGCTGAGCGCATAAGTTCCCACGTGACTCACGGACCAGACAACGACCAGGACTACGACAGCCAAGCCGCTAACCACTGCATGGGCTGCAGAACTCAAGAGCGCGCGAATTACCTTCGTCATGGGGTCACCGTGTCTTGCTCGCTTTAATAACGGTAGGCCCGTTGCCAGCGAGGGTCAAGCGCCACCCCGAAGCCAGGAATGTTTCCTTCCCGACACAATGGCCCCATCGCCGGCATGAGCGGCGCCTCTCAGAACTTGAGCGAACGCCGTCGCCTGCCGAGTTGCCGAGGTCCGTTGACCACGCCTCCCATGCCGCTGCGCAGAGCGCTCGGACTTGTTGCCGCGGAGGGAAACGAGCATTGTTTGCTTCGTTGGAACGGATGACCAAGACCATCCATTTAGCGCGCATGCGAGAAGCAGAAGACGAATGGCGAAAAATCATACCTATGTCCTTGGGATAAATGCGTACGACCATGATGTCAGCGCCTGCCTGCTTCGCGACGGCGAAATCGCGTTTGCGATCAACAAAGAGCGGCTAACGCGCAAGAAGCACGACGGCGGCTTTTATCAAAAAGTTGTCGACTACTGTCTTGCGGCTGAAGGCATCTCGTTTGACGACATCGATCTTGTCGTGCGCAACTGTTACGTCCTTCCAGTCGAGGATTTGGAATTACGCATGTTGTCTCAGTATGTGCCCGAAGTAATGGACGACCAAGAACGCATTCAAGCGAAGCACAATCCTCTATATCTCTCGAAGTCGAACAAGGTGATGACGGTATCGCATCATTTGGCGCACGCATACAGCGCCTTTGCCGCCTGCCCCTTCAATGAAGGGGTCGTGATGGTGGTGGACGGAGTGGGCAATTACAGTTCCGACGTGACCGAACCAGGTCAGTTGACCGACAACGTCAATCCGCTCGCTCGCGAGTCGGAAAGCTATTACAAATTCGACGGCTCCAGAATTGAAACCCTGAAAAAGATCTGGCTCAAACCGGTTCGCGGTTTCCTGAGCGACGAGTTTTATTTCATGCCCGGTCTCGGAGCGCTGTACAGCCGGGTCTCGATCTATATTTTCGCGCACTGGAACAAGTGCGGCGAGGTGATGGGCTTGGCTCCTTACGGCCGTCCCGATGCGGTCAAGCCGTTACTTGAGACGAACGGCGATGACGTGGACATTCCCGAGTGGGGAGTAGAGTTCGATAAGCCATTCTTGCCGGAGCAGGAGCCGGACTGGGAAGCCAGTTCCTCGATGCAGCACTGGAAGGACGTTGCTTGGCGCGTTCAAGACGACGCGGAGACATTGCTCCTAAAGCGCGCCATCTGGCTGCGTGAAACAACTGGCGCCAAAAACCTGTGCATGGCCGGTGGCGTTGCTCTCAATTGCGTGGCCAACGGCCGGATCGTGCGCGAGGCCGGCTATGACAACGTATGGATTCAACCGGCGGCGGGCGATGATGGCATTGCGATTGGTTGTGCTTACTACGGCTATCTGACAATTCTGAAAAGACACCGCTCATCAGGCATGAAACATGCCTATCTTGGGACTGCATACTCGGATCAAAATGCGCGCGCGGCGGCGGAAAACTGGCTTGTTCGTCTGCAGACGATAAACAGGCCCAGCGACGATATATGCCGGGATACGGCAAAACTGCTGGCCCAGGGCCATGTATTTGCTTGGTTCCAAGGCCGTTCTGAATTTGGGCCCCGATCCCTCGGGAATCGCAGCATCCTGGCGGATCCACGTCGGGACGAAATGAAAGATAAACTGAACAAGCGGGTGAAGCACAGACAAGCCTTCCGGCCGTTCGCACCGGTTGTTCTCGCGGAACGAGCAAGCGAAATCTTCGAAGGCGATGAAGAATCCCCATTCATGCTGATCGTCAAACGCGTTCGCCCTGAATGGAGGGACAAAATCCCGGCGATCGTTCACGTTGACGGTACCGCACGCGTGCAGACCGTTCGACCAGACCAGAACGAACGTCTTTGTCGATTGCTCAAGGAATTTGATGCGATCACCGGCGTTCCCGTGTTGCTAAATACTTCGCTCAACGTGAAAGGCGAGCCCATTGTGGAAACGCCTGACGACGCGCTCGCGTGTTTCCTCAGCACGGGCATCGACTATCTTGCTTTGCATGACATGTTGATCGCGAAGAGCCGGCTTCACACGATATTTGCTCCGTTCAAGCGCACGTATTCAGAAATGTCTTCGGTTGTGCAGAAAGGTTTGGCGGTTGAGCTCCGCGATTGACGCCATGAGCACGCCACCACACGACGATGGTTAAACGCATTGTCGCCGATCGTTGCTGGGGAGCGATCATAGACGTCCAGGAGCTGTTCATATCGCAGACGGACAAGCGTCTTTGGTCCAAGATCAAGAGGAATATAAACAACTTTGCTCGCCTGCTCGGCCATTTCAGAATCCCGATCGTCTTCACCCTCGAGCGGCCCGTCGATCAAAAAGGTGGTTTGCCTGAAGAGGTCAGCAAGCACGTGGTCCGTGCGGCAAAAATTTTCGAAAAAGATTTCTTCGATCTGACCCGGGAACAGGAGATCGCGCATTACATCGCGCGTCTGAAAAAGAAACAGGTTCTCGTGGCCGGCTGCGAGACGGATGTCTGCATTCTTCAGTCCTGCCTTGGTCTGCTCGGACTTGGCTACGAGGTCTACGTGGTAGAGGACCTCCTGTTTTCGTCATCGCGAAAGGTCGATTCGGCGATCGCGAGAATGAAAGCCGAAGGTGCCGTTTTCCTGACCTACAAAAGCCTCTACTACGAGCTGATCGAGGCGGTGGAAGGCGGACGAAATCTTCCGGAAGATCTTCCCGATGCCGCCGTTCAATGATCCTTCATGCATCGCGTCGCACGCAACGGGGTGCCGGCCTTGTGCTAACCGCCGTTTGGCTGCCGCGAAGCGTCGGTGGCGTACGGTGGGCAAAGGCGCGTCGCACGGCTTGTTCCGCGTGGGCAAAATCGCGCGCGCCATAGCCCGTCGCAGACGGGCGTGAACGCCCTGTTGGCCCACGCGGCAAGTATCCCGCATCGATTTTGCCCACCCTACAACTCGCTACCGCGGTCTCAGCAGTTGTGGCGGGTTCCACACGACCGTCTGCCTTCCATGCTTGAATACCGCGAGCGGCTGGGCGATTTCGGCAATCGCCTGTTCAGGGCTTTCAGCATTGAGAATGACAATGTCAGCCGGGCGGCCGACGGCAAGTCCATAGTCGGTAAGATTGAGCAGCCGCGCTGACCGATCCGTGAGCATTCCGAAACACTCGCGCAGCCGCTCGGGACGATCGACCTGTAGAACGTTGGCGTAGAGATTGGCCATGCGGATGAGCGAGCAGTCGCCATAGGGGGTGGCGGGATTGAGGATGTTGTTCGAGGAGAGCGAGCAATTCACCCCGTGCTCGCAGAGCAGATTTGCATCCGCCACGCCGCGAACGACGGCGTGGTCGCGGTCGCGGCCCATGAGAAAGAGATCGGTGGTGGGCAGGACGGTGACGCCGATACCGGTATTCGCCAGGCTGCGTGCCAGCGCTGCCACCTGCTCCGGCGGCAACAGGGACAGCTTGGCCATATGGCCGACCACGACCCGTCCGCCACGCTTGAATTGCTCGGTGAGCTCGCGCACCAGGTAGATGTTCATCGCATCGGCGGTCGGGCCAACGTCGAGATGGATGTCGATGTCGACGTCGAACTCGCGCGCGAGCTCGAAAATGCGC